>JACCEE010041131.1_pt1 | contig 10688 bp, 10 predicted proteins | sample 7449931 | NCBI WGS metagenome assembly JACCEE01 (sample SAMN15323457, study PRJNA562643) | freshwater metagenome | isolation source: river surface water | place: USA:Blue River Watershed | collected 2017-08-19 | reverse complement strand
GACAAGGTGGTCATCACCGCCACCCAGATGATGGAGAGCATGATCACCAACCCGGTGCCCACGCGTGCCGAGGTGAGCGACGTGGCCAACGCTGTGCTCGACGGCACCGACGCCGTGATGCTGAGCGCCGAAACGGCCGCTGGCAAGTTCCCGCTGGAAACCGTGGAAGAGATGGCCAAGATCTGCGCCGCCGCCGAAAGCGCCGAGCATGTGGAGCTGGACGCCGACTTCATGGGCCAGACCTTTGACCGCATCGACCAGACGATCGCCATGGGCGCACTGTTCACCGCCCACCACATGGGCGCCAAGGCGATTGTGGCGCTGACCGAATCCGGGTCCACGGCCCTGTGGATGAGCCGCCACCGCGTGCACATCCCGATTTATGCCCTCACCACCAAGGTGTCCTCGCAGCGCAAGATGGCGCTCTACCGCAATGTGCGCCCCTTGCTGATGGACACCAGCGCCGACCGCGACACCGCGCTGGCGCAGGCCGAAGGCCACCTCAAGAAGCGCAACATCGTGAACACGGGCGATGTCTACGCCATCACCTGTGGTGAGCCCATGGGCGCCCCGGGCGGTACCAACATGCTCAAGATCTGCCGCGTGGGCTGACCTGGCCTTGCAGGAGGCTGCCCCTGTAGGAGGCCGCCCCTGCGGCCGAAGGTTTTCGCGCGCAGGGGCGCGCTCCTACAAAGGTCTTTGCGCCCTGGGGCGCGCTCCTACAAACTATCTGTGCGCAGTACCCGTGGCCTTTAAAATCCAGAACAGTTACAGGCTGGGTACAGACACCGGCTGCAAGCATTTTTAACTTCTGGGGAATTTCACATGGCACTCGTCTCGATGCGCGAACTGCTGGACCACGCCGCCGAAAACGGCTACGGCATCCCGGCCTTCAACGTCAACAACCTCGAACAGGTCCAGGCCGTCATGCAGGCGGCCGATGAGGTCGGTGCCCCCGTGATCCTGCAGGCCAGTGCCGGTGCCCGCAAATACGCCGGCGAGCCTTTCATCAAGCACCTGATCCAGGCCGCGGCCGAGCAGTGGCCGCACATCCCGCTGGTCATGCACCAGGACCACGGCACCAGCCCCAAGGTCTGTCAGGGCGCGCTCGACCTGGGCTTTGGCTCGGTCATGATGGACGGCTCGCTGATGGAAGACGGCAAGACGCCATCCAGCTTTGACTACAACGTCAACGTGACCAAAACCGTGGTCGAGATGGCGCACAAGGTCGGCGCCACCGTGGAGGGTGAGCTGGGCTGCCTGGGCAACCTCGAAACCGGCGACGCCGGCGAGGAAGACGGCATTGGCGCGGTGGGCAAGCTCGACCACAGCCAGATGCTGACCGACCCCGAAGAAGCCGCGGTGTTCGTCAAGGCCACCCAGCTGGACGCCCTGGCGATTGCGATCGGCACCAGCCACGGTGCCTACAAGTTCAGCCGCAAGCCCACGGGCGACATCCTGGCGATCTCGCGCGTGAAAGAGATCCACGCCCGCATTCCTAATACCCATCTGGTGATGCACGGCAGCTCCAGCGTGCCGCAGGAACTGCTGGCGCTGATCAACCAGTACGGCGGCCAGATGAAGGAAACCTACGGCGTGCCGGTCGAAGAAATCCAGGAAGCCATCAAGTACGGCGTGCGCAAGATCAACATCGACACCGACATCCGCCTGGCGATGACCGGTGCCGCGCGCAAGTTCCTCGCCGAAAACCCCGACAAGTTCGACGCCCGCGAGTGGCTCAAGCCCGCGCGCGCCGCGGCCCAGGCCATCTGCAAACAGCGCTACCTGGAATTTGGCTGCGAAGGCCAGGGCGGCAAGATCAAGGGCCAGTCCCTGAGCGTGATGGCCCAGCGCTACGCCAAGGGCGAGTTGGCGCAGGTGGTGAACTGATCTGCCTGGTTGTAGAAGGCCGCCCGTGCGGCCGAACAAGATGCTGTGCCATGTCACCACGCACATTCGCGCACAGGAAATGACGAAAAATCAGCATATGCAGGCCCTGATGTAGGAGGCCGCCCCTGCGGCCGAATGGGACGCTATGCCATGGCATAACGCATATTCGCGCGCAGGGGCGCGCTCCTACAATTGAAAAGTCCGGAACATTTCCCGGGCTTGCTCTGATCCTGAAGGTTTTGCTGACATGACCGCTGCCCTCCACACCTCGGCCCTGACTTCCCTGCCGCTGCTTGCACGCGGCAAGGTGCGCGACAACTACGCCGTGGGCGATGACCGCATCCTGATGGTGGCGTCTGACCGCATCAGTGCGTTCGACGTCATCATGGGCGAGCCGATCCCCGGTAAGGGCGAGCTGCTCACGAAGATGGCGCTGTTCTGGTTTGACCAGCTCGGCCCCAAAGGCTTGAACATCTGCCCGATTCACCTGACGGGCGAAGCGCCCGAGAGCGTGGTCAGTGTCGAAGAAGTGCCGCAGGTGCAGGGCCGCTCCATGCTGGTCAAGCGCCTCAAGCCGATCCCGGTGGAGGCGGTGGTGCGCGGCTACCTGGCCGGCAGCGGCTGGAAGGAATACCAGGATTCCCGTTCGGTTTGCGGTGTGCCCCTGCCCGATGGCCTGAAGAATGCGAGCAAATTGCCCGCTCCGATCTACACCCCGGCCGCCAAGGCGGCCGTGGGCGAGCACGACGAGAACATCACCTTCGAGCGCACGGTACAGATGATCGGTGTCGATCTGGCCACCCGCATCCGCGACATCAGCATCCGCCTGTACGTGGCGGCCAGCGAGATCGCCGCCAAGAAGGGCATCATCATCGCCGACACCAAGTTCGAATTCGGTCTGGATGCGGACGGCACGCTGGTGTTGATGGACGAGGTGCTCACGCCCGATTCGTCCCGCTACTGGCCCGCCGACAGCTACGCCGAGGGCAGCAACCCGCCCAGCTTTGACAAGCAGTTCCTGCGTGACTGGCTGGAGACGGCGCAAGTGGGCGGCAAGCCCTGGGACAAGACCCCGCCAGCGCCGCGCCTGCCCAAGGACGTGATTGAAAAGACCGCAGCCAAATACCGCGAGGCGCTGGAGCGGCTGCTGGGCTGATCCTGATGCGGCTTGCTCAAGCGTGGTCTGAAGACTTCAGGAGTCAGGCATGAAGATGAGTCTTTCGCTGTCGGCAGAGTCCTTGATGGTGCAGTACGCCCATTACCACCGAGACCGCCGCAACATCGCCACCCACTTGGTGGGCATTCCGCTGATCTTCACCGCCATCGCCATGTGGCTCGTTTTCCCGCTGGGGCGCCAATGGGGGGCTTACGGCATCACCGGCGCCTGGCTGATGTGGGCTATCACCAGCTTCTGGTACATCACCCGCGGCCAGCCCCTGCTGGGCGTGGCCACGGCGCTGGTCAACGGACTGCTGGTGGCGTTGGCGCACACGCTGGTGCAGCAGGCTGGCGGCTGGGGCCTGGCCGGCTGGCAGCTGGGCGTGGCCCTGTTTGTGGTCGGCTGGGTGTTCCAGTTCGTCGGCCACTATTTCGAAGGCCGCAAGCCTGCGTTTGTCGACGACATGGTGGGCCTGCTGGTGGGCCCGATGTTTGTGGTGGGCGAGCTGGTGATGGCGCTTGGTTTGCTGCGTCCGCTGCGCCAGACGATGGAGGCACAAGCCGGGCCGGTGCGCTGAATTCAGGCGCATGATTTCGCCCGCCGGGGCGCGCTCTGCAGAGTGCGGGAAAGGCTTCCCGTGCCTGCAGGGTGGGTCTTTGGGAGGCCGCCCCTGCGGCCGAACCGATGCCTTGAGAGCGGCGCTCAGTTGAGCGCCATGCTCAGCTTGCGCCGGTAGCTCGATACCAGCGCCGCCTGCGGGTCTTCCTGCACCGCAGACTTGCCCATCAGCTCGATCCCCCCAGCCGACTTGCCGCTGTCGGCGCCCGCTTTGGGCGGGGGCGGTGTGAGCAGCTCCAGAATGGCGATGTAGGTCTTGCGCGGGGCCTCGTCGTCCCATTTCTTGTCGCGCATGATGATTTCCAGCAGCTCCTCCATGGCCTCGGTCCACTGGCCAGCGGCCATCAGCAGGCGGGCCTTGGCAAAGCGGGTTTCGAAATCGCGTTTGTTCTGGCCGATCCGCTCCTCAAACTGGTCCAGCGTCCACTGGCCGCGCGGGTCGGTGGTGACGAATTCGAGGGCGTTGAGCCACTGCTGCAAGGCCTCGAAGCGCAGCGGCACCGGGATACGCGCCATGGCCGGCGCCAGCAGGGCGGCGGCTTCGGCCAGCTCGCCGTCCTGCATCAGCAGCTTGATCAGATCGAAGCGGGCATCGTCGTTGCCAGGGTTGGTGGCCAGGGCCTGCTCCAGGGCGGTACGGGCGCTGTGGGCGTCACCAGCTTCGAGGTGCTGCTGGGCCTCCTCAGCCGCGGCCTGGGCCTGCAGCTCATCCTCTCCGGGCACGTGCTTGTCCAGGAATTGGCGCACCTGGCCTTCGGGCAGGGCGCCCATGAAGCCGTCCACCGGCTGGCCGCCCTTGAGCAGGATGCAGGTGGGGATGGAGCGGATGCCGAAGGCCTGGGCCAGCTGCTGCTCCTCGTCGGAATTGATCTTGACCAGCTTGAAACGGCCGCCGTAGGCGACTTCAAGCTTTTCGAGCACCGGGCCCAGCGATTTGCAGGGACCGCACCAGGGTGCCCAGAAGTCCACCAGCACGGGGGTGGCCATGGAGGCGGCGATGACTTCGGTTTCAAAATTGGCGAGGGTGACGTCGATCATGGGCAAGGGCTCGGGAAATGCGGAAAAGGGTGAAACCTTAAAATCACGGATTGACCACGGGAACACTTCCAATGACCCAACCGCTCATCGGCGTGGTGATGGGTTCCAGCTCCGACTGGGACACCATGCAGCACGCAGTCCAGATTCTCCAACAGTTTGGCATCCCCCACGAGGCACGCGTCGTTTCGGCCCACCGCATGCCCGACGACATGTTCGACTATGCACAGACGGCGGTCGGTCGTGGCCTGCAGGCCATCATCGCCGGTGCCGGTGGCGCCGCCCACCTGCCGGGCATGATCGCCGCCAAGACGGTGGTGCCGGTGCTGGGCGTGCCGGTGCAGACCAAGGCCCTGTCGGGGGTAGACTCGCTGCACAGCATCGTGCAGATGCCCAAGGGCGTGCCGGTGGCCACCTTTGCCATCGGCCAGGCGGGGGCGGCCAATGCCGCCCTGTTCGCCGTGGCCATGCTGGCCAACCACGACGCGGCGCTGCTCCAAAAGCTCGAAGCCTTCCGCGCCGAGCAGACCGCGATGGCCCGCGCCATGACCTTGCCGCCGGTGGCGTCCAAATGAGCGGCGTGATCCTTCCGGGCAGTGTGGTCAACGGCCAGCCCGCCACGCTGGGCGTGATGGGCGGTGGCCAGCTCGGCCGCATGTTCGTGCACGCCGCGCAGGCCATGGGTTACTACACCGCGGTGCTCGACCCCGATCCGGCCAGCCCGGCGGGACGGGTGAGCCACCACCACATCCAGACCGACTACCTCGATGAGCAGGGCCTGGCCCAGCTGATGCAGCGCTGCGCCGCCATCACCACCGAATTCGAGAATGTGCCCGCGCCCGCCCTGCTGACGCTGGGCGCGCACCGCTTTGTAGCGCCGGCCTCGGACGCCGTGGCCATTGCGCAGGACCGCGCCGCCGAGAAGGCCCACTTCGTGAAGTGCGGTGTGCCGGTGGCCCCGCATGCGGTCATCGAGACCGAGGCGCAGCTGGCGGCCGTGGCGGACGATCTGCTGCCCGGTATTCTCAAGACGGCCCGTCTGGGCTACGACGGCAAGGGCCAGGTGCGCGTCAAGACGCGTGCCGAGCTGGTGACGGCTTGGACCGAGCTCAAGCAGGTGCCCTGCGTGCTCGAAAAAATGCTGCCGCTCAAGGACGAGTGTTCCGTCATCGTGGCGCGCAGCGGCAGGGGCGAGATGGTGCACTTTCCGGTGCAGCGCAACTTGCACCGGGACGGCATTCTGGCGGTGACCGAGGTGAACCCGGGCGTGATCGATCCGCTGCTGGCGCAGCAGGCCGTGCAAGCCACGAAAGCGATTGCCGAAGGCCTGCACTACGTGGGCGTGCTGTGCGTGGAGTTCTTTGTGCTCGAAGGCGGCCAGCTGGTCGTCAACGAGATCGCGCCGCGCCCGCACAACAGCGGCCACTACACGCTCGACGCCTGCGACCAGTCGCAGTTCGACCTGCAGGTGCGCACGCTCGCAGGCCTGCCGCTGACGCCGCCGCGCCAGCATTCGCCGGCCATCATGCTCAACCTGCTCGGTGACTTGTGGTCTGAACCCGTGAAATCGGGGTCAGAGCCGAAATCGGGGTCGGATCCCGATTTGCGTAGCAAATTGGGCTCTGACCCCAATTTCGGCACCCCACGGTGGGACAAGGTGCTCGCTTTGCCCGGCACGCACCTGCATCTGTACGGCAAGCTGTCGGCGCGTCAGGGCCGCAAGATGGGCCACCTCAACATCACCGGTGCCACGCCAGAAGCCGTGCGTGCCACCGCCCTGCAGGCCTGCGCGCTGCTCGGCATCGAGCCCTTCTGATGATCCTGCCCGGACAAGACCCCGCCGCCATCGAGCGTGCCGTGCAGACGCTGGCGCGCGGCGAGCTGCTGGGCTTGCCGACCGAAACCGTCTATGGCCTGGCCGCTGACGCCCTGCGCGACGAAGCCGTGGCCAAGATCTTTGCCGCCAAAGGCCGTCCGGCTGACCACCCGCTGATCGTGCATGTGGCCTCTGCGGCTCAGGTGCCGCTCTTTGCCAGCGAAGTGCCTGACTTTGCCCAGCGCCTGATGGACGCCTTCTGGCCCGGGCCGCTCACCCTGATCCTGCCGCGCCAGCCCGGTGTGGCCACGGCCTCGGCCGGCGGCCACACTTCCATTGGGCTGCGGTGTCCTTCGCACCCGGTGGCACAGGCGGTGATGCAGGCCTGTGCTGCCGCTGGCATGCCGGGCCTGTCGGCGCCGAGTGCCAACCAGTTTGGCCGCGTGAGCCCCACCACCGCCCGCCATGTGCAGGGCGAGTTCGGCGACGCACTGCTGATCCTGGACGGTGGTGAGTGCGAGGTCGGCATCGAATCGACCATCGTGGACTGCACACGAGGCGCGCCCGTGCTGCTGCGCCCGGGGCAGATCACGCGCACGCAGATCGAACAGGTCTGCGGACAGTCCTTGCAGGACAAGGCCGCGCTGGCGCAGCCCGCGCCCAAGGCTTCGGGCACGCTCGAATCGCATTACGCGCCGCGCGCCAAAGTGCGCTTGATGGACGCGGGCACCCTGCACCAGCGCCTGCAGGCGCTGGGTGTGCATGCGGGCAATCTGGGCGTCTGGTCGCAGCAGGCACCCACCGACCTGGGCGCCGGAGTGCTCTGGCGTCAGCAGTACGCGCAGCCGGCCACGGCCGCGCACGACCTGTTTGCCGTGCTGCGCGATCTGGATGCGCGCGGTGTGCAGCAGATCTGGGTGGAACTGCCGCCCGACACGCCCGAGTGGGAAGGCGTGCGTGACCGCCTGAGCCGGGCTGCGGCCTGAAACCCCTCGAACCGTTTCAGCGGTAACGCAGCTTCATCACCAGAATGGTCAGCGCCAGGCTGGTGGTGATGGCGTTGGCGATGATGATGGGCCAGGCCATCAGCAAGATGCCGTAGACCAGCCACAACACCACGCCCAGCGTGAACAGGCTGTACATGCCCAGCGAGATGCCGCGCACGTCGCGTGTGCGCAGGGTGTGCCATACCTGCGGCACAAAGCTGGCCGTGGTCAGGCAGGCGGCCAGGGTGCCGATCGAGTCAGTGAGTTGCATGGCGGGCTTGACGGCGGCGCTGCGGGCCGTCGGTTTCGGGGATCATCAGGTCGCGGGCCGTCCAGTCGAGCAACTGGTCAAGCGCCGGTCGGGCTTGCTGGGCGTTGGGGTGGTTGATGATGGCCACCACACTGTAGCGGCGGCCGCTTTCACCCTGCACATAACCGGCCACCGAAACGACGTCGCGCAGCGAGCCGGTCTTGAGCCAGGCCCGGCCGATCACGGGCGATTGGGGCATACGCTCCTTCATGCGCTGGGTGGTCCCGTCCACGCCAGCGATGGCCAGAGATTGCACAAAGGCGTCGGCATCCGGCCCCTGATGGGCCTGCTGCAGCAACTGACCCAGGGCAGCGGCGGTGCTGCGCTCCGCGCGCGAGAGCCCCGAGCCGTTGTCGAGCACGGGCACGGCCTGGCCAGCAAAGCGCTCGCGCCACCAGCGCGTCAGGCGCAGGCGCGAGGCTTCGAAGCGGCCGGGCGCCCCCATTTCTGCGGACAAGGTGAGGAACAGCTGTTGTGCCATCACGTTGTTCGACATTTTGTTGATGTCGGCAATGATCTCGCGCAGGGGCAGGGATGGGGATTCCAGCAACAGCCTGGCATGGGCGGGCGTGTTGCCGCTTCGCACTTGACCGGTGAGCTGCCCGCCGGCTTGCGTCCACAGCGCATGCAGCATGCGGGGCGCAAATTCTTCGGGTGCCGGAAAGGCCACAGGCCATTGGCGTTCGCCGCAGCTGGCCGGATAGCTGCCGGCAAACACGGTGCGCAGGGGCTGCCCGAAATCGGCGCGCAAGCCGCTGCGCCAGTCGTTGCAGGCGCCATTTTTGAGTGGCACGTCAGCAGGCACTTCCAGCCCGGCCAGCGGGGGTTCGCTGGTCACCGTGGCGCGGCCTGAGGCCGCTTCAGGTGTGAAGCGGTAGATCACCGATTTGAAGTTCAACAGCAGTCCATCGGGGGCCACGTTGTAGGGGCGCAGGGGTTCGTCGTCGAAAGGCTCGCTGCGTGGCGTCACATCGAACACGCTGCGGTCGAGCACGATGTCGCCGCGCACCTGGCGCACCCCGAGTGCCTGGATCTCGGCGACCATGGCCTGCGCACGTTCGATCACCAGCTTGGGGTCGCCGCTGCCACGGATCACCAGGGAGCCTTGCAACACGCCCTCACGCACCGGGCCGGTGGCGTAGATGCGGGTGCGCCAGACGTGGTCGGGGCCCAGCAGTTGCAGGCCGGCATAAGTCGTGAACAGTTTCATCACCGAAGCCGGGTTCATGGCTTCGTTTTCGCGGTGGGCCAGGCGGGGGGCAGTCGGGCTGCCCTCCATGGCCTGCACCTGCACGCTGATGGCGTCCGGCGGCACTTGCGCCTGACGCAGTGTCTGGCGCACCGCGGACGGCAGCCCGGCATGGGCCATGGGGGCCCACAAGGCACTGGCCAGCAGGAAAGCAGGAAACGGGCGTTGCAGCATGGTCTCCAGTCTAGCGGTGCTGGCCGCATCCGGGAGGGCCGTATCATCGGCGCATGCGTTTTTCTCCCCGCACCGTCGGTCTGGTGGCGGCCGTCGTCACGGTGCTGATCTGGACCTCCTTCATCGTCATTGCCCGGGCTTCGGCCTCGCACACCCTGCTGCCCCTGGACATCGCGCTCATGCGCATCCTGGGCGCCAGCTGTGTGCTGCTGCCCTGGGCCTGGTGGCGGATGCGCCCCGAGCGTGCGCGCGGTGAGCGCGTGGGTTCGCTGCTGGGTCTGTCGCCCCTGCCGCTGCGCACCACGGTGCAGGCGGGTTTTTTTGGCGGTTTGCTGTATGCCGTGCTGGCCTACACCGGCTTCTTCTACGCACCCGCGGCGCATGCTTCGGTGCTGATGCCCGGCAGCCTGCCGCTGTGGACCACCTTGTTGGCCATATGGCTGTTGCACGAAAAGATCCCGGCGGCGCGCGCGCTGGGTCTGGCCTGCATCGTGCTGGGTGATCTGCTGGTGGGAGGCATGAGCCTGCTCAAGGCCTTTGAAGGGGGCGAGGTCTGGAAGGGCGACCTGCTGTTCATGTGCGCGGCCAGCTGCTGGGCGGCCTACACGGTCACGGCGCGTCGCCTGGGTCTGGACGCGGTGCGGGCCACCATGGCGATCACGGCGTTTGCCTTTGTGTTCTTTGTGCCGGTGTTCGCGCTGGCCACTGGCCTTGGCTGGTGGTCCACGCACATCCCGCAGGCGTCGTGGGGCGAGTTGCTGTTCCAGGCCGCTTTCCAGGGCGGAGGTTCGGTGGTGATCTCCGGCATCACGTTCACGCAGATGGTTCGCCACTTCGGTCCGGTGCGCACCACCATGATCACGGCCCTGGTGCCCGGCCTGTCGGCCCTGGGTGCGGTGGCTGTGCTGGGTGAGCCCATGCACTGGAATCTGCTGGCAGGTCTGGCCCTGGTGACGGGCGGCATTTTGCTGGGGGTGCGGGCAGCGCGACCCGCGACTGCACCCCTGGCGCAGGAGGCCGGCCGATGAGCCCCCTGCAGTGGCTGGCGTTTGACACCAGCACCGAAGTCTTGTCGATCGGCGTGGCCGCGAAGGGCCATACCGATGTGCGCACCCTGGCGGGTGGCGCCCAGTCCTCGGCTACCCTGATCCCCACGGCCATGGAGATGCTGTCGCAGGCGGGCATTGGCTTGCCCCAGCTCGACGCCATCGTGTTCGGACGCGGGCCGGGGTCCTTCACCGGCCTGCGCACCGCCTGTGCCGTGGCGCAGGGCCTGGCCTTCGGTGCAGACATCCTGGTGTTGCCGGTGGACACCTTGCTGGCCGTGGCTGAAGAGGCGCGCGTGCTGGCCGGCGTGAACGACCAGCCTTTGACCGTGCTGGCCATGCTCGATGCCCGCATGGACGAGGTCTACAGCGCCGCCTGGGACTGGGACGGCCAGCGCTGGACTT
>JACCEE012303411.1_pt1 | contig 10689 bp, 6 predicted proteins | sample 7449931 | NCBI WGS metagenome assembly JACCEE01 (sample SAMN15323457, study PRJNA562643) | freshwater metagenome | isolation source: river surface water | place: USA:Blue River Watershed | collected 2017-08-19 | reverse complement strand
TTTGAGGCTAACATCACTTCGGATATTTACCCAATCAATCAATCAACTTATCGAATTAATGGTATTGCTGCAGGTACAACTGTTGCCGATTTCATCAAAAATATCTCAATCTCTGAAGGGGCAACATACGTTATTCTCGATAAGAAAAACGTTGCAAAAACAACCAACATTATGGAGGCTAACGATCAGATTGTGGTAACATCGAAGAATGGTATTATTGTTCATACTTACAAAGTATCGGTAAAACTTGGTTTAGGATCAGTTGCTAACAATAAGAGCATTTCTGCCTATCCAAACCCAACTACAGGAATCATCAACATTGATGGTCTTAAAAAAGGAAATGTAATTCAGGTGTTTAACGCCTCGGGCCGTAATATGATGACTATCAAAGCTGAATCATCTAAACAAGTTGTTTCGCTCAATAATCTGATTAATGGTTTATACCTGATTAATGTAACGAACGAAAATCAACAAATTTCTCGATTCAAAGTGATCAAGAAATAGATCTGAATAGTTTTTATTCAACTGAAAAAGAGATTGCCCAAATGGGCAGTCTCTTTTTTTTGAGCCTACTATAATAGGTAATGAACCTATGCCAATTAGGCCGAACATCTTCGAATTTAAGAGCAATTTTATTGCACTTAACGTCTGGCGGCACGAAGAGTTCCGAAGGTAATTGACATATAGTTTTTGCTAGTCTTTGTTTTTTATTTGTATTTATATCTCGTTGTATTTTTATCTCCAATCTTTTCAATTATTCCATTCTCAACAGCAAAATTCAAATCCCGACTTGCTGTTGCTGAAGAAATTTCTCTAAAATTCCTTAAATATTCTTTTCGTGTAAAGTAGTCGCTTTTCGCAATTGACTTGAATAAATTAATCCGGTCAATATTCGTTAAGCTGACATTCTGAATGCTTAATAGTTCCTCAAGTGACTCAAGGACAATTTCAAGCATAAATTCAATAAATACGGTCGATTCTCCTGTATGGTCTGATTTTCCAAGAGTTTCATAATATTGTTCTTGTCTTTCTTTTATTAAAGTCTCAATTGGAAGAAATTCAAGAACAGGATAGGAGTCCTTTAAAATCAGTGTTTGCCATAATCTCCCCATTCTACCATTCCCGTCTATGAATGGATGGATAAATTCCATTTCATAATGAAACACGCAGCTTTTAATTAAAACTAAATCATCATCCTTTTTTAAATAGTTAAACAACTCGTTCATTAGAGGCTTAAGCATATCACTTGGTGGAGCAATATGTGCAATGTCTGAGCCTTTAACAATTCCAACCGATTTACTTCTAAGTCTGCCTGCTGATTCAATAAGTCCGTTCATTAATATTCCGTGAGCTTCACAGAACGAATCAAAACTGTATGGATTCAATTTTTCCAGATAATCATAAACTGCAATTGCATTCTTAACCTCCAAAATGTCTTTTTTAGGTCCAATTACCCTTTTATTTTCAATAATTGCGGTTATTTGCTCAATGGTCAAGGTATTCCCCTCGATTTCAAGGGAGGAATGAATAGTTTTAATCCTATTTTTCTTCCTAAGTTCTGTTGGAGGTTTGTTTAAGTGTGCGGAGTTCACCTCTCCAATTTTCTCTGAAATTGAAGCAACTAACTTTAAAATCTTCCCTGTTATTCTATATGGTGGTTTCATTTATTAAATCTTTGATAGTATCAAATGATAGTATCAAAGATAACGCATTTATCTCAAAATGCAATTAACTATCTGTTTTTCAATTATTATAAAATAAAGCCTAACGAACTGAACTATATGGGACATAAAACAGATGTATAATGAGAATCGATATTCTTGTTTTGAAGTTTATTTATCACCAGAGTGCGCCAAGGATTATGTTTTCCACACGAGAGGAGTCGTGCGGGAGCGAAGGTCTGAATCAGGATTTACAAGATTGTTGGATTTACAGGATTCTACCCCTCACATTTCCCGACCAGCTTTAACCGCAAAACCCTAAAACAAGGAAGATATGTAATTGTCAACGCAATAAAATTGCGAAGCAGCGGTTAGGGTCGGGATTGTAAATCCCGATCAGCGAAGGTTACATGTTGGTGCTAATCTTCTCTTGTTACAATTTTCTTATTTATACTATCGTACCTGAAATTGATTATTGATTCATTCAGGATCATTTGTATAGCTTCTTCTATTATTTCAAATGGCACAACAAACCATTCCCTTGGAGTAATCCGTTGACCTCTTTCATCAAACAAATCAACATTTAAACAAGATGATGCAAAGAATCTATGTAATAACTGCTCCAACTTATCAGCATTGCGGTTGTAGCAATTGTACGAAGCAACTTTCTTTACGTCAGCAAATAAATAGGTTGCTTCTTTTTGGGCATTTTTAATGCGCTCATCAACTGGTGTTGATGAAAATCCAATTTTATACAAATCTGTTATTGAAGATATTTTGGGGTCGGTTGATTTTGATTTTAAAACATAAATCCAACCTGTTTGAATGTCTTCTTCCTGAACGATGTTGGCATTTACAAACAATTCATTGCTGGCATAGGTGTCGGTATTTGTTATTAGTTTCCCGTTTAGTTGAAGTTGTTTACCCAAGGATCGGTAAAGCATGTTGCTAAAGGTGCCATTTTCAAATATCGTCCTTGTGCGTCCATCTTTTCTTCTTGATGTTTCCTTCGATAAGTTTGCAACGTCACGGTCAAATATTACTTCTTCAAGGTATAGCATAACCCCATCGGCAATATAGAATTGCCCCTTTTGCAAATGTTTTTCCAAGTCCTTAAACGGCACAAGTTTTCTTCTGCCATTTTTAATTTCCTGATGAACTTTTTGAAACATTGCCTCGTAGCGTTTAAATTCTTTTTCCTTTATTGGTTTTCGTTGTGCTACAAATTCGGCCTCTGCGCGTTCATTTGGATTGGGTATGTTCCTGAATTTAAAAATTGAAAGTTCATCTTGCGTATCAAGCAACTCATCTTCTTCGTTTAAAATGTCGTTGATGCTTAATTTTTCCATTTCCACATTGCCCAATAAATTGTGCCTGTCGAATGGTTTCAATATTCTTTTCTTGGCATCATGGTGGCGGATTGCTTTTAATTTAGCTGTTAAACCGTATTCCGACATGCTTGATGTGCCAGGTTCTCTGTTGTTCTTATCAACAAATGCGTTAATCTCTTCAAAAGACTCAATAAGTCGATCTTCTTCGGTTTTAAAGCCTGAAGTTTGTGGCTTTGCATCTAACATCCCAAAGTCGTCATCGTTGAAAATATCGTCTATTGTAATCTTCTTACTCATGCAACATTCTTTGACGTTTTAACTCCCTTAAAAACACTACTGCCTCAGCCATTCTTTTTTCTTTTGGGTCGAACGACTGTAAACTTGGAGCCTCACCGGTTCTTTCCCTCCATTCTTTAATTTTTGGCCACAATAGAACAGCCTCGTCTTCGGTCATTTCAATTTTTGTTGATTGAATGTGTTCATCAATGAGTTTCAGCACTTGTGTTGTGACCGATTTTGATAAAATCTCAAACGCTTTTTGGAAGGGGTTTATCTGGTCAATCAAATCAATATGAATATCATCAATATTAACAAAACTGCCAGCCATGCGGACAAACTTTTTGTTTCCCTGTTCCTCGATAATGCTGTTTTTTATTACCGAATCGACTACCACATGCTGGCGCACCGCTTCAACATCGTCATCATTGAGGTCGGGGTACACTTCACGGATTATTTTAGGGATTAACACCGTATTAATGACTTCGGCTTCTATATTGCCCGGCATTGCTTTAAGCATTTGATCATCTTGTAATATCCTTGCTTTTAAATCATTTAAGTCAGATTCTATAATGTCTTTTGCCCTTTGAGAAGTAGGTAGTTTAAAGCCTCGTATTTTAATTGTTTTAATTTCTTCGTCTCTTTCTTCATCATCAGCATCTTCATCATCAGCATCTTTGGGTTTAAACTTGAAGTTTGGTGCCAATACTTGTTCCATCAACAACGATGCGGTAATGGCTTTCAGCATATTGTTTACGGCTACTTTTACCTCCTCGTTTTCAGCATCGGGCTCGGCAACAAGATTAGTAAATTGTGCATGGGTTTTATTTTGGCAATCGCGTGTTGCCCTACCAATTATCTGGATGATTTCGGTTAACGAACCACGATAGCCAATGGTCAAAGCATGTTCGCAATAGGGCCAATCGAAACCTTCTTTTGCCATGCCCAGGGCAATAATAATGTCAATATCATCGGCCGATTTTATTTCACGCAAATATGCCGAAATTTTATCCCTCGATTTTGGATTGTCGTTTACCAGATCGGCTACTTTGAGAATTTTTCCTGAACGTTTGCTTTTTACATGCAGCACACCAGTTTTTTCATCCTGATATTCTAAATCGCCCAAAACATCAATAATATGCCCAACTTCCTCGTATTTTTCCCGCGAAGATTCGGCTGAATTTACGCTTGGGATATGAATGATCGTTTTTTTGTTTTCGTCAAGGCTTTCTTCTAAAGCAGAAATCCCTTTTTCAGGTTGTTTTTTAAAATACCTCCCTTGATAAAATTGATAGCCAATACCTAACGATTTTAAAAACTCATAGCCGTTTAATTGTTCGTAGTAATTGTAGGTTACTTTTGTAAAACGGGCTTCGTCTTCGGGCATCAACACAGGTACACTGTCGCCACGGAAGTATGACCCCGTCATGGCAACAATATGGGCTGTAGATTTTGCCATAATGTTTTTCATTACTTCGCCCAAACGGTTATCACCATCGGCCGAAACATGATGAAATTCGTCGATGGCAACCAATGTGTTGTTTAGCTTTTTTTCATCTAAGCCATCGAAAGCAAAACGCAGGGTGGCATGGGTGCAAATGAGTATTTGCTCACTGTTTTCAAGAAATTCGAGAAACACCTTAACCTTACTTGTGTCGCTACCCGGTGTACAAAGGTTGTACTTTGGGTTGGGCAACCAATTGGCAAAGAAGCCATGCTTTTTCAATTCAGTTGTGCCAAATGATGCCCCAATTGCTTTTTCGGGCACGGCAACAATTGCTTTTTTTATACCCTGATGTTGTAATTTATCTAAAGCAATAAACATCAATGCTCTTGATTTGCCCGATGCCGGCGGTGCTTTAATTAAAAGATATTGGGCAGAGCGACCTTTGTATGCTTTTTCCTGCATCTCGCGCATGCCAAGGGCATTTGTTTTTTTGCTGTTGCCGGTTTGGTTGTATGTTACTTCAACTAAGTTTTGCATTTTATTTTATTTTTACCAAAAACAGTTGTTCGAAATTATCGAATAACTGACATGTATGGCAATTACTTTTTCTTTTTTAAACTCTGTTCCAGTTTTTTTAGCTCACGGTCAAAATCACTTTCATATAATCGATCTTGAATAATGCGGTACTTTTCAAATTCGCTTTCAGCGTGGGCTTTTGCTAATTCTGCGGTTACTTTTCCTGCATCTTGGAGTATTTCTCTGTCTAATAACTTCAGAAATCCCCCAAGCCGTTTTTCCCAATCTTCCATAGTCATTGGGATTTTACGTATAGCCTGTATTTCTGCCATATCCAGATATGCCGAAACAATTCTTTGCATTTGGGCCAGTTCGAAATCAGAAAGGTAGTTCTTTGCAATGGAAACATCATATTTATGGATTTTTCCCTGAGGTGAACCCTCCCAACTGGTTAGTCCCATATTCTCCTTTTTATGATCTGCCCTTTCAACAATAATTTCGGCAGCAGTATTACCATGAACAGCATAATGCATTTTGTTCTGAACGGCGGCAAAAAATCGTTTTGTTACAGTGGCCGTTGGGTCGTAATCAAGTGCTGTAGCATAAATATCGGTAACCTTTTGATAAAACTTGCGTTCTGACAGCCTGATTTCGCGTATTTTCTCTAACTGTCTTTCAAAAAATTCATCGGTTAAAGTTCCTCCGTTTTTCAACCGTTCAACATCCATTGTCCAACCTTGAATGGTATAGTCTTTTACTATCTGCCCAGCCCATTTTCGGAATTGTACTGCCCTCTCATTTTCAATTTTAAACCCAACAGCGATGATCGCATGAAGATTGTAATGCTCCACTTCACGGGATACTTGTCGGTTTCCTTCCGTTTGAACTATTAAGTATTTCTTAATAGTTGCTTCGCTCTCCAATTCATTATCTGAAAAAATACGTTTTAGATGTTGGTTAACAGCCGAAACAGAAACATCGTAAAGGTTGGCCATCATTTTTTGGGTCAACCAAATATTCTCGTCTTCATATCGCATTTCTATGCTTCTGTCAGAATCGCCTCCCGATGCAACAAAGGTTAAATATTCAGCCGCCGATGAACGAACCAAAGATATATTGGCCTTTTTAGCATTCATAATAATTCACTTTTAATCATTCACCACTATTTCTGTTTTCAATTGACTTCATGTTTTTTGCATTAAGAGGGCTTACCACTTTTTTCCCTGTTTCGGCCTCTAATTTTAGCCGGGCTTCTTTGGCGATGTTGCCTCCACGGCGTGCTACATCTTCGTGTTCGGGGAACGATTCCGGATTGGTTGTTTCTGAAATTTCTTTGGTTGATAATTCGGCAAGCATATTAAGTACCAATTCCTTATTGGTCATATTGTCGCGGAGGTTTTCTTTTTTCAATCCCTTAAATTTCTTGTACTCTTTAGCTGTTTTACCTGCCCATGTTTTGTATATAATATCGGTTAGTGCGGCAAATTCCGTTCCTTCCTCAAGCCCCAGCCGCTTCCATTCATCGGTTAACGCTTTCCGTATTTCAATGCTTTTAAGCCGTTGGTTTATCCAGTTGTCGGAATATCCCAATCGCTTGTAATCGGTCATTGCCTGTTCGATAGAAAGTTCAGGGTCTTGCAGTTGGTCGAGCCGCTGTTTGGCAACTTCGGCCAGCCACAACTTGAATGGCTCCGCCTTTTTTGATGGAATGGACTGTATTATCCGGAAAAGCTGTGAAGTGTTTGCCGCCAGAGTGTTACGCTGCTTGCCTGTTTCGGTGGCCATAGCTACCTGGGGACAATTTGTCCCTATGTAATCGCCAAGTAGGGTATCCCGCTTTCGTAGTTTTTTTAAATAATCGGTTGGGTTTGCACTATCGGTTAGTACACCAATTACATCAACCACCGAGAAATACCACTCCTCTTCCGTTTCGTTCCATACCGAACGGATTTTCTTTTCTTCAAATAGTTTTATCGAGCTTTCTTTCTTCATGATTATTTCCTTTTCTTCTTCGGTTTGGCAAACAAGGTATTGCTATTTACCATTTCTTCGTAAAGTTTGAACAGGTACTCCAAACGTTCGGTATCGGTGGTAAAGGGTTGCAAGCGGTAGCATTTTTCAATGGCTTCGTCCAATTCCCGGTGTGCCTGCCTCAAGCCTTTGGGCATGGTATCGGGGTTGTAAAGCTGGGCCATTGTTTTTTCGGGGTATTTTGCCCGCTCGTCTAAAATGGCAAACACATATAAATTGAGGTTTTCTTTTTGCTTTAGGCTGATTTCGGGGAAAGGGAAGGTGTTGTAACACAGCTTTGCCGAATATCTGTAATCCGTTTTGAGGCGACCTCCCACCGCTCTTACCCAAACCATGTGCATACGAGAAGTTACAATGGCAAAATGCCAGGGTTGAACATTGTATATTGCAAAATTTGGAGCAACAATAATGTTATCTGGATTTAAAAATCCTACTGGAATATATTCTCTTTTTTCAGAAGAAACACTTGGAATTATAATTGAATCTGTAGGTAGATGACGAATTTCAGCAAATTTGTAAGGAACAGAACTAAGTTCTTTAGTTGACCCCCGCTTACTATTCATCCGTGCTACTTGAGTCTTTTCAATTCTTTCAGCAACTTTTGGAAGTGAATAAGCAAACTCCTTTTTGTCGTCTTCAATCCATAAACAAAATTTCTCTACCCCTCTAATAAACTCAAGTGCACCAACAAGTCGTTTTATTAGTATTTTAGATTTTGGTTCGAGTTTTATTAACTCATCCTTTTCAAAGCTTGACAACAATAAATTGCCATCATCGTTTGCCATATTTCCGAAATTAATTTCAGGTAACATCGAAATAGGCTTGCTCCTGGCCGAAATAATCAGATTGTCATAATCCAATAAGTAGGGATTAATGTTTTTAGCTTGTTTTCTTAAATTGCCATAAAACAAGTATTTATTAGCATTTGAAACATTTCTCAAACCAAGGATAATTACGGTAACACCGGCATTTCCTTTGGCATTGTTTGTCCATTTGAATGATTGGTGAGCAAAATCAATTTCAATTTTATCTGTAAGAATATGAGGCCAAAGCAAAGCAACTTGCTCGCCTTGGCAAATTGAGTTTGTTGTTACAAAAGCAACTTTGGCATTTTTATCTTTGATAAAATCTTTAGCTTTATAGAACCAACAAGAAATGTAATCCAAGTTATTATATCCTTTGAGTAAAACAAAAACTATGGACATATCCTTCTTTTGTTCCTCATCTTGCAACCTTGCTCCCAAATAGGGCGGATTACCAATAATATAAGTTTCATCGTCGCTGGTTATTGGGCATACTTGGCTCCAATCTTTTCGGGTGGCGTTGCCCTGTACAATGGTGCCCGATTGTTTTAAGGGGATAATGGATTTAAGTTCGGTATAGCCATTTAGTTGGTCGGCAAAGTAGTGGTTCATTTGGTGCTCGGCCAAATACAGTGAGAGGATGGCCATTTCGTGGGCAAAATCGTCGATTTCGATGCCGTAAAATTGTTCGAGCGACACCTGGCTTTCGACAAAAAGCAGCTCTTGTGTAAGTTCGATGATGCGCTTTAGTATCTCAATTTCCAGCTTGCGGATTTCTTTGTAGGTAATAATCAGAAAATTGCCACTGCCGCAGGCAGGATCGAAAAATTTGGTTTTCGAGATACGGATAATCAGTTTACGAAGTTGCGATGGATTATTTGAATACTTCTCAAATTCGTCGTTCAAGGCATCGAGAAACAAGGGCTTAATCAGCTTATGGATATTTTCGACCGATGTGTAGTGCATGCCCAAATCGCTGCGGTATTCTGGCTGTACAACTGCTTGTATCATGGAGCCGAAAATGTCGGGGTTAATTTCTTTCCAATTGAGTTCGCCCAATTCTATTAATGTTTTACGAGCTTTAAAGGTAAAATGGGGCGAATGAATGGTACTGTTGAACAGGCCCCCGTTTACATACGGAAATTTTGCCAAATATGCCGGAAAGCCCGAGCCATCTTCGGTATTCAACCGGAGGAAAAGATCGTCGAGGAAAATATGCATGTCACTTCCATCTTCTGAAGTATGTTGCACAAGCGTATTGATAAAAAGGCCCTCTTCGTCAAAAATTTCGGTATCCTCGGCAAAATAGCAGAACAGTAACCGTGAAAGGAAGATATTCAGGTTGTGGATGCTTTCTTTCGAATTATAGATATCGGTATTTGCATTTACCAAGGCATCGTAAAGCTGCGCCATTTTGTAGGCAGCTTCACGGTCGGCTTTATTATCGTTTGATGAATTGTAAACCTCGCTCCCGGCAAGAGGTAGAAAGAAATCGAAGTATTTAGGTAAGTCTTTTAATGCAATATCAAGGTTTTTGCCAAGCTTCAAATCTTTGGCAACAAGCGTTTCGAAATCGGTGACAATGGCAAATCGTGGGCTGTGTTTTAATATCCGGTCTTCTTTAGAGAGGGTTTCGATACTGTTTAATAATTGATTGGCAGAACCGACTTTAAAAAAGACTTTCTTTTTGTATAGTATTTCACCATCGAGTTTCGAAAGGTTGAAATCGCCTTTTTTTAACCGGGTTACCGAAGTTTTTGAAGTACCGTAAGCGACTAATAAATTATAAATGAATTCTTCTTTTGAGAAATTTTCAAAGATTTGCTTTACGTTACTTTCTATCTCTTTGCTGTTCATTTTAAATTATAGTGGTTTGGATACTTGTTAAGTCGTTATCTTAAGTTATGCCCAAAAGTAACAAAAAAGCACGGGTGCGAGGGCAAAACAAAATCGAATTGTTTGCAGTGAAAATGAAAATGTTTGCAAACAAATACGTTTTACTCATAGTGATTTTCAGATTGTATATAGTGATTAGCCTGTTGTTTGTAGCATTGGGTGCATGCTGCTAAGAGAACCCTGCACTCAAATACATAATACTTCCATTCACTTGTGTATCTATCGTTATCACCCAATTGCTATTGATTTTTCATTTCCATAACTTTCTCGAAAATACCTAAGGGATACTAAAATCAACGACCCAAAAATGAACCGGTTATTCTATTCAATCTTTCTCACTTTGCTTGGTATTCAATTTGTATCGGCACAAGACTTATCGAACCTGAAAGGCCAGAAACCTTTTTCTATAGATGGGAGCATTTCTGCAACATCAAATTTCTATTCCATATCGGGAAAAGAATCGACTCGCGATCCGTTTTCGTACGTGTTATCGGGCAATGTAAATGCTTCGGTTTACAGCCTTCAACTTCCGTTTTCGTTTACCTATAGCAACAACAGTTTTAACTATGCCCAGCCATTTAACCGTTTTGGCATCAGCCCCGAGTACAAATGGATAAGGTTGCATTTGGGCTACCGCAACATGTCGTTCTCGCCATTCACACTTGCGGGTCATTCGTTTCTGGGAGCAGGTTTGGAGCTTAACCCGGGAATATTCAGGTTTGGTGCTA
>JACCEE010151171.1_pt1 | contig 10691 bp, 13 predicted proteins | sample 7449931 | NCBI WGS metagenome assembly JACCEE01 (sample SAMN15323457, study PRJNA562643) | freshwater metagenome | isolation source: river surface water | place: USA:Blue River Watershed | collected 2017-08-19 | reverse complement strand
ATCTCGTAAAGGGAATCGTTGATAACCCTGACGATGTCAATGTGAAGGAGAAGACACACCGTCGCGGCACAACGCTCGAAGTTCGTGTTAATCCTGAAGATATCGGCAAGGTAATCGGTCGTAATGGTCGTACAGCAAAGGCGCTTCGCACAGTCGTAAGCGCACTTGCTGGTCGCTCAGTACGGGTCGATCTCATCGATACCGACGAGGTTCGCTAAGTCATAACTCACCCATGAAATTAAACGTGGGCCGCATCGGTAAAGCTCACGGAATTCTCGGTGAAGCGACAATCGAAGTCCGAACAGATGAAGCTGAAGATCGCTTCGCTATCGGCGCAGTTTTACAGACAGAAAGCCACGGTGAACTAACCGTGGCTTCTGCGCGTGTACACAACGGAATTCTCCTGCTTGGCTTTGAGGGTATTGAAGATCGCAACGCTATTGAGGCGCTTCGCAATGAGCTTCTTTACGCAGACGTTGATATTAATGCGCCTGGAGTTGATGAAGATGATTATCACGTCTTGCAGCTTGTTGGCTGTAAAGCCTTATTAGTCGACGGAGATGAATTCGGCGAAGTCACCGATGTACTCAATCTTCCGGGGCAAGATGTCCTCGTCATCAAGACTGAATCAGGTGAAGTCCTGATTCCATTCGTCCATCAACTTGTTCCTGTCGTAGATATTAAGAAGAAGACGATGACCGTTATTCCACCAGAAATCGATGGGAGCATCTCATGAAGATTGATGTCATCTCTATATTTCCTGAGTACCTTTCACCACTCAAGCTTTCATTGTTAGGAAAGGCTCAGAACGCGGGCTTGGTAGATATTTCGGTTCACGATCTACGGGCACAGACAAATGACAATCACAATACGGTCGATGACACTCCTTATGGTGGCGGAGCTGGAATGGTCATGCTCCCTGAAGTCTGGGGCAAGACAATTGATTCAGTAGTGACAGATGGCGCCGACATCATCATTCTTACCCCGGCTGGCAAGCGTTTCAATCAGAAGATGGCTGAAACCTTCTCTACATCAACGCAATTGATCTTTGCTTGCGGTCGCTACGAAGGAATCGATGATCGCGTCCGTCAGTATTACTCACAACCTCAATTTCAAACTCGCAATATTCGTGTGCATGAAGTCTCAATCGGAGACTATGTACTCGGCGGGGGAGAAGTAGCGTCGATGGTGATGATTGAAGCAATCACTCGGTTAATTCCTGGTGTTCTCGGAAATCCTGAATCATTGGCCGAAGAATCACATAACAGCGAGGGATATCTCGAATATCCAAATTTCACCAAACCTCAAGAATGGCGCGGTATCTCAGTTCCCGAGATTCTTTTGAGTGGTAACCATGCCGAAATTGCGAAGTGGCGCACACAACAGGCTCAACAACGAGCGAAAGATAATCTCTAACTCGTTAGTAACCAATTCACTGCCGTACTGTTGCGCCCATGAGCGAAGAGTCAGCACGCATTCAGTCACGTCTTATTCGTGATCTCGAACCGGTCGTAGCAGTTGAACTCGAACGCCACCTCAAGGTCCAAAAGAACTGGTACCCACACGAGTATGTCCCATGGTCTGAAGGTCGCGACTATGCAGGCCCACTCAATGGAGATGCATGGGAAGCAAAAGATTCACGTCTTACTCCTGTAGCTCAGGATTCACTTGTACTCAATCTTCTTACCGAAGATAACTTGCCGAGCTATCACACTGAAATTGCTATATCTATGGGTCGTGATGGCGCGTGGGGAAATTGGATTGAACGTTGGACTGCTGAAGAAGCGCGCCACTCAATCGTGATTCGCGATTACCTCATGGCAACTCGCGGAGTGGATCCATATGAACTAGAAGATCTGCGTATGGCTCATATGTCGCTCGGGTATCAAACTCCGTATGAGAACGACATGTTGCACACAATCGCATACGTTTCATTCCAAGAGCTTGCGACTCGTATTTCTCACCGCAACACTGGAAAACTTTCTGATGATCCAATCGCTGAAGGCATGATGCAGCGAGTTGCTCTCGATGAAAACCTCCACATGCTTTTTTATCGCAACACACTTTCTGCAGCCCTGGATATGGAACCAAATGCTGCAATGCGAGCAATCACAGATGTTGTAACAAACTTTGATATGCCAGGTGCGAATATGCCAGGCTTTGGTCGCAAGGCAGTTCAGATTGCACTTGCTGGTATTTACGATCTTCAGCAGCACCTCGATGATGTCGTAGCTCCAGTACTTCGTGCGTGGAACGTCTTTGAACGCACCGATCTTTCAGGCGATGGCCTTAAGGCGCGCGAAGAACTTGCCGCATTTATGGATACGACCTACAAGGCGGCTGCAACATTTAACGATAAGCGCGAAGTTCACTTCGAGCGTCAAATCGCGCGCGGCATTCAACCAATTCGCATCACTAACTAAAGCTCAAATAAGATAGGCGCCATGACGCGCACATATCTAGTTGAGACCTACGGGTGTCAGATGAATGTGCACGATTCCGAACGTATCGCTGGTTTATTGGATGAAGCGGGTTATCTTCCAGTCCCCGAAGGTCAGCAAGCGGATATCGTCGTTTTCAATACCTGTGCTGTGCGCGAAAATGCCGATAACAAGCTCTATGGAAATTTAAGTTTCTTAGCGCCTATCAAGAAGAAGAACCCTGCAATGCAGATTGCCGTTGGTGGCTGTCTTGCGCAGAAAGATCAATCAATCATTCTTAAGAAGGCACCCTACGTAGATGTTGTCTTTGGTACCCATAACGTAGGTTCGTTGCCAGTATTGCTAGAGCGCGCCCGTATCGAGGAAGAGTCGCAGATTGAAATCCTTGAGGCTCTCGAGCATTTCCCATCCACACTACCTGCGAGACGTTTCTCAGCTTTTACATCTTGGGTCTCAGTCTCGGTTGGCTGCAATAACACCTGTACTTTCTGCATTGTTCCAACTCTGCGCGGAGTTGAAAAGGATCGACCTGCCGCGGATGTTCTAACGGAGATGCGCGCACTCGTCGATCAAGGCGTAATCGAAATTACTCTGCTTGGCCAGAATGTGAATGCTTACGGAGTTGAGTTTGGTGACCGAGGCGCCTTTGCAAAGCTGCTTCGCGAGGCAGGGAAAATTGAAGGACTTGAGCGCGTTCGCTTCATGTCGCCTCATCCGCGCGATTTCACTGATGATGTCATTGAAGCTATGGCCGAGACGCCTAATGTGATGCCGCATCTACATATGCCTCTGCAATCTGGTTCAGATTCGATTTTGCAGACAATGCGCCGTTCTTACCGAACCGATAAGTACCTTGGCATTCTCGATCGCGTTCGCACTGCAATGCCTCACGCCATGATTACAACTGACATCATCGTCGGTTTTCCTGGAGAAACTGAAGAAGATTTCCAAGGCACTCTCGATATTGCAACCAAAGCGCGCTTCGCAGCTGCATACACATATAAGTATTCAATTCGCCCAGGTACTCCAGCAGGTGCGATGGAGAACCAAGTTCCTGAAGATGTAGTGGGAGAGCGATACACACGCCTTCACGAGCACCAACAGAAAATTTCTCAATCAGTCAACGAAGAGGCGATCGGCACAACTCATCGCGTAATGGTCTCTGAAATCGAGGGTCGTCGCGATGAAGTGAGATCTCGAATGACTGGCCGCTCTGAAGATTTCCGCCTCGTGCACTTCAGTAGTGATACCGATGCTCGCCCAGGTGACTTTGTTGATGTAAAGATTGCTGAAAGTTCGGCCCATTATCTGATTGGTGACGCCGTTGCGGTCCACCGCACTCGCGGCGGAGATGCACACGCAGCTCGCACAGCTCCTGCTTCGACATCGCTCGGAATTCCAACGGTAAGAAAGTGAACCAAGTAATTGTCATCTGTGGGGCTACTGCCACAGGCAAGAGCGATATCGCAATAGAGATCGCACAAGAAATAGGCGCTGAAATCATCAACGCAGATTCCATGCAGCTTTATCGCGGTATGGATATCGGAACTGCGAAGTTGCCTGAAGCAGAACGTGGAGGAATCCCACACCACCTTCTTGATGTTCTTGATGTGAACCAAGATTCCACAGTGGCTTGGTATCAAGAACACGCCCGAGCTGCCATCACAGAAATTCATAGCCGCGGCAAAGATGCAGTGATTGTCGGAGGTACCGGCCTGTACATCAAAGCCATTCTGGATGACCTTAACTTTCCAGATACAGATCCTGCCGTACGTGCAAAACTTGAGGCAGAGGTTGAAGAATTCGGAGCAGCTTCACTTTTTTCTCGATTGGAAGAACTAGATCCAGCAGCAGCACTAGCCATCGACCGCGCCAATACACGGCGAATCATTCGCGCACTAGAAGTTATTGAGATTACCGGTCAACCATTTACCGCAAATCTTCCTCGCGAAGATAGTTCTCGCTATCCCGACGCACTGCAATTTGGGCTAGTCATGGATCGCGAACATTTGCGCGAACGAATCGATCTTCGAGTCGATCGCATGTGGGATGCAGGCTTTATCGAAGAGGTAGATAGTTTGATTTCTCAAGGAATTCGCGATGGTGTCACAGCACAACGCGCTCTTGGATATGCCCAGATTATTGCAATGCGTGATGGAACAATGACCGAAGGCGAAGCAAAGGAAGATACAAAGCGAGCCAGCCGCCAGTATGCACGCCGCCAAGAGACCTGGTTCTCGCGTGATGCACGTATTCAATGGGTTGCTCAACATCAACCACGTCTCGAAACTATCCTCCAGAAGATAAACTCATAGCATCATGACCAAACCTGTTATCGGCACTTACGGCCACGGCACTGAAAATGACTTCGTACTGGTCTATGACCCAGAAAATTTATTCACGATTTCAGAGGCTCAAATTTCGGCAATCTGTAATCGCAATACAGGTATTGGCGCAGACGGATTTATCCGCATTACGAAGGCCGACGGCAAATGGTTTATGGATTATCGCAACGCCGATGGATCAATCGCAGAGATGTGCGGCAATGGAATCCGCGTGATGGCTAAATATCTGGTCACTCGTGATATCCAGCCCGAAGGAATCTTTGCTATTAATACTCGCGCCGGAATCAAACATCTGCGCGTGCCTCACGACGGCGATATCTCTGTAAATATGGGACATGTCACCGATGAGATGGAAGAAATTGAAGCTTCAAATAACGGTCATACTTGGAGCGGATTCAACATCAACGTTGGTAACCCTCATGCCGTTGTCTTTGTTGATTCCATGGACGATATTGGTTCACTCGCTGATGCACCTGCTATTTCGCCTGCATCGTCATATCCCGAAGGTGTAAACGTTGAATTTGTCGAAATCTTGCCAAACTTTGAAGCAAAGATGCGGGTTCATGAACGTGGAAGCGGAGAAACTCGTTCTTGTGGAACAGGTACTTGTGCAGTCGCACTCGCTGCCACGCTCAAGACAAATGGAAAGCTTCCTTCACGTTGGACCATTTACCCACCAGGTGGTCGTCTCATTGTTGATATTGATGCACACTCCAATGCAACCCTTACAGGTCCTGCGGTTATCCTCGAAGACCACGACTTAACAAAGTACTTGTCGTAATGACTAACGACAGTTACGACAAGTTATTCGACGAGCTCCTTCGTGAGAGCGCACGGGTGGCTTCAGATTTTGATTACGATGAAAGTGATTTTCAAGAGAATGAGCAGCAAGAGCTTTCAGATCGTAATGCGCTTCGAAGAATCAAAGGATTTTCAACTGAGCTTCAAGATATCTCAGAAGCTGAATATCGCCAGTTACAGTTAGAGCGCGTTGTACTTGTTGGTGTGTGGACTGAAGGAACGGCTGAGATGGCTGAGAATTCGATGGCCGAACTTAAGGCGCTTGCAGAAACTGCGGGCTCAGAAGTTCTAGAAGCGCTCATCCAACGCCGCGATCGCCCAGATCCTGCAACATATATCGGTTCAGGAAAATTAATTGAACTTAGGCAGATTGTCGTCGCAACAGGTGCTGACACAGTTGTCTGCGATGGAGAACTCTCGCCGGCGCAGCTTCGAACCCTTGAAGATAAGTTGAAGGTAAAGGTTGTTGATCGCGTAGCCCTAATTCTCGATATTTTTGCGCAGCATGCCAAGAGCAAAGAAGGTAAGGCTCAAGTAGAGCTAGCGCAGATTGCATATCTACTCCCACGTCTTCGTGGTTGGGGAGATTCTCTTTCGCGCCAAGTTGGTGGACGAGCCGCAGGTGGTGCCGGTATTGGTGGTCGCGGACCTGGTGAGACAAAGATTGAAACTGATCGCCGTCGAATTCGTGACAAGATGGCGAAACTTCGACGTGAAATCGCTGAGATGAAAGTTTCCCGCGATACAAAGAGACAAGAGCGTAAGCGATTCAATATTCCATCTGTTGCTATTGCTGGATACACCAATGCTGGAAAATCATCTCTTCTTAATGCGCTCACTGGTGCGGGCGTACTCGTTGAAAACGCGCTCTTTGCAACGCTTGATCCAACTGTTCGTAAGTCTGAGACCGCAGATGGACGTGTCTATACGCTCTCCGACACCGTAGGTTTTGTACGCCACCTCCCACATCAATTAGTCGATGCCTTCAAATCAACTCTTGAAGAAGTTTCCGGTGCGGATTTGATAGTCCATGTTGTAGATGGCTCGCACCCTGATCCCTTTGAACAAATTCGTGCTGTTCGACAAGTTATTGCGGAAATCGGTGGGGGAGATATCCCTGAAATCATCGCAATCAACAAGGTAGATATCGCAAGCCCAGATGTTGTTATGGAGATTCTGCGAAAAGAGCCAAATAGCTACGCATTCTCGGTTCGTTCTGGTTTTGGAGTTGAAGGGCTCGTTCATGCAATCGAAAAATCTCTGCCTCACCCCAGCGTAGAAATCACAACGGTCATTCCGTATCACCGCGGGGACCTGGTGAGTGCAATCCATGAACAGGGTGAAATCTTGAGTGAAGAACACCTCGCAGAAGGCACCGCAATCCATGCATATGTAGATGGTGGATTAGCTAAAGCGATTGAAATAGCCACCGCAAAGCAGGAATAAAGGCGACACGCCGAGTGTTGTATCGGCTATAGAGCAAAGAATGCGCCACTATTCGCGCATGCCGGGTAATTAGACCCGCTCATAAGAAATGTACGGAAGCGAGGTGAGAGCAGTGGCAACAGATTACGACACACCTAGAAAGACCGACGAGGAGCTTCACGAGGAATCGTTAGAAGAACTCAAAGCTAAGCGCGTTGATGCACAATCCGGACAGATAGATGTTGATGAGGCAGAAGCTGCAGAGAATCTTGAACTTCCAGGCGCTGATTTATCGGGTGAGCAACTAGCTGTTCGTGTAGTTCCAGTTCAGGTTGATGAATTTACTTGTTCACGGTGTTTCTTAATTCACCACATCACACAGCTTGCTAAGGGCGAAGGCGCTAAAGCAGTCTGTAAAGAGTGCTCGTAAGCTCTTTCGATTTCTTACAACTTACCAACCAATACGGAGTGGGATCGCGTTCATCTTGTAACGTGATCTTCACACCGGTTGAAATCCAGAAAGTAATCGCCAAATAAGAAGCAGGGTCCGCATCTCGGGTTCGAAGTAATTTCATCTGCGCAGGTTCGACTTGCTCAACATTCGAAAGATATTTCAACTCGATATGAGCTCGGCCAATACGCAATTCCTTCTCAGTAACCTCAATCTCAGATCGCGCTGCACGATCGATGGCAATGAGTGCGACAGTCGCCAAGATCCAGGCAAAGAGTGCAGATCTATTATCAAGAGCTGCCCAGATGGCGACAACAAGTGAGAGAAACATGAAGTAGATGAAGGCTAAGAGCCACAATGGTGGCCGAATTATTTCCTTGAATATCACTTCACTTTTCGCCACGAGGTCTAGGTTATCTCTCTATTCATCAAGTAATCTACATACATGAGTCGCGTTGCAAGCACTACGCCTCCCGAGGGAGCAGAGATTCCTGCTCGACATCCAAAGTCGCCGGCAACTGGAACCCAAATTCCATCTCACTTTAAGCACTGCTTCGGATGCGGTGAGCTCCACCCAACTGGCTTACATCTTGTAGCTCATGTCGGCCAAGGCGCAGATATCACAGCAGATTTCGTTGTCACTGAAAATCACCAAGGGGCACCTGGTTTGGCTCATGGAGGACTTCTATCTTTAGCTTTTGATGAAGCTCTTGGAAAACTTATGTGGCTGCTTCGCGCCCCAGCTGTTACTGCGCGCTTAGAAACAGATTTCCTTAAGCCTGTTCCCATTGGTACAAAACTCCATATCACCGCCCGAATTACGGGCCAAGTGAATCGCAAGGTGTACTCCGAAGCTGAGGGACGCCTCGGAGGCCCTGATGGAGAAGTGGCAGTGCGCGCCGCAGCTCTTTTTGTCATTGTTCCGATGAAACACTTCCTGGAAAATGCGCCGGCCGAATATATGGAAGCTCTGCGCAAGAACCCAGAACTTCTTAATTTCGTAGATCCAGAGTTTGATATCAACCCATGAATGAATTCCAAGTATTGATCAAGAGACTTGATCTTGATCTTCCATTGCCTCAGTACTCAAAAGGTGGCGATGCTGGAGCAGATATCGTTTCTCGCATCGACATCACTTTGGCTCCGGGGGAGCGCGCACTCGTTCCCACTGGCATTTCAATCGCGCTTCCCGATGGATATGTTGCGTTGGTTCATCCACGCTCTGGATTGGCAATTAAACATGGCGTCACTATGGTCAATGCGCCCGGCACCGTTGATGCGGGATATCGCGGAGAATTGCAATGCATCATGATCAATCACGACCCTAGGGAGAGCGTCACCTTTAAGCGCGGCGACAGAATTGCGCAGTTGGTCTTCCAAAAAGTAGAGCACGCACACTTTGTAGAAGTTGATGAATTGCCAGGTTCAGGTCGTGGCACAGGTGGTTTTGGATCAACGGGTCGCCAATGAGTCAACACGAAGATCGCGAGAAAGTACTTGCAGCATTTGGTGGCAAGAAGGGTCTGATTGATTCTGGAATTCCATCAGTCATCTTCTTAGTTGTCTTCAATGTCTCAAAAGAGCTCCAGACAGCACTTATCGCTTCCATCGCAGTGTCAGCACTTCTGACAATTATTCGATTGGCCATGAAGGACACCATTCAACATGCACTCAGTGGATTTATCGGCGTTCTTATCTGTGCCTGGTTTGCCAACCGAACAGGAAATGCCAGCGATCTTTATATTCCAAAGTTACTGACCAACCTTGGCTACGGAACCGTTTACTTGATTGCAAACCTTGCAGGATGGCCGATTCTTGGTGTCATGCTGGGACCGATTCTTGGCGAAAACCTCACATGGAGAAATCATCCTGAACGTAAGCGCGCATATACCTTGGCGAGCTGGCTCTGGGTTGCGATGTTCTTTACGCGTATTGCTGTGCAGTATCCAATTTATAAGAGTGGCAATGTCAATCTTCTTGGAACGGTCAATTTAGCGATGGGCTATCCGCTATTTATTGCTACCGCATATGGATCGTGGCTGATATTAAAGAACGCGCCACAACGAACTACTGAGCGATAAAGCAGCCCTTAATCAAATCTTCTGCAGTTGCAGAGGCCACGAATAGCAATTCATCTCCTGCAATAAAGACATCACTAGGTGCTGGTGCGATAACTCGGCCATCTCGAACAATTGCTGCAAGCGAAGCATCATCAGGAAGAGTGACTTCTTCAACAGTCTTTCCGATACATGTAGATGAGTCAGGCAATGTGAGTTCGACAAGGTTTGCTTGACCGCGACGGAATGAGAAGAGTCGTACAACATCTCCGACGCTGACAGCTTCTTCAACAAGGGCGGCAATTATGCGTGGTGTAGATACAGCAACGTCTACGCCCCATGATTGATCAAAGAGCCATTCATTCTTTGGGTGGTTGATACGTGCAACAACTCTAGGAACGCCGTATTCAGTCTTTCCAAGAAGGGAAGCAACAAGGTTTACCTTGTCATCGCCAGTTGCAGCAACAAGAACCTGGCATTTATTGAGCTGAGCATTATCAAGAGATGCAATCTCGCATGCATCAGCCATAAGCCATTCAGCGTCTGGGACAGAATCAATCTTGAGAGCCTTAGGGTCACGGTCAATAAGTAGAACTTGGTGTCCGTTATCAAGGAGTTCGCGCGCGATAGCGCGACCAACGTTTCCTGCACCTGCGATAGCGATTCTCATGGACTATTCACCTGGTCCTTGCGTGAGGGCTGCTTCTGCAGCGGCCATTCCATCGTCGCGAATAGTCATATGGATAAGGTCACCATCTTGAAGAACAGTTTGTGGTTCCGGGATGAGGCCTTCACCGAGACGAGTAAGGAATGCAACGCGTGCTTGCGTCGCAGATTCGAGCTCTGAGATTGGACGTCCATACCAATCGAGATGAGGATGAACTTCTAGGAGCTGAACAGTTCCGGTTGCATCGCGCCATTCTGAACGAGCACCTTCAGGTGCGATACGACGCAAAATCTGATCCGTAGCCCAGATCACTGTTGCTACTGTTGGGATACCAAGGCGCTGATAAATTTCCGCACGGCCTGGATCGTAAATGCGGGCAACAACATTGGTCACGCCGTAACTTTCGCGCGCCACACGTGCAGCCAAAATATTTGAGTTATCGCCATTGCTTACTGCGGCAAATGCTTGAGCACCTTCGATGCCAGCCTCTAGAAGAGTATCTCT
>JACCEE012779792.1_pt1 | contig 10692 bp, 9 predicted proteins | sample 7449931 | NCBI WGS metagenome assembly JACCEE01 (sample SAMN15323457, study PRJNA562643) | freshwater metagenome | isolation source: river surface water | place: USA:Blue River Watershed | collected 2017-08-19 | reverse complement strand
GTAAAGCATTCCGCCAGCGTTCAATCTGAGCCAGGATCAAACTCTTCAGTTCGATCTTGATTTGTTACTCATAAAAACGGAATTGAAGTGAACTTCACTTCTATTCTCATGAGCGTTTGTCGGCTATTAGCCGAGTTCCGAAGAACCTGGCAATCACCATCAAACGCCCACGCTTATCGGCTGTATATTTTTAAAGAACACAAGACAATTATCATCATCTCGATCAACTCGCCACGATCAGCGAAGCCTTCAATTATAGCACAACTTTTAAAGCTGTGAGCCGCCTAGATTAAAAATCTTTTGCGACACCCTTGGATCCAAGGGTTTTCGCTAGGAAACTTCAATCAGCGAAGCCTTGAATTATTGCACAGTTTTTGAGTCGTTGGCAAGTTCTTTGAAAAATTTCTGTTTGGCGTCCGATAATCCAGCCATGTCATTGATTACTTTGCTCGACGCAAGCTTGGCCTTTGGCCACGTAGCACTGTTGGACCATGCCAGCTTCTCACTGGAGGTATACGAACGCGTAGGCCTGATTGGACGCAACGGTACGGGCAAGTCGTCGTTACTCAAAATATTGAGTGAACTTGAGCGCCCGGACGATGGTTCCCTACATGTGCAACAAGGCCTGCGCGTGGCCTATGTACCCCAGGAACCCGTGCTTCATCCGGAACACACATTGTTTGAAGCGGTGCGCCAAGGCCTGGGATCAGTGCTGCAGCTGATCGACGACTACACGCACAGCCGTGGCGATCTGCATGCCCTCCAAAGCCAGATTGAGGCGCTGGACGGCTGGACCTGGGAGCAGCGCATTTCAGAAACTCTTCACCGCCTGCACCTAGACCCCGAGGCCCGCATTGGCACCTTGTCGGGGGGCAACCGGAAACGGGCAGCGCTCGCCCAGGCCCTGGTAGCGCGTCCTGATGTGCTCTTGTTAGATGAGCCCACCAATCACCTGGACATGGACAGCATCGCCTGGCTGGAAGATTTGCTGATTGCCTTCAAGGGCAGCGTGGTGACCATCAGCCACGATCGCGCCTTTTTGGACCGCGTGGCCACCCGCATGGTTGAACTCGACCGCGGCCGCCTGAACTCCTACCCCGGCAACTTCGCGCACTACCAGACGCTCAAGGAAGAACAACTGGCGCAAGAGGCCACCATCAACGCCAAGGCCGACAAACTGCTGGCCCAAGAGGAGGTCTGGATCCGCAAGGGCGTGGAAGCGCGCCGCACGCGGGCGCAAGGGCGCATCAACCGCCTCGAAGCCCTGCGCGCCACCCGCGCCGAGCGCCGCGAAGCCATGGGCAATGTACGCATGGAGGTGGCCAGCGGCGCACCCAGCGGCAAAATTGTGGCTGACCTGGAGCGCGTCATCAAATCCTTCAGCAGCCCCGAGGGCGCGGTACGCACCATCGTGCGTGACTTCAGCGGCACCATCTTGCGCGGCGACAAAATCGGCCTGATCGGACCCAATGGCGCGGGCAAAACCACCTTGCTCAAGCTGATTCTGGGCGAACTCGAAGCCGACAGCGGCAAGATCCGCCGCGGTACCAACCTGAGTGTGGCCTACTTTGATCAGATGCGCGAACAGATCGACCTGGATGCCACGCTGGAAGACTTCATCAGCCCCGGCAGCGAATGGATCGAGATCGGCAAACGCCGCACCCACGTCAAAAGCTATCTTGGCGACTTCCTCTTTTCGCCGGCACGCGCCACCTCCCCTGTGCGCTCGCTCTCGGGCGGCGAACGCAACCGCCTGCTGCTGGCTCGGCTGTTTGCACGCCCAGCCAATGTGCTGGTGCTCGACGAACCCACAAACGACCTGGACATCGATACGCTGGAGTTGCTGGAAGAGCTGCTCCAACAATATGAAGGCACGGTGTTCCTGGTCAGCCACGACCGCCGCTTTCTGGACAACGTGGTCACCAGCACCCTGGTGGCCGAGGGAGACGGTGTCTGGCGCGAATATGAAGGCAGTGTAGAAGACTGGTTGACCCAATCGGCACGCGCCAAACCCGTGCGTGAAGCCGCCAAAGCCCCAATCGTTTCCGCCGTCAAGGAACCCGGCCTCACCAAAGCCAGCGCCCCTACACCTGCCGCCAAACGTAAACTTAGCTACAAGGAGCAGCGCGAACTCGACGCCCTGCCTGGACAGATTGAGGACCTCGAAACCGAGCAGGCGGCCTTGGAAAAAGCCCTGGCCGATGGCTCGCTCTATGCCAGCGACCCGCCACTGGCCGCTCAAAAAGCCTCGCGGCTGATGGCGGTCGAAGAACAGTGGATGGCCGCCATGGAACGACTCGAAACGCTGCAAGCCGCATGAGTCGGCGACAGCCCTGCCCCTGAACCCGCGCTACAGTTCAAGCATGACAGCCGCCGAATTCTCGGCCCTGCTGATCCTGGCCACCGCCAGCAGCTTCACGCCGGGGCCCAACACCACCCTGTCCACCGCCTTGGCCGCCAACCGGGGACTGCGCGGTGCGCTGCATTTCGTTCTGGCTGTCCCGGTGGGCTGGGGCTTGCTGTTCACTTTCTGCGCGGTCGGCCTGGGATCGTTGGTCATGGCGCTGCCGCCATTGCGCTGGGCCATCATGCTCGGTGGCGTCGCGTATCTGCTGTGGCTGGCGCGGCGGCTGTGGGGGAGCGACCAACTGAGCACCGCTGACCAAAGCCGGCTGGATGTGAGCTTTGTGCAGGGCGTGTTGCTGCAGTTTCTCAACATCAAAGCCTGGATGCTGGCCCTGTCCATCGTGGCGGGCTGGGTCGCCGGCCACCCCGACGCCACCCACCGCTACCTGCAAACCCTTCCGCTGATGCTGTTCTTTGCCTTCAGCAGCAACCTCACCTACGCCCTGATCGGCTCCATGCTGCGCCACTGGCTGGCCCAGGGCCGGCGTTTGCTGGCCTTCAACCGCCTGATGGCGCTGCTGCTGGCCGTCACTGCCGCCTGGATTGGTTGGGGGCTGACTGCTGCCTCATGATCAAATGGCACCCTTGCACACCCGAAAGACAACGATGAGCTTCACCCTCGCCCAACGCGCCCACAAAATGAACCCCTCGGTGATCCGCGAGATCCTCAAGGTCACCGAAAAGCCGGGCATCATCAGTTTTGCTGGCGGCTTGCCCTCGCCCGACACCTTCCCGATCAACGCCATGCGTGAGGCCAGTGAGCGCGTGCTGAGCCTGGACGGCCGCGCCGCCCTTCAATACGCCGCCAGCGAAGGCCTGCCCCAGCTGCGCGAATGGGTCGCCAATGACCTGAGAAAACAAGGCATGCAGGTCAGCCCCGACCAAGTACTGATCACCACCGGCAGCCAGCAAGGCCTGGACCTGGTGGCCAAGGTGCTGATCGATGCAGGCAGCCAGATCCTGGTCGAGACCCCCACCTACCTTGGGGCACTGCAGGCCTTCATGCCCATGGAGCCGAATGTGGTGAGTGTGGACAGCGACGACCAGGGCGTGGACGCCGATGACCTGCGTGCCAAGGCGGCGGGTGCCCGCTTCATCTACCTGCTGCCCAACTTCCAGAACCCGACCGGGCGCACCATGAGCGAAGCGCGCCGCGCCGCCGTGGCACGCGTCGCGCAAGATACGGGCCTGCCCGTGATCGAGGACAACCCCTACGGTGACCTCTGGTTTGACAGGGCTCCCGCCGCCTCGCTCTGTTCGCGTCTGCCCGAGCAAAGCCTGTACCTGGGCTCATTCTCCAAAATTCTGGCACCCGGCCTGCGCCTGGGCTATGTGGTCGCGCCCAAAACGCTGTACCCCAAGCTGTTGCAAGCCAAACAGGCGGCCGACCTGCACACACCCAGCTTCAACCAGCGGGTGGTGGCCGAAGTGCTCAAAGACGGTTTCATCGACCGCCATGTGCCCACCATCCGCGCCCTCTACAAACGCCAGTGCGAAGCCATGCTGCAAGCCCTGGAGCGCGAAATGGCTGGCCTGGACGTGAAGTGGAACCGCCCAGCCGGCGGCATGTTCCTGTGGGCCCAGCTGCCCAAAGGCATGGACGCCGTGAAACTGCTGCCCCATGCCGTAGACAAAAACGTGGCCTTTGTGCCCGGCTCGGCCTTCTACGCCGCCAACCCGGTGCACGAAACCCTGCGCCTGTCTTTTGTGACCTCGACCGTGGAACAGATCCAGATCGGTGTGGCCGCGCTGGCCCAGACCATCCGCGAACACCTGCCACGTTGAGATGAACATGCGCCAACGCCCTTTCCAGCAGGTTGACGTTTTCACCGCCACCCCCCTGAAGGGCAACCCGTTGGCCGTGGTGCTCGATGGCGAAGGGCTAAGCGATGCGCAAATGCAGGCCTTTGCCGCCTGGACGCAGCTGAGCGAAACCACCTTTGTGCTGGCGCCCACAGCCGAAGGCCGCGCGGGCGGAGCAGACTACCGTGTGCGCATCTTCACGCCTGGCGGCGAGCTGCCTTTTGCCGGCCACCCCACACTGGGCACGGCACATGCGTGGCTGGCTGCAGGCGGGCAAACCCAGGCCGCCGACCGGCTGGTGCAGGAATGCGGCGTGGGCCTGGTCACGCTGCGCCCACAGGACGGCCGCTACGCCTTTGCGGCGCCCACACTGCGTCGCGCCGCCCCCGATGCCGCCACACTGACCGCCGTGCTGAACGCGCTGGGCCTGCAAGCTGACGAGGTACTCGCCGCGCAAGACCTGCACAACGGCCCGCACTGGCTGGGTCTGCTGCTGCCTGACGTGGCAAGCGTGCTGGCTTTGAGCCCCGACCATGCAGCGCTCAAAGCCCTGGGCACCAAGGTGGGTGTGGCAGCGCGGCGTGCGCCAGCCAACAGCCTGATCCGTCGCGCCAGCCGTGAAGCACGCGCTTTTGCCGGGCACAGCGACACCACCGATCTGGAGGTGCGCGGCTTTGCCGCGCCCGTGGGCATTGCCGAAGACCCGGTCACCGGCAGTCTGAACGCCTCGCTGGCGCAATGGTTGATCGAAGACGGTCACATGCCCACCCGCTACCGCGCCCGCCAGGGCACCGCGCTGGGCCGCGCAGGCGAAATCTTTGTGCAGCAAGACGATGCGGGCCAGATCTGGATCGGCGGCGACGTGGTCGCCTGCATCCAGGGTCAGGTCACGCTCTGACATCCCGCAGGCGACAGGTCTGGCGCCGCACGCGCCCGACAATTGATCGCCATGGGAACGCTCTACCTTGTGCGCCACGGCCAGGCCTCGTTTGGCGAAGACAACTATGACCGCCTGAGCCCACTGGGCCACCAACAAGCGCATCGCCTGGGCGAATACCTGCGCCAGCGCTTTGAACGCGAGGGCGTGCAGATCGACAGCGTGCTCATGGGCAGCCTCACGCGCCACCGCGAAACCTGGGAAGGCATCGCCCAGGGTGCTGGCTGGTCCCACAACGCGGCCATCTGGCCGGGCCTGAACGAATACGACAGCGAAGCACTGATCGAGGCCATCCACCCCGAACCGCTGGCCAAACCCGACACCCCCGAGCTGTACCGCCACCACTTTCGATTGCTGCGCGATGCGCTCAAGGCATGGATGGACGGCCGCGTGCAGCCCAAAGGCATGCCCAACTACACCGATTTTGTGGGTGGCATCGAAGCCGCGCTGGACCATGTGCGCCAGCAATGCAGCGGCAACGCACTGATCGTGTCGAGCGGAGGGCCGATTTCAACCGCCGTGGGCCGCGTGCTGGGCACCCCCCCCGAGACCACCATCGAACTTAACCTGCGCATCCGCAACACGGCGCTGACCGAGTTCGCGTTCACGCCCAAACGCCACATGCTGCTGACCTACAACACACTGCCCCACCTGGACAGCGCCGAGCACCAGGACTGGGTGACTTTTGCCTAAGATGGGCATTCACCCTCATGGTGAAATCCCCAAGGCAGATTTGAAAGCCGCAGCCCCAGAATGGGGACATGAACCTTTCCGATCTGAGTTTCCGACATCTGGTGCGCCAAGGTGGCATGCTGCTGGGAACCACCGCCCCCGATGCAGATGAGGCACTGCTGCGTGAGTGGCTCGCTTCGCAAGGGGTGCTGGACGGCGTGGTCACCCACCAAACCAACAGCACCTCGGGCACACAAATCATCTGTCAACTCGACCCCTGCTACCGCATTCAGCACCTGCCGCTGCACGACACCCTGAGCCTGCACCAGCGCTGGCTCAGGCACCGGGGCCAAGCCCTCAGTCTGGAGCAAGAAATTCTGCTGGCCTTGCTGGGTGCACCGCGTGTGCTGGAGTTTGGCAGCTTGGCAGCACTACAGTCGCAGCTGCGGGTGCGCAGCCACATTGCCCGAGCTGCTGCAAAAACCGCCTTGGCCTTCAAGACCCAGGCTGCCGAACGTCCTGAGGCGTATTGGCACTACGACGAAGACCATGGATTTTTGCTGCACCCTGGATGTGACCTGATCGAAGCCATTGAGGCCGCCACCCAGCCCGAGGCGACCGGCAAGCTCTACGACTTTTCGTGCTACCGCGCCAGCGAATACGTGATATTGCTAGGCCTCGCGCTGGAACTGCGCGCGCACCAACCCGGGCTGTACCAGCAGTTACAGCACACCTGCCAGCAGCACGCGATCCGTTCTGGCCAGTTCCATGACGTGTTCCTGATTGAATACGGAACCCTGCAAGAACCACTGCCCGCCCACTACTACGTGCCCGGCGATCGCCTGTGGTTTCGCAACCCCGATGCACGCTCATCGGACATTGAGGGCTACGAAGGCTCCTGGGTCATTTACATGGGCCATGGTCTTTTCAGCAATTTCTGGGAGCGAGAGCGCCCTTTCACACTCGAATCCAAGTGTGTGGAGATTTTCCACTGGCGCGACGGCGCCCACGTGGGTGCAGACGGTGAGCTGGCCATGGATGAGGCGCGGGTGGCGCAAGCGGTGCGCGTCACGCAAAGCAACCCAGCCGCGCTGCAAATCGCGCTGGAACGCACAATGCGCCTGCGCGATCCTCAAGGTGTCTATGCCGAGGGCGGTTGTATCGATGCCACACGGGAATTTCCACGCAGCGTGAGTGCGCAAGACTGTCAACTCGTGCTGCCCTGCTTCAGCCACTGAACCATCGGCAGCCTCTGGGCCAATTCAACGCAGCGTGTCAGTGGGTAAGTGGTCGATTTCGGCCAGCAAAGCTGCCAGCGAACGGCCTGCGGCCTGCACCAGGGCCTGACCTTTTTCTGCCGTGGCTGCCGCCGCGTTGCCTGCGGCGCCATGGGGGTTGTAATCCTGCATCTGCCAGGCCAGCTTGGCACTTTTGCCATTGCCCAGAATCGGGAAAGCCGCCGCCCGGTCCTGCGAGGCAGAGTGGAAATGTTGCGCCTGGTCCATGCGCACCCGATCAGGCCGCAGCGCCAGCATCATCGACGTTTCCACATCCCCGGCATGCACGCCAAAGCGGTGCTCGTCTGCACCAAACCGGGCATTCACATCTGCCCCCGCCTCGTCGGCCATGGGCAGGTTGAACCAGCTCACGCTGTATACCAGCATGCCCAACCGCGCTCGCAAGTCACGGGCCACCACGTCCAGCAGGCCGACCTGGCCGCCATGGCTGTTGAACAGCAGCAGCTTTTTCACCCCCGTGGCCGCCACCGACTCGGCAATATCGGTCCACAACCGGATGATGGTTTCGGCCTTGAGAGTCAACGTGCCCGCAAAAGCGGTGTGCTCGGGGCTGTAGCCCACCGCTTGCGTCGGCAGAAACAGGGCTGGCAGATCGGCTGGCAAATGTGGCAGGCTGGCGCGCACCACGCCAGCCACCAGGTCGGTGTCTACCGACAGCGGCAGGTGCGGGCCATGCTGTTCGGTGGCGGCCAGCGGAAGCACCGCAATGGCACGCGCGCGGTCCAGCGTGGCGAAATCGGTGGTGGCCAGGTCGGCCCAAAAGCGGGGGCAAGCGGTCATGACCAGATCATATAAGAGGCCATGGCCCGGGGTGTACAGTGCGGGCTGAGCCTCCAACCACGCCTGCCCATGTCATTGCTTTTGCGTTGCCTGATCCTGTTTGGCCTGCTGTGCCTATCGCTGACCACACCTGCGCAAACCACAATGCGCAACGAACAGGTACAAGTCGAGCTGCTGGCCCATGCCCCCCAGGGCGTGCAGGCGGGTCAGACCTTCTGGCTGGGTCTGAAGATCGACCACGCCCCGCATTGGCACACCTATTGGCAAAACCCCGGCGACTCGGGCCTGCCCACCCAGCTGAACTTCCAGTTGCCCGAAGGCCTGCAGACGGGCGAGGTCGCCTGGCCACTGCCCAAAAAAATCCCGATCGGCACACTGGCCAATTACGGCTACGAGGGCACCGTCCTGCTGACGGTGCCGGTCACCGTCACGCCGCAATTCCAGATGCCCGCGACCGGCCGGCTGCGCATGCAGCTGCAAGCCGATTGGCTGGTCTGCCGCCAGGAGTGCATTCCGCAAGAAGCCCGTTTGGCGCTGGAGCTGGGTGCACGCAGCGCCACCGCCTTGCACGGCGCGCTGTTTGAGGCGGCCCGCAAGGCCACCCCCCAACTGCTGCCCCAACACAAACAGGCGGGCACCTGGACCACGGGCGGCCAGACAGTGGTGTCGGACGATGGCCAGACATTGACGCTGCGCGTGCATGGTTTGCCCGTGGACTGGCGCGGGCAGCATCTCAGCCTCTTTCCGGTCACCGCCCAGGTGCTGAACAACGCCGCCACACGAGGCAAGGGCTGGACCCAGCAATGGCAGGGGGCCGTCTGGCAAGCGCAGTGGCCGGTCTCTGCCGAACGCAGCGAAGCCCCCACCCAGATGCGCTGGGTTGTCGCCACCGGCCCCGAATCCCATCCTCGTGCCCCGGCGTTTGAACTGACCACACCTGTGCAAGGCCACTGGCCCCCTCAGGCCAGCGCCTCCGCAGGCGTGTCGCCTGAGCTGGCCCGCGCGCTCGAAGCCAATGCGCAAAAGCCGGTGGCATCGCCCCCCGACCTGGGCCTCGGCTTGGCCCTGCTGGGTGCTTTTGTTGGTGGCCTGATCCTCAACCTCATGCCCTGCGTGTTCCCGGTGCTGGTCATCAAGCTGCTGGCCCTGGTGCGCCCGGGCACCACGCCTGCCCAACACCGTGCCGCAGGCCTGGCCTACACCCTGGGGGTGGTGCTGTCCTTTGTGTTGCTGGGCGCGCTCATGCTGGCCCTGCGGGCAGCGGGCGAACAACTGGGTTGGGGCTTTCAGCTGCAGTCGCCAGGGGTGGTCATCGCACTGGCCCTGCTGTTCACGCTGATGGGCCTGAACCTGGCGGGTCTGTTCGAGTTTGGGCAGCTGCTGCCGTCCTCGCTGGCTGCGCTGCAAGTGCGCCACCCGGTGGTGGACGCGCTGCTGTCGGGCGTGCTGGCGGTGGCGGTTGCCTCGCCCTGCACCGCCCCGTTCATGGGGGCCTCGCTGGGCCTGGCCGTGGGCTTGCCTGCCGCGCAGGCATTGGCGGTGTTTGCCAGCATTGGCCTGGGCATGGCCCTTCCGTATCTGCTGGTCAGTGGCTGGCCCGCGCTGGCGCACCGCCTGCCCCGCCCTGGCGCCTGGATGCAGACCTTCAAACAAGCCATGGCCTTCCCGATGCTGGCCACCGTCGTCTGGCTGGTCTGGGTGCTGGGCCAGCAAGCCGGCATGGACTCGGCCGCTGCCCTGCTGGCCTTGCTGCTGGTGCTGGCCTTTGGCCTGTGGGCACTCACGCGCCAGGGCCGTACGCGGGCGCTGCTGCTGGTCTTGACGGCCAGTCTGGTCGCGGGCCTGGTCAGCCAATGGCCGCTGACCGAAGCACCGGGCGCTTCGTCCGCCCCGCAAAACAGCACCGAGCGCTGGCACGCCTGGTCAGCCCAGGCCGTGCGCGAAGCCAACGCTCAGGGCCGCATCGTGTTCGTGGACTTCACCGCCGCCTGGTGCGTGACCTGCCAGTACAACAAAAAGACCGTGTTCTCGCGTGCGGATGTGCTGGCGGCTTTTGACGCCAAACAGGTGCTGACGATGCGCGCCGACTGGACAAGGCGCGACGCAGCCATCAGCGCTGAACTCAGCGCACTGGGCCGCAGCGGCGTGCCGGTCTATGCGCTGTACGCACCGGGCAAGCCTACGGTGCTGCTGTCCGAGTTGCCTTCGGCCAGCGAAGTCATCGCCGCCCTGCCCTGATCCGCTCCTGATCCATGTCAGCAGGCCTCGGGGGCAGCCTGCGACAATCGGGGCATGACTTCATTTGCCCCCTTGCAAAACGACACTTTCCTGCGCGCCTGCCTGCGCCAGGCCACCGACCACACCCCCATCTGGCTGATGCGCCAGGCCGGCCGCTACCTGCCCGAATACCGCGACACCCGTGCCAAGGCCGGCAGCTTCATGGGTCTGGCCACCAACGTGGATTACGCGACCGAGGTCACGCTGCAGCCACTCGAGCGCTACCCACTGGATGCCGCCATTTTGTTCAGCGACATCCTCACGGTGCCCGACGCCATGGGCCTGGGCCTGAGCTTCGCCTTGGGCGAAGGCCCGAAATTCGCGAAAAATGTCCGTGACGAGAAAGCGGTCAGCGAGCTGGCCGTGCCCGACATGGACAAGCTGCGCTATGTGTTCGACGCCGTCACCGGCATCCGCAAGGCCCTGAACGGCCGCGTGCCGCTGATCGGTTTTTCGGGCAGCCCCTGGACGCTGGCCTGCTACATGGTGTAAGGTGCGGGCTCTGACGACTACCGCCAG
>JACCEE012150908.1_pt1 | contig 10695 bp, 10 predicted proteins | sample 7449931 | NCBI WGS metagenome assembly JACCEE01 (sample SAMN15323457, study PRJNA562643) | freshwater metagenome | isolation source: river surface water | place: USA:Blue River Watershed | collected 2017-08-19 | reverse complement strand
TGGTGAAAGGCGCGCGGTGAGGACAGTGTCTGGCAGCAGTCAGGCCAGCATAGCCTCCAGCTTGGCCTTATGGGTGGCCACCCTGCTGCTGGGCGCAGGCGTCACTTGGGCGGAGATTGGGGCCGCGCAAGACCAATCGGTGTTGCGCGCCCTTGTTCTGCGTGCCAGCCAATCACCTGGGTGGCAAATTGAGCTGGCCCAATGGATTAGCTGGGCCGGAGATGCCGCCCAGCGATCGCTTGTCTTCATTGGATATGCGCTTTGGCTCTTTTGGAAGAAGCGGCCGCGAGCAGGCCTTATCATGCTGGTTGTGCCTGCACTTGCCGGCGCGACATCAAGCATTTTGAAACAGGTTTTTGCGCGCACCCGGCCAGATGTGGCGCCGCATCTCGATAGCATTAGCAACCTGTCTTTCCCCAGCGGTCATGCGACCAGCGCAATCGCCATATTGTTGCTTGCCGCTTTGCTGTTGCCCGCACGCCGACGCACGCTTTGGATAGGGCTTGCCGTGATTGGCGCAGGCGCAATTGGGGCCTCGCGCGTGCTGCTGGGCGTGCACTGGCCAAGCGATGTGCTGGGCGGCTTTTTATGGGGAACGGGTTTTGCGTTGGCTGGCGTGGCAGCAGCCCGGCACTGGCCGGATGCGCGGCGCTAAGCGCCTTCACTTCGTGGTTACGCTACTTGGCGGGAATAGCTTGCCATGCCCAGTGTCTTGCCAAGACGGCTAGGGCTGACCGGATTCACAAAATCTGCAACCAAATGCCCACAATGCGAGGCTTTCACGCGCGCGATCATGGCACCGGCCCCGGGCAAACGCAGGCGCACCAGCGCACCTTCTACCAGCGTCGTTGACAATTCTGCTTCAAAGCCATGCTCAGTGATATGGCGGACAACAACATCGCAGCCATGAAAGCTTAGAATCTCTGGATTGGGCGCAATACCTGTTTCGCGCTGCGGCAACACAGCGCATGCTGGCGATTGCAGTGCAAGCCGACCGGCAATGTGCATCCTTAATTCCCCCACCCAGATGCCTATCTGGTTATCATTTGTCGCCCTTTTGCGACTCGTGATTTCCTGAGTGTGCTTAGCAGAGAAAAATGAGTCAATAGTTATCCACAGGACAAGCCGGCCTTGCCCATGACAAAACCAGCTCTTTCCACAGTCAGAATTCGTGATAGTCTGGTTTGACAAAAGGATATGAGGAGAGAGTCGGATGGCGCACGATCTGGTTATTCGTGGCGGAACAATTGTAGACGGCACGGGCGGCAAGCCCTTTCAAGGCGATATTGCCATTGATAACGGCCTGATCACGGCCGTTGGCACAGTGGATAGCCCCGGCCGCGAAGAAATTGACGCCACGGGAAAGATCGTCACGCCCGGCTTTGTCGACGTGCACACCCATTATGATGGCCAAGCCACATGGGATGCCGAAATGGCGCCTTCGAGCTGGCACGGCGTGACCACGGTTATCATGGGCAATTGCGGCGTGGGCTTTGCCCCGGCGCGGCCGGATCGGCATGAATGGCTCATTAGCCTGATGGAAGGTGTGGAGGATATCCCCGGCACAGCCTTGGCTGAGGGGATGAAATGGGATTGGGAAACCTTCCCTGAATATCTGGATGCGCTGGAACGCCTGCCTCGCACAGTGGATGTTGGAACCCATGTGCCGCACGGCGCAGTGCGTGCTTATGTGCTGGGCGATCGGGAAAAGCCGGGTGCGGTGCCGACCGAAGCCGAAATTGCTGAAATGTCCCGCATTGTGGAAGAAGGGGTGCGGGCCGGCGCCTTGGGCTTTTCCACCTCGCGCACGGTGCTTCATAAATCCGTTGATGGGGAACTTGTGCCTGGCACAACGGCAACCGCGGAAGAGTTAATTGCCATTGGCCGCGCGATGGGCCGGGTGGGCCATGGCGTGTTTGAAATGGCGAGCGACTTGAAGCGCGAATGGAATGAATTTGAATGGATGGGCCAATTGTCGCGCGAGACAGGCCTGCCCGTGACCTTTGCGGCCTTGCAGAGCATTGCCAAGGAATTGCCGCTGGAAGAGCAAATTGCCGAAATGCGCGCGCAAAATGACAATGGCGCCAACATCGTCGCGCAAATTGCGTTGCGCGGCAACGGCATCATCATGGCGTGGCAGGGCACAATTCACCCCTTCCTCTTCCGCCCGGCTTGGGCCGAAATTGCGGAACTGCCATGGGAGGAAAAGCTGACCGCTCTGCGTGACCCAGCTTTCCGTCGGCGCATGATTGATGAGCCAAGCCAAATCCCGGATTCAGATATTGCTGAACTTTATCATGTGATTGCAGGTGGCTGGCCCGTCCAGTTTGAGATGGACCCCGATTTTAACTATGAACCCAGCACCGCAGAGAGCATTGCAGCACGCGCAGCAGCGGCAGGCGTTTCGGGCGAAGAATATGCCTATGACTTGCTGATGAAGGATGATGGCAAGGGCTTTATCTATTTCCCTGTCCTCAACTACCGCGACGGCAATTTGAACTTCTTGGAAGACCTTCAATTGTCTGACGATACAGTCAATTCGCTGTCAGACGGCGGGGCGCATTGCGGCACAATTTGCGATGCCGCCTCGCCCACCTTCATGCTGCAGCACTGGGTGCGCGACCGCAAGGGCAAGCGCATTGCGCTGGAACTCGCCATTAAGCGCCAATGCCGTGATACGGCCGTGCTTTATGGCCTGCATGATCGTGGGCTATTGCAGCCCGGTATGCTTGCCGATGTGAATGTGATTGATATGGACAAGATCAAGCTGGGCAAGCCTTGGCTGGCCTTTGATCTGCCCGCAGGTGGCAAGCGCTTGCTGCAAAAGGCCGATGGCTATGTGGCCACAATCAAGTCTGGCCAAATCACCTTCCGCGATGGCGTGATGCAGGGGCCAACCCCCGGCATTGTTCTGCGAGGCCCGCAGACTGAGCCGATGGCACTGGCCGCCGAATAAAGTAGAAAACGAAAAACGGGGGAGGCTGGGCGGATGCGACACATAGCAGTGGTTGGGTCCGGCCCAGCGGGTTACTACACAGCTGAAGCTGCACAGAAGAAATTTGGTGAAGATGTGCGGGTGGACATTATTGACCGCCTGCCGGTGCCTTATGGCCTGATCCGCTTTGGCGTGGCGCCGGACCACCAGTCAATTAAGGCTGTCCACAAACGCTACGAAGCTGTGAACCTGACTGACAATGTCCGCTTTGTTGGCAATGTCTCCGTTGGCCGTGATGTCAGCATTGAAGAACTTGGCGAAATTTATGATGCTGTTGTGCTGGCAACTGGGGCCCCGGCGGATCGGCGGCTTGGCATTCCCGGAGATGATTTGCCCGGTGTCATTGGCTCGGCGGCCTTTGTCGGTTGGTATAATGGCCACCCCGATTTTGCGAACCTCGACCCTGATTTAACGGGGCCGGGTGCCGTGATTGTTGGCAATGGCAATGTCGCGCTCGATGTTGCGCGGATCCTTTCCAAAAGCCGAAACGAGTTTGATGGCGCGGATATTGTGGCCCATGCCATTGACCGGTTGGAGCATTCCGGCATCCGTCGGATCACGCTGCTCGGCCGCCGGGGGCCGCACCAAATTGCCATGACTCCCAAAGAGCTTGGCGAGCTGGGCCATCTGAGCCGCGCCACACCTGTGGTGAACCCTGCAGACTTGCCCCCCGAAGGCGATGACGCTTTGTTGGAGCCGGGGATGCGCAAATCCGTGGGGCATTTGCGCGACTTTGCGACGCATGCCGGCCCAGCACGCGACATTGCCATTGAGTTTGATTTCTTCGCCATGCCCGTCGCGATTGAAGGTGATGGCCGGGCCGAGCGCATCATTGTTGAAAAGACGCAGCTGGATGCCGATCTGCGCGCCGTGGGAACAGGCGAACGCTACATCCTGCCCTGCCATTTGGTGGTTGCGTGTATTGGTTATCAAACCCCGCCTATTGCAGGCGTTCCTTATGAACATGGCCGGGGGCGTTTTGCCAGCACCGATGGGCGAATTTTGCCCGGCCTCTATTGCGTCGGCTGGGCGCGCCGCGGCCCGACGGGCACAATTGGGACCAACCGGCCTGATGGCTATGCGATTATTGATCTGATTGCAGAAGATGTGCCCGGAAAAAGTGGCAAAATTGGCCGCCCTGCGCTCGATGCTCTGCTCGATGGGCGCGGGGTGGATATTGTCACCTTCCGCGATTGGCAGAAAATTGATGCTGCAGAAATTGCGCGGGCACGGGCGGGCGCACCGCGCGAAAAATTTGTCGCAATTGAGGAGATGATTGCCGCGCGGGGAAGCCCCAGCCGCTAAAGTGGCTTAGGGCAGTGGCTCATCTCCATCCAGGCTATGGCTTGCATCGCCAAAAGGGCCTTCCGCATCATCATGAATGGGTTCGCCATCATAGGCGTCCTCATCAATATGGCCGCTATGCACCATGTCTTCCATCCGGTCGATCAGGTCAGGCACATCATCTGAAATCACGTCTGCAGGGTCGTTTTTGCGGCCATGGTCCGACAAGCGAATGGGCCGCATATCAGACGACCGGCGCATATCGGCTGCATCCAAAACCTGTGCCGGGTCTTGTTGAGATTGGGGCACGCCATCTGGCGCGTCCAACAGGTTAGGCTGTTTGCGACTGTCCATAAATCCTCCGTCATTCTCCCGACAAAACTGACCTGCAGCATCGTTCGTTCCCTCCCTGCAGGCGGAACCCGGCTGGCAAGCGGAGGGTTACGCATTCCGCAAAGCGGAGATGAAGATGCCCAGCACTGATAAGATGACGCCCCTTGAGCTTTGGGCGGGCGTGGAATGCAGCATGGTCCGCATCGGGGACAGCTACCGCAACCAAAGTGAAGAGACAGGCCATGCCGCCCGGCCCGGTGATCTGGATCTGCTGGCGGGGCTGGGCGTGAAAACACTGCGTTATCCCCTTTTGTGGGACAGCATAGCGCCCGATGCACCTGACCAATGCGACTGGCGCTGGGCGGATAGCCAATTGCACCGCCTGCGCGATTTGGGCCTTCGCGTCATTGCAGGCCTTGTCCATCATGGCAGCGGGCCGCGTTATACCAGCCTCGTTGACCCATTTTTTCCGGAAAAGCTGGCTGATTTTGCGGCACGCGCGGCAGAGCGTTACCCGTGGATTGATATGTGGACGCCCGTCAATGAACCCCTGACGACAGCCCGTTTTTCGTGCCTTTATGGTCATTGGTATCCTCATCAGCGCGATTTTGGGGCTTTTGTGCGGGCATCCATCTACCAATGCCGGGGCGTTGCGCTGGCTATGGACGCCATTCGTCAGGTCAATCCCAAGGCACAATTGGTGCAGACGGAAGATCTTGGCCGCAGCTTTTCCACCCGCCGCCTTGCCTATCAGGCCGCACATGAAAACCAGCGCCGCTGGCTGAGCTTAGACGCGTTGACGGGGCGCGTGACGCCAAAGCATCGCTGGCACCCGCTTTTGTTAAAGCTGGGCGTTACAGAGGCCGACTTGGCCGAACTTCAGGCCGGGCGCGGCATACCCAATGTCTTGGGCATCAACCATTATCTGACCAGTGATCGCTATCTGGATGATCGAGTTGATCTTTACCCCCAGCTCCCCATTGGCGGGAATGGGCGGCATCTGTATGTCGACACCGAGGCCGTGCGTGTGCCAGAGACGGATGGCCGGCTGGGCCTATCCCCGCGGCTGCGCGAAGCATGGGACCGGTATCGCCTGCCGCTGGCAGTGACCGAGGCGCATAATAGCTGCACGCGCGAAGAACAGCTGCGCTGGTTTACGGATGTGTGGGCAAGTGCCCAGCAACTGCGCCAACACGGCGTCGATATCCGCGCAGTTACCTTATGGTCGGTCTTTGGGGCGGTCGACTGGTGCTCTCTGCTCACGCAGCGGGATGGGAGGATTGAGCCGGGGTTGTTTGACATGACTGGGCCCCAGCCACGGCCCACGCTTGTTGCAAAGGCAGCCGCAGACATTGCCCGCACAGGCCAGTTTCATCACCCCATATTGGACACGCCCGGCTGGTGGGCGCGCGACAATCGCTTTATTCGGGAGGGGAATTTAAGGCGGCGCAATGTCGCCACGCCTGCATCCCGCCCGCTTTTGATTACAGGTGCCACAGGCACGCTCGGGGGCGCGCTGATGCGCATCTGCGCTTTGCGGGGCATCCACCATATTGGCACCACGCGCGATGTGCTGGACATTACAGACGCAGAGGCAATTAGCCGCACTATGGTTCAGCTAAAGCCTTGGGCCGTTATAAATGCCGCGGGCTTTGTCCGTGTTGCAGAGGCGGCGCAGATGCGCGACCGCTGCTTTGCTGAAAATATCATTGGGCCCGAACTTTTGGCACAGGCCTGTGCGCACCACGGCCTTCCCTTTGTAACCTTTTCCTCCGACCTTGTTTTTGATGGGGCCGTTGGCCGACCCTATGTCGAAGATGATCCCACCAACCCACGCTGCACCTATGGGGCCAGCAAATCCGCTGCCGAACGGCTGGTAACATCAGCTTGGGAGCAAAGCCTTGTCATTCGCACCAGCGCCTTTTTCGGCCCGTGGGATCGATATAATTTTGTCTGGCAGACACTGCACCAATTGCATCACGGGCAAAGCATCTGGGCCAGTGCCGAGCAGTGCGTATCGCCCACTTATGTGCCTGATCTGGTCAATGGCGCGCTCGACCTATTATTAGATGGAGAGCATGGCATTTGGCACCTTGCCAACCAGGGTGAGATTAGCTGGTTCGATCTGGCGCGTGAAACAGCCCGTCAAGCGAAGCTCGACCTCAGTCTGATCCGCACCGAGGTGCAAGGCGACGCTCGCTCTACTGCGCTCTCAACGGGGCGGGGGCTCGTTTTGCCTAGCTTAGATCACGCGCTTGCAGCTTATGCCGCCGAGAATGAAGTGGCGTGGGCGGCCTGACGCCCCAAATTGTCGACATGGCGCTAACTGTTCTACTTGAATAATACAGTGTTTCGTCCCATGTTAGGGCGAAATAAGAGGAGACAGGTGTGGCCACTTCTGCCCAAAACACTGACATCAAGCTGACTGCGCCCGAGCCGGTGCCCGTTGTCACGCCGCAAAAGGCCGCGGGCCTTGTGCCCATTGATGACAGCAAAAAGTCTGCACTGGAGGAAAAAGCTGCGTCTTTTGTGGAAGAGCTTGCCGCACTGGACGTCAACTCCCCTGAATTTGGCAAGAAGGTCGATCAGCTCGTTAATATGGGCCGCCGCGAAATTGCGGAAGCTGCTGGCCAATCCAACCGCTTTCTCGATCGCCCTGTGCGCGCGATGGACAAGGAGTCTGGCGTGGGCGCCGACTTGGCTGAACTGCGCCGGACAATTGAAGATTTAGACCCCGGGAAGAAGGATGATCTTTTTGCCCGCAAGAAGATTTTCGGGATCATCCCATGGGGCAGCAAGCTGCGCGATTATTTTGACAGCTATAAATCAAGCCAAGGCCATATTGCCTCGATCCTGTCGCACCTTGCCTCGGGCAAAGATGAGCTGCTGAAGGACAATGCCGCCATTGATGTTGAACGGCAGACTTTATGGGGGGCCATGGGGCGGCTGGAACAGATGATCCATGTCTCCAAGGCTTTGGATGCGCGGCTGGAAGCCAAGGCAGCAGACATTGAAATCAGCGATCCTGCCAAGGCCAAGGCCATCCGTGAAACGGCTTTGTTCTATACCCGCCAGCGCACGCAGGATCTGCTGACGCAAATGGCGGTGACCGTGCAAGGTTATCTCGCGCTCGATTTGGTCAAAAAGAACAATGTGGAATTGATTAAAGGTGTCGACCGCGCATCGACCACAACAGTCGCGGCGCTCCGCACGGCTGTCACTGTCGCCCAAGCGCTGGTCGGGCAGAAGCTGGTGCTCGATCAGATCACCGCGCTCAACACGACAACGGCAAACATCATCGATTCTACGGGCGAGATGCTGAAAAACCAGACCGGCCTGATCCATGAACAGGCAGCAAGCTCCACAATCCCCGTGGAAACGCTGCAGCGCGCCTTCCAGAATATCTATGTGACAATGGACCAAATCGACACGTTCAAGGCCAAGGCGCTTGTCTCGATGAAGACCACCGTTGAAACGCTGGAAAGCGAAGTCGAAAAGTCCAAAGGCTATATCGCACGTGCCGAGGGCCAATCGCAGGCAGCGATTGACCATGCTGGCCCCAGCCCTTTCACTCCAGTGGAGTAAGCCAAGGCCATGCGCAGTGATGAGGTTTTAGCCCGCGCAGAAGCCGCCTTGCAGCGCCATGGCGGCCGTTCACGCCTGCAGCAGCGGGCGCTGACGCGGATGATTACTGCGGGCAAAATCAAAGCGAAGCGGGCGGCATGGACCACCATTGGCTTTCTGATTGGCGTTCCCGCCTTTGCGCTGTTTATTAAACCCATTGGGCTGATGGGCTTTTTGCTGGCGATCATGGCCTATTTTGGCGCGCTATTGGCGGCCATTTTGCTGCCCGCGGGCGGCTATATCCCGCCTGAAAAACTGCCCGAAGCCCCGCTAAAAGCCTTGCCACTTTCCACCGAAGCCTGGCTGTCCAGCCAGCGGCGCGCCTTGCCGCCCCCCGCCCAACGATTGAGCGACGGCATTGGCCTGAAGCTGGAACAACTGGCCCCGCAGCTCCAGACACTCAATGAACGCGAACCGGCCGCGATGGAAATCCGCCGTCTGATTGCGGATGAACTGCCAGAGCTGGTCAACGGCTATCTGCGCGTGCCCCAACATCTGCGCCGTGATGGCCTCAATGGGATGAGCCCGGATAAGCAATTGGTCGAAGGGCTGACGGTCGTTGACGCCGAACTGCAACGGATGAGCGAACAACTGGCCAGTGGCGATCTGCACAAGCTGGCAACTCAAGGCCGCTACCTCGAACTAAAATATCAGGGTGATCCCGAAGGCTAAAGAACGCCCGCCCTTGCTTTTCCCGTCACTTTCCGCCAATGGCCGCTCTCCCCAAGTGGGGACTCGAAGAAAGCCGGAGGGGCGTTCGCATGGGGCGGCGTCAGCGATCGGCATGGAAAGGCAAGCTTTATGGCTCTTTACGAGCACGTATTTCTTGCGCGTCAGGACTTGGCCCAAGCCCAAGTCGACGCGCTGGCGGCAAACGCCACGACCATCATCGAATCAAACGGTGGCAAGGTTTCGAAGACCGAAACCTGGGGTCTGCGCACCCTCGCCTATAAGATCGCGAAGAACCGCAAGGCGCATTATGTGATGCTTGCCTTTGAAGCACCGGGCACGGTTGTTGCCGAGCTGGAGCGTCAGACGCAGATCAACGAAGACGTCATCCGCTATATGACCATCAAGGTCGATGCGCAGGAAGCCGGTCCGTCGGTGATGATGCGCAAGGGTGAACGCGACCGCAAGCCGCGCCGCGACGACGAACAAGAATTCTAAGGAAGGCGAAAACACATGGCACGCCCATTTTTCCGCCGGCGCAAGAGCTGCCCCTTTGCAGGCAAGAACGCGCCGAAGATCGATTATAAGGACGTCCGTCTGCTTCAGGGCTTTGTCTCGGAACGCGGCAAGATTGTCCCCTCGCGCATCACCGCTGTGTCTGCAAAGAAGCAGCGTGAACTGGCTCAGGCCATTAAGCGCGCCCGCCACATCGGGCTTCTGCCCTTCATCGTGAAGTAAGGAGCACACCCGATGGAAGTCATCCTGCTTGAACGCGTCGAAAAGCTCGGCCAGATCGGTGATGTTGTCACTGTGAAGAACGGCTTTGCTCGCAACTATTTGTTGCCGCGCAACAAGGCGCTCCGCGCCAACGAAACCAACCGCAAGCTGTTCGAAGCCAATAAGGCGAAGATCGTTGCGGACAATGATGCCAAGCGTAAGGACGCCGAAGCGGCCTCGAAGGGCATTGACGGCGCATCCGTTACGCTGATCCGTCAGGCCTCGAACACGGGCCAGCTTTACGGTTCAGTTGCCGTGCGCGACATTGTCGAAGCACTGGTTGCTGATGGTAAGAAGGTGTCGAAGCAGCAGGTCGTGCTGGATAAGCCGATCAAGGCCATTGGCGTCTATGACGTTAAGGTTTCGCTGCACCCGGAAGTTTCGGTGACGGTGAAGATCAACGTCGCCCGCTCGCCGGAAGAAGCTGATCTGCAGAGCCAGGGCGTGGATATCCTTGCTCAGATGTTCGAAAAGGACGTCGCAGGCTTTACCGAAGACTTTGATCCCAATGCCGAACCCGGCACAATTGCAGAAGAAGCCCCGGCTGAAGCTGCAACTGCGGATGAAGGCGAAGACGCCTAATCTTCGGGACAGTCCGATTAGGGAAAAGGCCGGCCATTTGGTCGGCCTTTTTCTTTTGGGGCAGCGCGCTTAAAGAACGCGCATGACACAGATTTCCCCTGCCGATGATGCCCGCCACCTGCTGACGCAATTGGGCGTCGCCAAATCCTTATGGACCAAGGGCAAACGTGCCGTTGCCAGCCCAGTTGATGGGTCGATCATCGCGCAGGTGGAAGATGCCAGCACCGATCAAGCCGCAGAAGCGGCCGCGCGCGCCGAAACTGCGTTCCACAGCTGGCGGCAGGTGCCAGCCCCTGTGCGGGGAGAGCTTGTCCGCCGCCTTGGCATGGCGCTGCGCACCCACAAGGACGCACTTGGCCGCCTTGTCACGCTGGATTGCGGCAAGCCGATTTCTGAAGGCTTGGGCGAAGTTCAGGAAATGATCGACATTT
>JACCEE011759256.1_pt1 | contig 10696 bp, 8 predicted proteins | sample 7449931 | NCBI WGS metagenome assembly JACCEE01 (sample SAMN15323457, study PRJNA562643) | freshwater metagenome | isolation source: river surface water | place: USA:Blue River Watershed | collected 2017-08-19 | reverse complement strand
ATTATAAAACATAGAAAACAACAAGAATATTATATTTTTCATTATTATACTAAGTATTATATTAAAAAATAATCAAATCAATTTTTAATTAGTTTATGGGCTAAAAAATATCAGGCCTAAAATTTTTTCCTGTCTCTCTCTCTCTGGGGTCTTGGTTTCCAAAACTTGGAAATGGTTTCCATTTAAAAAATATATAAGCTAATATATTATATAAAAACATATGGAAACTTTTACTAATATTTCCAAAGATGATCATAGATGTGAAAAGTGTGATAAAACTTATAAAAACAAATCTGGATTATGGAAACATAATGTTAAATATCATGGAAACCACAAATCAGCCGATGATCAGCCAACATCAGCCCAAAATCAGCCGATATCAGCCGAATGTATACAAAATGGAAACCAATTAAAATCCAATCTATTAACTTGTAAAATTTGTTTTCAAGAATTTAAACATATACAAAGTAGATGGAGACACGAACAGAAATGTGAAATTAATAATAAAAATATTATTAATAAACACGAAATTATAGAATTAAGAAAAGAAAATGCTGACATAAAAAGTATGTTAGCTCAATTATTAAGGTCATCAAAAGTACATCCAAAAACCCTACAAAAAATTAACAAAAATTTAATTAATGGAAATAATAATTCAACAATTAACTCAAATAATAATACAGTAAACAATATTCAAATAGTTAAATTCGGTTCAGAGGATATTAAATCAATATTATCTGATAAAGAAATTAAAAAGATACTCAACTGTAAATATAAAGCTATTGAAGAATCAATAAAAACAGTTCATTTCAATGATGACCGCCCCGAATATAGAAATATTTATATAACTAACTTAAGAGATAATATTGCATATGTTTATAATGGCAATAAGTTTGAAGCTGTACAAAAACATTCAGTAATAAACCAGTTAATAGATCAACATATGAATAACATTGAAGTGTCTTATGATGATTATAAAAATAAACTTCCAGAAAAAACAGTTAGTATATTAGACAAGTTAATTGAGAAAATACAGGATGATCACACATCTATGGTTGATGAAGAAAATAATAAAGAGTTTAAAAATTATAAGCTGTTTAAAATTAATGAAGTCAAACTAATGATTTATAATGAAACCGGTAATAATACCGAAGTAATTAAGTTAAAATATAATGGTTCAATATTAAACAAAAATAAAGAAATCGAAGTTTAGTAAAATTTTATTTATTAAAATTATAAACAAAATTTTTTCCTGTCTCTCTCTGAGTATTAGTTGAATTTAACAGTTGAAAGTTAAAAAATAATAAAATATATAAGAAGATAATTTCTATTCAATATTATATGTCAACTGTTGAAAATAATAATAAGATTTTTAGATGTGATAAATGCAATAAAAATTATAAAGACAAATCTGGATTATGGTATCACAACAATAAATATCATGGAAATAAATGTATACATAATGGTATACAAAATAGTAACATTGGTAACAAAAATGTAGACAACAAAAATCAACAAAATAATAAATTAGCAGAAATATTTTGTAAAATTTGTAACAAAAAATTATCAAACAGGCAAAGTAGATGGCGTCATGAAAAGGTTTGTGAACAAAATAATACAAATAAATTTATTAAAGAATCAGATTATAATGAGCTTAAAAAAGAAAATGCAGAAATAAAAAGTATTTTAATGGAATTATTAAAAAGTTCAAAAGTACATCCAAAAACCCTACAAAAAATAAATAAAAATTTAGTTACAGGAAATAATAATTCAACAATTAATACAGGCACAATAAATAATGTACAAATAGTTAAATTTGGTTCAGATGACACCAAAAGTATATTATCGGACAAAGAAATTAAAAAGATACTCAATTATAAATACAAAGCTATTGAGGAATCAATAAAAACAGTTCATTTCAATGATGATCGCTCTGGTTCTTCAAACCACAAGGCTTTAGCTTCAGCTAAAGACGCTCCCGAATATAGAAATATATATATAACAAATCTAAGAGATAACATAGCTTATGTTTATAATGGTAATAAGTTTGAAGCTGTTCAAAAACATTCAGTAATAAACCAGTTAATAGATCAGCATATGAATAATATTGATGTGTCATACGATGATTATAAAAATAAGCTTTCAGAAAAAACAGTTAGTATATTAGACAAATTAATTGAGAAAATACAAGATGATCATACGGCTATGACTGACGAAGAGAATAATAAAGATTTTAAAAATTACAAACTGTTTAAAATTAATGAAGTCAAACTAATGATTTATAATGAAACCGGTAATAATACCGAGGTAATTAAGTTAAAATATAATGATTCAATGTTAAATAAAAATAAAGAAATTAATGTTTAATTATGTTGTAGTTTCCAAAAATTTGGAAATGGTTTCCATATTAATAATCAGAAAAGCTAACAAAAATACTTAAATTTAATGGAAACCATTTCCAAATTTATTATTGATGTAATCATGAATAAAATTGTTAAATTATTTTTTATTATCAGAAAATTAGTATGACATTATCATGATATTAATAATGGAAACTATATCAGCCGATTATCAGCCGATTATCAGCCGGTTATCAGCCGGTTATCAGCCGGTTTCCATAATATAACTCAAACTAAAAATTGAATTTAATAAACCAATTACAATTAACAATATAATAATGTCTCCTCGTAGTTATTTAATTAAATTCGACTCAATAAAGGAATTAAAAAAATATTTTATATGGAAAGCTTATTTATTATATATGTCAGATCAAAATGATATTGACACAAGTCTTGATGATAATGAAGACAATAAAGATATTGAATTATATAATTTTTTAGACGAAGACCGTAAATATAATAAAAAGATACATGAACAAGTAAAAAATAGATTTGCCAAATTGTATATTGTTGGATTAAAATTTTGGGCTGGAGGTATTTGGGGGTTAGCTGTTTATGATAAAGAAGCCTCACGAATATATCATTTGTTAAAAGATCACCTTATTTATAATTCTTATCATTGTGATTTAAGGGATGCGGATAGAAACACAACTAATTATAGTAAAACTAAAACTTATTACTTGAATGATTTTGATGATTATAAAGAAGCATGTGAAATATATAAATATTTATTCAAAAAATATCATAAAAATATTATAAACTATGAAACAAAATTAGACCAAGTTGATTTTTTAAGTATTGACAATTGTAAAGAATTAAAGTGTCATATTAATGATCCAATAATTTCAGAATTAGTTGAAGACATAAATGGTGATTAATTTAATTTATTCCTTGTTATATTTTAACTTAAAAACATGTTATCTTTTAAAATATAATGGTAGATTTTAGTTATACAATTGATGAAAAAGGCGAAATAACATATAACGATCCTCAAGTAGAAAGAGCCTATATTAATTTAGATAGATTAAGCTCATTTGTTGGATGGTGTCAGGTTAAAACAGAACTTGAATATGAAAATATTTGTCAAAATGTTCAAACAAATGGAGACACAAATACATCAACCGATTTTTTAATAAATTTATTAGTTGGTTGTTTTGAATTTATGGGTGATGTTGAATTTCCTTGGGTTGGAAAAACAGGTGGTAAAATTGCCGGTTGGTTATTAAGTGCATTAGTAGATACTTGGAGATCTACACCTCCTGATAGTTTGCAAAATAGTTTTAATAATGTATGGAATGGAACTAAACAAGCTTATGATGAAGCAAAAAATGCAGTTGATACATGGAAACAAAGTTTAAATCCAAAAGATGGACCTGGTATTTGGACAAAAGAATTTACATGTCCTAAAACAAAAGAAGTTGTAACAATTAGTCAATTAGGATCAATAGATTTCTTACCTGCGCCAAATACTACCGAATATGATAATGGTGCTATTGCTGTTGCCACTCAATCAAAATATTTGATTAATAAAATATTAGTTCCATTAAAATGGACATTTCAACAAGTTGACGAAGGTACTTGGTGGGATTGTTATTACACTAGATGGAATGATAGTTATGCTTATGATGGTCCATTTTATGATGGGCTTTCTGTACAATGCATGTTTGGTGTTTGTACATCATTTCCAGATATTGATATAGTTGGGGCTCAAACAAATGCAAATCATTATGTATATTTTTCTAAAGAATATACTGAAGAATATGATCATAATTGGTTTTCAAATGATAGATTATATAAAGGTAATAAATATCATAAATGGAATTTAGTAAATAAAGATGGTGGAACAGCACCTGATTCATTTGTATCCTATTTATTTACAGATGGTCCTGGTGGAGATCCTGTAAATGGAGTTGCAACACACGATGATATATTTAATAATTGGGGTTGTAAAAGTATTAAAAAAATTTCAGAAACAACCAAATACAAATCCAGATGTTGTTCTATATTATGTTAATGTTAATTATTCATATAGTTAAATTATAAAAATATTAGTATGTTTATAATTTAGTTAAGTTAATATAATTTACTTATTATGTTTTGGTTGGCATAAATGATGACATGGATTAGGAACTGGTGGAGGAACTGGTGGAGGAACTTGAGAATTACATTCTGGATCTAACATAAGCATCATCCACATACAGCTCATACCAACTTGGTGACCACCTGCATTTTCTGCAGAGTTAACAGCACCACCATTAGATTGCCAGTTTTTAATTGATAAAATATCACCTTTATTTAATTTAACAAATTGTCTCATTAAACATCTGTTAGCACCTGAGTCTCTTCCAAAAATTGTAGAATTATCTGGATTGTTATTAACAAATAAGGCTAATTGAACTGGTTCGTCAGTAATTATGTCTGCAAAAAGATCATACAAACCTGTTTTTTCCACGGTTACATAATCGTTTCCTTGAATATGTTCCATTTGGTATTCAATGCAATTAGTAGACCATTTAAATGTTTGATCAACATCAACATTTTGTGCCGATGATGATATTGTTGATAAGTAACATTTAGAACCAGCAATTTGTAATTTTTCTTTGTATAACATATATTCTTTTAATAATGGATAAACACATTTGTAATGTTCAGATATTTTACAATCAACAGGTTTAATTGTTGGTTTAATTAAATTTGCTACTTTAAACATGGTAAGAATTGCACTGATTGTGTCATTAATACCACCTGCTTTTTCACTTATAACAACATTACCATTAGCAGAAATATAATTTCTTACTGTAATAATATCGTTTTGTTTTAATTCTAAAAGGGCTCTCATTGTTAATTGACCTGCACCTTTGTTAGTACCTTGAGTAGTTGAGTCTACTGGAACACCATTTACAGTTATGCTAAATTGTGCAGCTGTATTTGTTGTAACCATAAAAAATAATTTATAAACACCATCTTCTAAAACTTTAATTTCAGACGGTGAAAGTGGATCCCATGATAATCCTATAACATTAAAATTTTCATTAAATACAACATCACTATTAACGCTTATTATTTGACTAACTCTATTAGCAAATGTACCATGAACATTAAAACCTTTAACCATTAACTCTTTGTCTAAAATTAATTTTTTAATAACTTTATCAAATAATTTTTTCTTCTTTGGACAAAGATGTTCTAAAAATTTATGTTCATTTTTACAATCAACAGATGCTGGATTATATGGCCCAACTTTGGTTAATAAAAATGTTAAACTATTACCTGGTCTATTACCACCTTGATATAAATTAGTTTTAATACTATTTCCAGATTCCCAGTTTCTAAGTACAACATTATCGTCTTTCTTAAGTCTAAGCAATTGTCTAATAACAACTTGACCGGCACCGGAATTAGAGCCAACTACTGTGTATGGTTGAGCAACTCCATTAACAAATACAGTAAATTGTGCAGCGGTATCGGTTGAACAAATAAAAAATAATATATAAACACCATCTTCTCTTGGAAAAACTGAGCTACCGACAGGATATCTATCAACATTAAATGCGGTAACTGCATTATCAAATTTAAATGAATGGGTTTGTGGAACTTGTTCTGGCACTGTACTTGTAATATACATATATGCATCAGAACCTGCAACCATTAATGATGGATCTTCTAAAAGTTCATTCTTAAAATATTGGTAAACATCCCAAAAATTAAATTTTCTTTTGCATTCAGAGTTTGAACTAGAATCTGAAGAATCTTTATGATGCTTTCTGTGTTTCTTATTTTTACTAATTTCTTTGTCATTTGAATAGCATTCTATTTCAGATGATGATTCAGAGTTTGATCTTGAATGATTTCTTGAATGGTTTTTAGAGTGAGGTTTGTTATGGTGATGATTATGTGATTCATTGTCGCAATCTTTTTTATGGCAGTGTTTTTTTCTGTCTTTTTTGTCTTTACAACTAGAATCAGATGAAGAGGATGAGCTAGAGGACGAACTTGAACTATCGGAACTGTAGTCTTTTTTATGTGATTTAACACGAGAACTAGACATATATTATAATATAGAAAATATTTTTAAATTTTTTATATATTTTTTTTAAAATTTTTATACTATTTTTATAAATTTTCAAAATATTTATAAAAATATAACAATGTCAAATTAAGAGAGAAGCAACGATAAGACTTGGTTAATTATTTGGTTAGATTAGTTTATATTATTTTTTGAATTTGTAAAAAATTGTTAGATGATGTATATGAATTGTCAGTTGTTTGTATATTTGAATTAGATAGATTTTGAATTTTTATTATGTCATTTGATGTAAATTGTATTATTTCATGAATGTTTATTAAATTGTTTTCACTATCAAATAATGATTTTATTTCATTATTTACAACAAGACCAATTTGAGAGTTTTGATCGATTTGACAAGTTACATTTAAAATATAAAATCCAGAATTTAATATTTTTACATTAACTTTATTATAAATAAAATCATCAATATTATTATAAGAGTCACAATAATTATATTCAAAAACAAAAAAGTCATTATTTTTAATAATAGAATTTTTTATTTTAATTTGGTTATTTGTTTGAGATATATTTTGATAACCATTTAATTTATTTATGCAACTTGTCATATAATATAATATAATATAAATTTATTTTTTTAAACCCATTTTTTATAAAAAAAATATTAACAAATTTTAAAATTTTTTCTAAACTATTTTATATACAGGTTTATGTCAAGAAAGTCCTCTGAAAAATGTAAAACCTCTGAATCCTCAGAAATTATTTATAGTGATTTATCCGATTGTGATGATTCAATTACAAGCGAATATATAATAACAGATACTGAAAAATCTGACTCTAGTGAAACACATGAACACAGTTGTTCTGATAAAAATTCTAATAAAAAATCAAGTTCAGAATCCGATAATAAATATTTTTATAAAAATCAAAGTCAAATGTCTGAATTAAGTGAAATAAAACAGTTTAATTTTGGAATTGTTAAAGGCGATAAGGGTCATAGAGGTCATCGTGGTCACCGCGGTCCAAGAGGTTGTTGTGGTCCTCAAGGTGAACCAGGTCCAGTTGGTCCACAAGGAGAACAAGGTCCTATGGGTCCATCTGGTCCTCAAGGAAACCAAGGTCCTATTGGTCCAAAAGGAGATCAAGGTTTAGTTGGACCACAAGGTGTTCAAGGCCCGATCGGTCCTCAAGGTGTACAAGGCCCAGTTGGCCCAAAAGGTGAACAAGGTTTGATGGGACCGCCTGGACCAATTGGTCAAACAGGCCCTCAAGGAGAACAAGGTCCAATGGGATCACAAGGATTGATAGGACCTATTGGTCCAATTGGTCCACAAGGTGAACCAGGTCCAGTTGGCCCACAAGGTGAACAAGGATTGATAGGACCAATGGGTCCCATTGGTCCACAAGGAGAGCAAGGTTTGATGGGCCCTCAAGGTGAGCAAGGCCTTATTGGACCTGTTGGCTCACAAGGTGAACCCGGTTTAACAGGTCCATCAGGTCCACAAGGTGAACAAGGTCCAATCGGACCCATTGGCCCTCAAGGCGAGCCTGGTTTAACAGGTCCAGCTGGTCCTCAAGGTGAAACTGGTCCAATAGGCCCTCAAGGTATTCCCGGTTCATCAATTTCTGAATGGAGTTATTTTTACGGATCAGAACAACAAATATTATCTCCTGGATCAAGTGTTTTATTTAGTGTTCCTTTAATTATTTCACCCGGTATTCAATATTCAGATGGAAATATTATTTTGGTAAATAAAGGTTTATATAAAATTCATTTTTACACACACTCTCCTCAATTTGAAGCTGCACAATTTGGATTAAATCTTAATGGTAACACTCAACCAGGTACATCATATAACTCATCATATGGTTATGCAATAATTAATGTTTTAACAGACAATTCAGTTTTAAATCTTGTTAATTTATCAAATATTCAAGTAATATTATCTATTACTAATAGTATTGGTACAACAATTGGCGTTAATACATCAATATTAATAACAAAGATTTAATTTGTTATTGTATTTGATAATATTTATACATCAATATTAATAACAAAGATTTAATTTGTTATTGTATTTGATAATATTTATACATCAATATTAATAACAAAAATATATATTAATAAAAAAATAAAAATTATTTTATTAATTTACACATTATTTAATTTTAATACACTACTTAAAATATCTTTTTCAGTAATTGCTTTATTATCCTGATTATATCTTGTAATTTGCAATTCAAATTCATTACAATAAGAAATAATTTCATGCTGTTTTTCTAAATCAATTGCTGGTATTTTAAATGTTAACAAGTTTGATTTATTTAAATTTGCTTGTGGTGTTAAATTTGATAGTTCTTTTAATTTGTTTTCATTATATAACATCCAATGATAAACATAATCAATTAAATATTCTTGATTTTTAACAACCAAATAATGAGAATTATTTGACATTTTTGATATATCATCAATTTTATAAACAGTACCTGCTGTTAATCCATTTTTAATTATTCCAATTAATTTAGTATTTTTTAATTTATCATTATATAAATCTGCTATAGTATTTAATTCAACTAAATTTACTTCTGGTATTGTTTTCATCACACATTCTCTCATTTGATTAATCATTTGTATTTTTTCATTATTACATTTGATCATTTTACTTGACAATTCTAAATAATTAGTAACAGCTAATTGAGTTTTTTCTGATAAAATAGGAAGTTTAAATAACTTAATTTTATCAATATCAAATTGGTTCATTTTCCCTTTTGTAAATTGTTCAAATTTATTTCTCAAATTATTTTCCAAATATTTAATCATAAAAACATTTGCTTTAGTATTTGGGTTATTAGTTGGATCGATATAAATAACTGTTTCAATATCTGATCCCCATTCTATATTATTTTCTTCAAAATATCTAATGCTTGTATCATTTTTATAATATTTATGTAAACCAATACAATTTGAAATGTTTGTTTTATTATTTGTAAATGTAAATATTTCACTTACTTGTTTAAATCCAATATTTGTATTAGATGATTCGTTTTGATAATTTTTATAATATAATGAATATAAATTTTGTTTAACTTTATTTAAATCTAATGTACAAATAGATTCTTCTTTTACACTTTCACCATTTAGTGAAATTTTACAAAATTCTATATTTGATGTTTTATCTTTATTTTCGAAATATAAAATAGAATTTTTAACCCCTTTATTAAAATAAAAATTTTCATTAATTTGAATAATTTTTTTAACACAAAAGTTTTCTAAAAGATATTTTCTTGTTTCAACGGGTTGAATAGAATCACTAAATAGTAAAGAGTCAGGGACAATTAAATATGCCCTACCATTTTTATTTAATGATCCCATAATAAGCTGTAATAATAATGGTTCAGCTTTAGTTCCTCTCAATTTAAATTTTTTAATTTTTTGACAGCAATTTGCATGAATGATATTATGAACTCCTTGCGGAAAGTCATAAAATATAACATCATAACTTTTTTTATTTAAGTTAATATCTTTAATTAATACATCTTCTGAACTAATATTTTTTGATGTAAAGGTTTTTGATTTAACATAAAGAGATAAAGTATTTATATCACTCGCGATGTTATTTAATTGTGTTCCAAAAATGTTTTCACTAAAATAATTTTTGTCCACACAATTAATATTTGAAATAATAGAATTGACTTTTAAGTTTCCTTCTAAAATTGTTTCTCCATTTTTACCAATTTTTGGTTTTGCCAATTCCAAAATCCATTTTGATAGTAATTTGTTATTAAAAAGTTTAACATAATCTTTTGAAACTGATAAGTTTTCAGTTGATAAATAAAAAGAAAAAACATCATTGAAAAAATTGTCTAATTCAATGGTTTTACTATTTTTAAATATATTTATAATTTTATCATACATTTCAAAGATTGTGTTATTTAATTCGAAATTAAAAATGCACAGTTCGACAGATAATTTATTTTTCACAGTTAACACGGATGATTTAAATGACTCAGCATCTACAATATTAGATAAATTTATAATTTCATTGGGAACTAAAAGACCAGGACCATGACAAAGTTTGTTCCAATTGAAGACAGTTACAAGTAAAATGAGATGTTGTATTGATTCTATCCCGCAAATACCAACATTTAACATTATTTCATATAAATTTAATATAATAGTCATTTAAAAAATATAGATAATATTTTTTTAAATAAATATTTATGTATTTTAAAATGCGTTTGTTTAAATTGATTTTTTAGTTGATTTTTT
>JACCEE011262207.1_pt1 | contig 10696 bp, 2 predicted proteins | sample 7449931 | NCBI WGS metagenome assembly JACCEE01 (sample SAMN15323457, study PRJNA562643) | freshwater metagenome | isolation source: river surface water | place: USA:Blue River Watershed | collected 2017-08-19 | reverse complement strand
CTCTTTCTGCAATTTCTTCTTCAGTAGGCTCTTTCCAATTTTCTTTCATTAACTTCATAACTTTTTCTAACTCTTCTAGCAGTGTAGCAGCCACAGGGCTACTACCTTTACGTTTATCTAATTCTGCTGTTAAATTATTCACATAATCATTTATACCACATCCCATTAACAATCCTTTATTATTTCTGCAAACACACTTTCAAACTTAGTTTTATTATTAGCAGTTTTAGCCACCTCTAATGCAGTTCTTCTCATCAGCTCTTGCATAGGCTTATTAGCACTATTGAACAACTTTGTTACTGAGTCTATTATTTGCTTTTTATCTGCTGGTAGTGTAGCTGATTTATCATTAACAAATCCTTTACCAATCACATTAGCTTCAGTTTTGTCCAGTATAGCCATAATCTTATTCAGTTCTTTTATACCACTTTTGCCATACTCTGTTTTCTCCAACTTAGCTTTAACTGCATCCAAATCACCAATTACTTGTACTGTATCTTTGCTAGTTAGTGAGTTCCACATTTTATCAGTAACTTTTAACTCAGTGTAGACAAAGCCTTTTTTTGATTTAACTTTAACCAAGTTGAATTTAGCCAGATTGCCTTTTGATTTAGTTCCATTTTCACCCTTAACAAAGTCATTTAGGTCTAGTACATAATCTACTCCTGATTCTAGTTTACCATCAAAGTCCTTAGCTGTTTGTTCTCTATCTCTAGCAATTACATCATTCAGCACTTCTTTTAACTTAGTGATTGTAGGGAACTCTTTAGCTCTTGCATCAGCAGCAGGCACATCCACTACTCCTGAACCCATTTGATATAGATGTCCTACTGAATATCCATTAGCACTATTTTCTACCCTTTTAACATTTGCTTCTTGAGCCTGTTCTAATCTTTTTAGCATTGTATTAACTGTTAATCCTAATCTATTAGCTTCTTTAGTGTAATCGGACGCACCTTCACCTTCTGGTCTTAATCCTAGTGATTTTGTAAATTCACCTAATTTATTTTTTACAGCAAGTCCTGACAGCATCTTTTCTAACTTATCTAATTGATCTACTAGTATTGATCTACTGAATCCAGTCTCAATCATTTTAGTGTTATATGTATCAGCAGTATCTTTTAACAAGTCATAATTTAACCCTAGTACGAATGCATCATATATATTTCCACCAGTGTATTTACCTACTAATTTACCGCTTAACTCTCTGTTTAGTGTTTCAAGCATTAAATCGCCATCAATCGCATGTATTGATATTGTTGGTGCAGCACCTGTATTTACTGTTACTTTTGACTCTTTTACTTGACCACCAACTTTAGTATTACCAACTTGCACTTTCATTGAGTGAATTCCACCCTTGTCAGCAGTTTTATCCAGTGATTGTTCTCTAGTTCTGCCTTCTTCCTTCCATACTATTGTATGTCCGTATCCTTGATCTATTAACTTGTTGTTAATCTCTACTAAGTCATTCTTACTTAGTGCAGCTCTGCCTTTTTTAGGACCTTCTGAACCGTATTTTTCAACCAATTTAGCTTCTATAGCTTCACTTAAGTACACTTTATATGCTTCGAATGTTAGTATCTCAACTGCTTTTATAGCATCTCTATTATCATCTACGAATCCTAACGTATCTTTGAAGGATTTTTCTATTGCTGTTCCGAATGTAGCATTAATTACTTCACCAATTTTTTTAATTGTCTTTTCATCAACTTCTAAGTGTAGCCATTTATCAGCTTCGCTCATATCTGTTGTGTCTACCTTCATTCCGTACATATTTTTATATGCTTTTCTATCATCAGGTATGAATCCGTTTATAAATTTAGTAGTATTATTCCAATCTAGCATAAACTCATTAGCAACTTTTAATTGTCTGAACTCTTCTTCTGTTCTTTTTTCCTTTTCATCAAGCTCTTTCTGTAATTTAGCCATTTCTTCTACTTTTGGTTGCATTTTACTTGCTTTTTTAATTGCTTTTATTAATGTGTCTACCCCTAATGAATGTGTCAATTTGTTCTTAATTGAACCTATTGATGCTCCGTATATATATACCATTACTGGACTTTTAGCAATTGATCTGATGTTCTTTAAGTTCAACTCACCTATTTGCTCTAGCATAGCCAATTGCATCATTTCTGAATCCGTTTTAACATCCTTTTTCATCAATGATGTTTTATAAGCCTGTACCTCTTCAATCATCCCAACACCTATTGTTGAGTATAAGTCTTTGAACACATCATCGCTCAGCAAGTCTTTTGACTGCCCTTTTAACATATCTATTTGCTCTTTTGTGGCATTTGCACCAGCTTCTATTGCAGCAGCATGTTTTTTACCGGCTTCGATTAGTGCACCTGGAGTAAATGTTACATCTCCTAACCAGTGTTTTACGTACTCTTTTAATGCAGGCATTCTATCAGCAGTGTATATTCCACCTTTTTCAGCCATTCGCATAGCTTTATCTGTACCTATTTGTAGTAATGTTAGTATCATACCACTTGTTATTGCATCAATCTCTACGCTTGACGCAGTTTTGAACTTACCATTGCCTTGGATTGCTTTATGCCAATCTGCTAGTAACTCAACTGCTTCTAATCCATGATGTCCTTCTGAGTCATCAAACACTTCTGCCATTGCTTCTATGTTGAACTTATTTTTTACCCTAGCTTCGAACGCCTCTTTAATTGCTTGTTGAGTCTTATTTGGTTTTCCATCTTTATCTAATTCTGGAGTTATTTCAATTCCCTTATCAGTTACTTTTACCAACTTATCGAACTTCTTATTAGCTGTTTCTGGACTTAGTTTATCTGGATCCATATCAAGTCCTTGTAGGATACTTGCTTTCATCATCTGTACATTATCATCATTTTGCACATCTATAGTTTCTTCTTTATTATCAGCCACTACAAATCTTCTATGCAATTTACTTTCTTGGTATTGTAAGTCACTTAGGATTGTGTATCTACCATTCACCATTTGACCCCAGTTTAAGTAGAACTTTTTACCTTTTGCTGCTTTAGCAAATGTCTTTAGTATGTCCCATTCTCTTAATAACTTATCATTTCTAGCTTGTTGAGCTGATTGTTCACTTATGTGTAATCCTGAGTTTTCTACATCTTTATAATCCATCATCTTTAGCACATCTTCTTCAGGCATATTCAAGTAATCATTAATCTTATCACTTATTGTATATGCTATTTCCTCTATCTTATTTAACTTCTCATTAGTCTCTTTATCAACTACCATTTTAGTATTCATTACAAATCTTTCACCATCTCTCATAGGCTTTGGTTTATTGAATGATGGCAGTGGTCTATTTCTGTTCTCATTTAAGTACTGTAACTTATTCATTGCTTTGATTAATGCATTATTACCACCTATTCCTAGTAACTCATCCGATTCAATCATTGCAGTGTTTACACTAATTAAGTTTTGATACTTATTTTTAAACTTCTCTTGTTCCATACTCATTGTTCCATTATCAACTGCTATTGCTTGTACTAGTACTCCTAGTGCTGATTCGAATGACTCTTGAGTGAACTCTGGAGTATTTCTATCTAATTTAATACCTAGTGCTTGATATACTTCTGCACCTACGCTTTTCCTAACACTTGCTGAACTCACTAGTCCATTAGCAGCATTCTCTCTTACTGTTTGTCTTTCTTCAGCATCTGTTAAACCATAGTATTTAACTAACTCTGCATCATCCATACTTAATATGTTACCAACCATTGCTTGTGTATCAATTATCATCTTAGCTGAGTAGAACTTTAGTATAGTCTTTGTTTGTTCATCAATCTCTAGCACTTTATCTTGTACACTTTCTAATTCATTAATTGATTTAGTAGCTTTTATATTATCATTATTTGGATCTATTAGTTTTATTTCTTTACCTTTAAACTGTTGAATAGTCCATACTTTACCATTTTTATCTTTTACTTTATCCTTAGGATTTAGGGATTCAGTAGTTTTAACTTCTTTATCATCAACTATTTTTGTTGAGTGAATTTTTCTATACGTTGATCCTTCTTTAACTGTACCTATTAATTCTAGTATATCTACAGGTCTTGACGTTTCATAAATATCTTTAACCTCATAATCTTTTAAGTTAGTTGGTATATTACTTTTATCTGCTTTTATGATTAATGTTGTTCTATCATTTACGTTTTGTAACTTATCTCCAGCTTCTATTGGTCTCTTTATAGCTACGTACTTATCAGCATACTTAATTACCAATCCTTGCTTATCTATATTCCCAGTAATCTTTTCACCAGTCATATATATATCGCCTATTGTTACCCCATTTATGAACTTATCCATTGTTTTGAAGTTCTCAATTAAGTCTTTACCGTCTTGCTCATCTGTTACGAAGAACTCTTTGAACGATTTTGGTAGTGCTTCCAGCAGTTTCTTTGGATTACTGAATAAGTCAGCTCCTAACTTTACAAATATACTATCTTGACCTTGTGTTAGCATTCTATGTACTGCACTTGATATATGGAAGTTCTTTAGGTTTCTAACCATTATCTTAGCACTTAAGCTATCTCCTTGTGCTTTGTATTCTGCAATCGATTCATCTACTAACTCTGCCATAGCTTGATTTAATGCTGTTTCAGGAGTTTGTAACCCTTTACTTGTTGTTTTTTGCACTGCTTCAACTCTTTTAGTATTAGTTTCTAGCATTGGTTTACCGTACACTGTATCAGTGTATTTAGTCACTTTACCTACTGATGTTTTCACAACTTCAGGAGCAATCTCATTAATCTCCAAGTAATCTTGTTCAATCTTATTAATCATTCCAAGTAAGCTATTTAATTCATTCTCTAACTTGTCTGTTTGGTTCTTGTTCAATCTTAACTTAGTTCTTAGTTCATCTAACTTGTTTAGCATTGATTTGATTAGTTTATCGGCATATGCTATCAATCCAGCTAGTGGATTTTTAGTATCTATTCCTTCTAATCTCTCAAGTCTTGCATCAACAGCTTTCTCTATTCTATCAAACAGTGTACTTAATTTGCTTCTATCGTCTTTTAGTTCACCTAATTTCTTAGCATAGTAGTCTTTTATGTGTTGTTTAACGTCCATATCTTTTACTGATGCTATCTCACTAGCCAGAACTTCATCTAACTTAGCTATCTTCTCTCTCACTGCTCTTAGTGGATCTTTTGGATCAGCAGGTTTAGTTTCTATTACTTTAACTGGTTCAGTGAATTTAGCTTGAGCTTTGTAGTCTTCTTTATGAATCACTTCATCAGGTCTACTCTCCATTGTTGGTTCAATTACTACTTGTTCTTTAGTAGTTGACTCAATTTTAGCCACTTTTACTGGCTCAGCATCTTCATTGAACTTAGCTTCTGCGTAGTATTCCTCTTTATTTACCGATTCATCAGGCACTGCTTTTGCTGTAGTTTTGATTTCTCGATTAGCAAATTTATCATCAATCCATTCTACTGCACCTTCAGCAGTAACTTTCGCTACCTCTTGTCTATCTTTACCATTTACTAACTGTATTGTTTCATTTCCAGCTTTGTCTATTTGGTATGCGTATTCTCTACCTTTAACTTTACCTAATTTACTTAGTATCTCTTGTCTTCTAACCATTTGTTCATTAGCAGATTTAGTTGCATTGTATGCGTTATCTAGTACTGCTTCGTATGCTGATTTAGTATTAGCTTTTACACCTTTTAATCCACTTGCTATCTTTTGTAACTTTTGTATTACTTCTAGCATTTGATTATTTTCATTAACTAATTGCTTTAGAAATCTGTCTGTTTGATATGCTTTTCCATCTTTACCAGTATTTAACTTTTCTAGTCTACTGTTAGCAAACCTCTCTAATCCTTTTAATGTTGGAGTTCCAACAAACTCAGTTTTAGCATTTAGTAGGTTTTTATTACGTTTCGAATCTAATAAATCTCTTTCTAACTCTATCGCATATGTTTGAATTCCTGGTCTATTTGGATCAGCTCTTAATCCACCTGACGGATCTAATTCTATGTATCCTAATTTACTCATTTCAGCATTTACTGTATCTAAGCCTTTACCACTTATGTACATATCTATTAAGTCTACTAGTTCTTTTGGCCCTTTTGAGTTCTGTTCAAATTGGTCTGAACCCATCACATCTTTCATATCTTTTAGGTCTTGTTCAACTGATGCTTTCATAGCTTTAACTTTTTCAAGTATGTTCTCATCAATCTTAGCACCAGCAGTTTCTACCATACCTGCTGCTTCAGTAGCTACTTGTTTACTTAAGTTTAGTGCAGCCATTTTACTATCTGATGATTCATTGCTGTTTATTAAGTCTTTGAACTGCTTTGTGGCTTCGTATGTTCTTTCATCAATCACTTTGCTGGCTTTGAAGTCTACGTCTTCCCTAGCGTCTAATTCACCTATTGTTTTGTATATGTTTTTAATCGCATCTACATCATCATTTGCATGTGCTTCATTTAACGCATCTCTAATCACTCTAGCGTATGTAAACTCTTTTGGTGCACTTTCATCTAGGTCAGCTGTAACTCTGCCGTGTATTGCATCTACTCTACTAATTACTTCATCTGTTTGACCATTAGCCATTGCTGTTTGAGCTTCAGCTTTGATGGGAGCAGAATATTCCATATTCTCTCTAACCATCTTTTGGTCTTCTGTTTCAGTTAATATTTCTACACCTTTTTTACCGTAGTTTAGTACATCTCCTGCCGTACCTAGTACTACGCCTGGCACTTCAACAGCAGTTTCACCTGCAGCTCTTAGTCCACTTCCCATTACTCCACCAGCAATCACACCACCAATTGTTGTATCACTTGTAACATATTCGCCTAATTTATCTAAGCTAGTTCTATCTTTAGCATTTCCAGTAGCCCATTGCTCTTGTGTATTTTCGTATCCTTCTTGCAGTCCTTCTCCAACTCCTGATACACCAACTCCAGCAACTCTACCTCCGATAGTTTTACCTGTTTTGAATACTTCTCCAACACCAGATTTTACTAGCATCTTTTCAGCTAGCAAACTTGGTAATATACTAGCAGCTGTAGCAAACGCTTCTTCTGTAGTCATATCTCTTTTGTTGTTTTGTTTGAACTCTTCCATTTGATTATTTAATCTAGTTGCTACTACTGATGGTATACCTGTGTATGGAACCATTAGCACAGCCATTTCTGGAGCACTCTCAGCTAGGTATCTATCTAAGTTACTAACTACGTTCCAAGCAGCACTTCCATACTCTTTATTCTTGATGTTTTCACTGTATGCTTTTTTCTCTGCATTCCAAGCATCTCTGCTGTTGTATCCAACTTTTTGGTCTACTAATTCTTGATCTTTTCTAGCTTGCTCAATTGTCAAGTCAGTACCAAGTAATTTAGTGTCTTTTGGCAAGTACTTATCTATGTTCTCTTGTGTAACTCCTAGTGTACCAGCTAATGCTCTACTACCGCTTCTTGCAGCTGCAGCCATATCTCCCCAGTACTTCACACTTCCAGCTTGAGCCAAATCTATTGCTTCACCTAATCTACCTTCAGTTGAGCTTTTATTAGCTAACTCTAAGTACTTTTTGTATGCATCTTCAGTTGATTGTTTTGGCACACTTTGTGATTGACTTCCAGCAAATGCATTTTGTTTTGGATCTAACGCAGCAGCATCAGTTACATTTGTTCCTGTTTGTAAGTTAACTAATGAACTTAAGTCTCTTCCACTTTTATCTTTACCAACAACTGCTGTTCCAACTTCTATATTTAATGGAATGTCTACAGGTTTACCAAATTCATCTTTGTAGTGTCCTGTTAAGTTAGTTTGCTCAACATTTCTAATTAACGGAGCTTCCCATCTTGGTTCACCTGGACTAGCAACTAAGTCAGCCAATTTTTGTATTTGTTGTTGATTACCAACATCTATCATATCTTGTGGAGTTAATTCATTAGCAGACTTACCAAGTACTTTAGCAACTTCAGCTCTTTGCATATCCATCGAATATGTTGATTTGCCATATTGTCCTTCAGCTTTGTTGTTAGTTCCATACATATCGTATGGATTGTTTCCATGTTGTAGTTCCACAGCATCATATCTTCCACCAGTTGACGGGGTTTCTCTTAATGTAGTTCCTGAAGCCAAATTAACTGTATCTGCATCATTCATACCTAGTATGATGTCTTTCTTAGCAGATAACACACCTAGTTTTTCTTGAGTTTTATCTAGTAAATTTGTTGTTTTGTTAGTTGTTATTGATTGAGTTTCAGCTAATCCTTGTTCAGGTGCTGTTTGAGTTTGTGGTAATTGTATAATTCCATTAACCGCATTTGGGTTAGACGTTTCTAATGGCATTGTAAGTCCTTAATTGTAAATTAACTACAGTATAGCTAATTTACTCTTAAGTTTTGTTTATTTTATTAAGGCTTTCCACTCATCAGCAGTTCTTCCCTTAAATGGTTTTCCTGTACGAGTAACCTGTAAGTAATTTCTACGAGCCATTGATCTATCATAATCACTTAGTATAGGTTGTGTTATAGGAGATTCAAATACACTATTGTTTTTATCTTCACTTAAGCTCAACTCTTTTCGTATAACGGCAATTTGCCTATTGGTTTTAGCTAAGTCTTTTACTGTATCTTCTGTTTGTCTACCTTTAGCAAGTATTGTAGTATATGTCTTTGAATCATCTAACAATTTCTGTAACATATCCTGTTTATTCTTTACTTCTGCTGTTGATAGAATTGGCTCTTTAACTATATCAACCTTTTTCTCTGTCGGTTTTACAGGTCCTCCTTCATACCAACTTGAATCTCTTTCAACAGTAAGTATGGTACCAAGTCTCTGTTTAACTTCAACAGGGATATTATTGTTATTGACATAATCATATACTTTATTAACATCATTTGTTTTTAGTACTTTTACTAAGTCCCCTTGATATCCATTACTTCCAGGAACCAAATCTCCTCTGTATGCCATATCTGCAGCAATCTCTTTAATAAATGGATTCATATCCTTATACTCAGGCAGCAATTTAGATGCTTTTTCTTCACCTAGTCTTTTGTATCCAACAGCAAATAAGTCTTTACCTTGTTGTTCACTTAATTTAATCGGTTCTTTATTTATAGCTGCTTCTGCTTGAGCATCACTTATACCGGCTGCTTTAAAGTCTGACCTAATTTCTTGTGGACTTTTGTTTGAATAGTTATATCCTCCAGCTACTGCCAAGCCTTTATTTTCGCCTTTAGTATTAGTGTCTATATATGATCTAAACATACCATCTTTATCAGTTTTTAGTCCTTCGTTTAGTATCAGTGAATCAGGAACCCCATTTATATGTAATACTGATTTACCACCTCCGCTTAATGGCACATTTGGATTAACTTCTGCAGTTGTTCCTGTAGCAGTTACACCTTTACCAGCAGAATCGCCTAAGTATCCTAACACGCTATTTTTAACCCTATCTTGAGCAGCAGATCTTGCTGAATCAGCAGTATATACTGTAGCAGGAGTTGGTAAACTGTATGTTGGAGCATTTGGTGCACCATTTCCAAATTGACCTTGAACTTCACTTAATGGTTTTTCATTCTTTAGTGCATTATCAAATCTCTCTAATGAAGCATCTCTTTTACCAACATCCCATTCAAGTAATCTTACTGGCTCATTTATCCCTGAAGCCGCTAATGCATTATTAACTGCTTTAGCACCATACACTTGGAACGCAGCATCTAATTTACTAGCCAATTCATCTGAATTTCCTGCTTTTGAGTACACTTCATCATAAGCTTTTGATTTATCTTGACTTAGTGATCCGCCACCACCTGTTCCTCCAGAGCCAGTTGATCCCATCATCTTAGTTAGGTTGTCCATCTTAATCTTATATTTATCAAGCTCGTCTTTGTAAACTTCTCTATTGAACTTAGTTAATTCCAAGTTATCCTTGAACTGTTCTTTTGAGTTGTTTGTCATCTTCTCAGCTTGTGCTGTTAGCATAGCTTGATACTCAGGTATGCTTTGGTATTTTTGACCTTCCATTTGAGCATATTGTTTAGCTTTCATTGGGTCTACATTTTGAGCTATCAAGTCTTTTTCAATTCTTGACTCCACATCTTCTCTGAATGGTGTTATACTCTCATATGTTTTTTGAATGCCTGTTGAAGCATTTACATCTAGTGCAGGATTGTATAACTTACCAAGCAATTCTTTACTAACTCTGCCTTTATCAACATCATCTTGTGTTATGTTATTATCAGCTAATGATTTATCCCATAAAGCTACTCTACGATTGGCATCAGCCGCTATTGCTTCATCAGCAGTTTTAGTCTGTGTTCCAAGCATAGTACTTATGTCTAGTGGTTTACTAGCATAGTCTTGCAGTGCTTTTCTACCAGACACTTCTCTATTGTACTCTGTATCTGCTCTAGCATTTAGTTCTTGCTCTCTAGCAAACCTTTGTCTATCTCTTAGTAACTTATCTGCTTCTACAGCATTGCTTAACCCAATTTGATATTGTTTTTGTTGTCTATCTGCGAAGTCTAGTAATCCTCCACCTACATCAGGAGTATCTATTCTGCTTAAGCTGAAGTCTGGTTTATTTGCTGCCATATTAACCTACTCTCGATGCAGCTAACCCATTACTAAATGCGCCAGAGAACCCTGAACCTATATTCTCTTTGAACTTCTTTTGATTAGCAATTGTTTGAGCGTTGTATGCTCTCTGATCTTTTAGGTTACCAATTTG
>JACCEE010172758.1_pt1 | contig 10696 bp, 8 predicted proteins | sample 7449931 | NCBI WGS metagenome assembly JACCEE01 (sample SAMN15323457, study PRJNA562643) | freshwater metagenome | isolation source: river surface water | place: USA:Blue River Watershed | collected 2017-08-19 | reverse complement strand
CGGGCAGGTAGCGCTGCACCATCACCGTGGTGTGGCCGCCGTGGTTGAGCGTCTCGATGATGGAGCCGAGGTTCATGCCATCAGGGCCGACACGGAAGATGCCCATGCCGCCCATGCCGTCCAGCGGCTTGAGGATGATGTCGCGGTGCTCGGCATGGAAGTGGCGGATCGCCTCGGGCGAGCGCGTCACCAGCGTGGGCGGCGCGAACTGCGCGAACTCCATCAGCGCCAGCTTTTCGGGGTGGTCGCGCAGCGCGGCGGGTTTGTTGAACACGCGCGCCCCCTCGCGCTCGGCCTGCTCCAGCAGGTGGGTGGCGTAGAAGTACTCGCTGTCAAACGGCGGGTCCTTGCGCATGATGACCGCGTCAAAGTCCTTCAGCGCCTCGCGGCCCTGGTGGGTCACGTGGTACCAGTCATCGGCCTGGCCGGTGAGCTGGATGCGGCGCACCAGCGCCGTCACCGGCTGGCCGCCCTGCCACTGCAGGTGCTGCGGTTCGCAGGCCGCCACGGCGTGGCCGCGGCGCTGCAGCTCACGCATCATGGCGAAGGTGCTGTCCTTGTAAATCTTGAAGGTGGCGAGGGAGTCGGCAACGAAGAGGACGTTCATGGTGTTTTCTTTCGGGCTCCGTACTGTTGCACAAACAGCGCGATCGCGCCGGCGACCACACCCCAGAAGGCCGAGCCGATGCCGGCGATGACCACGCCGCTGAGCGTGACCAGGAAGGTGATGAGCGCCGCTTCGCGGTGGGCGTCGTCTTTCAGGGCGGCGTGCAAGCCACCGCCGATGGTGCCCAGCAGGGCCAGGCCGGCGATGGCCAGCACCAGTTCCTTGGGGAAGGCCAGCAGCAAGCCGGTGACCGCTGCGCCCACCAGCCCGATGGCGATGTAGATCAGGCCGCAGGCCAAGGCCGCGGTGTAGCGCTTGCCCTTGTCGGCATGCGCTTCTTCGCCCATGCAGATGGCGGCGGTGATGGCGCTGAGGTTGAGCGCGTAGCCGCCGAAGGGCGCCAGCACCAGGGTGGCGACACCGGTCATGGTGATGATCTTCGAGATCGGCATGTCGTAGCCCGCTGCGCGGATGGCCGCCACGCCGGGCAGGTTCTGCGAGGCCATGGTCACGACGAACAGTGGCAGCGCCAGGCTGACGAAAGCGCTGAACGTGAACTCGGGTGCGGTGAACACCGGCACCGCCCATTGCAGCACCAGTGCCCCGGCGTTGAACTGGCCGTTGGCCAGCACGTAGGCCACCGCGGCCAGCAGCGTCAGCGGCACCGCGTAACGCGGCAGCAGACGCCGCCCGAGCAGGTAGACCAGCAGCATCAGCGCCACCAGCGGCAGCGCGGTCTGCGCGGCGGCAAAGGCCTGCAAGCCGAAGCGCGCCAGCACGCCGGCCAGCAAGGCCGAGGCGATCGCCATCGGGATGCGGTTCATCAGCCGCTCGAACAGGCCGGTCGCGCCGGACAGGACGATCAGCACCGCACAGGCCATGAACGCCCCCACCGCCTGCGCCATGGTGAAACCGCCCGCCAGCCCGGCCGTGGCCAGCACGGCCGCGCCCGGCGTGCTCCACGCCACCATGACGGGCTTCTTGAGGATCAGCGAGGGAATGGCCGAGCACAGCCCCATGCCCAGACCCAGCGCCCACATCCAGGAGGTGATGAGCTCGGGCGTGGCGCCGAAGGCCTGCGCGGCCTGGAACACGATGGCGACCGAGCTGGTGAAACCCACCAGCACCGCCACGAAACCGGCCGTGGCGGCCGAGAGGTTCAGGTCACGAAAAAACGACATCCGGCGATTGTGCCGGGCACTGTGCTGACGCGCAGGCGCCAGCACGATGGCCCCGCTGGTCACAATTGGACAACAATGTCATCAAATGCTCCGGTCCACGGAGTCCCGACACCGCATTCATGAACGGCACCCCAAGACCCCTCCGCCGGCTCGGCCAGCCTCTGGTCCTGGCCACCCTGCTTCTGCTGGCAGACCCCCGATCCGTGGATGCGCAAACCGCACCCGACCCACAAGGGCTGGGTTTCGAGGCCGCCCGGCAGCAGCTGATACAGCGCTCGGACCGGCTGGCCGCGGCCCAGGCCGCGACCCGCAGCGCGGCGCTGCGGGCCGACGGCGTGGCCGGCCTGGGCGGGCCGGTGGTGAGCCTCTCCGGCACGGCTTATGCCTACAACGCCAACCTGCGACTGGACACCCAGACGGTGAACCAGCGCATCGGCCAGATCGAGGAACTGCTGCCGATCCCGCTGCCGCTGCCCACCTTGCCCTCGCCCTACACCGTCAACCGGCAGGACTCTGGCAGCAGCGCTTCGGTGTCGCTGGTATGGCCGCTGTACACCGGTGGACTGAACGAGGCAGCGCACGGGCTGGCCACGGCCCGGGCCGATGAAGCGCGCGCGGACGCCGGTCGCACCAGCGCCGAACTGTCCACCCTGCTGGTGCAACGTTATTTCGGCGCCCAACTGGCCGCCCGCGCGGCCATTCTGCGCGAATCGGCGCTGGACACCATCTCCCGGCACGACCGGTCTGCCCAGCGCATGCTGGAGGCCGGCGTGATCTCGCGTGTTGAGCGGCTGCAGGCCCTCAGCGCGCTGGAAGACGCCCGGCGCAACGCCCAGAAGGCGCGCGACGACGCCGATCTGGCGGCCACCGCGCTGGCGCGCCTGATCCACCACGACGGGCCGGTCCGCCCCAGCAGCCCGCTGTTCGTGAACAGCCAGCCGCTGGAGCCGCTGGCCCGTTTCGTCGACGCGGCGCTGCAGCGCCATCCGGGGCTCGCCCTGGTCACCGCCAAGAGGCAGGAGGCTCTCCAGCTGCACGCCGCCGGTGAAGCCGGGCGGCGCCCGCAGGTGTTTGCCTTTGGCCAGCGGGAATTGCGCACCGGCCAGGCCAACTGGGTGGCCGGCATCGGGGTACGCTACACCTTGTGGGACGGGCTGGACCGGCGCGCGCTGTCGGACGCCTCGCTGCAGCAGGTCGAGCAGGCCGAACGCAGCGACGCCCAGGCGCGCAACGACATCGCCCTGCTGGTGGAGAAGAACTGGCTGGCGGTGGAACAGGCCCGCCGGCAGTTCCTGGCGATGGCCGCAGGCATCGAACTGGCGCAGGAGGTGCTGCGACTTCGGCAGGCGGGCCTGCGGGAGGGCACCAGCACCCCGCTGGACCTGATCGACGCCCAGGTCAACCTGGCCAAGGTGCAGACCGAGCAGGCCCAGGCCGCCAACGACTATGTCACGGCCCTGGCCCAGTTGCTCGAATCGAGCGGGCAGTCCGATGAATTTCCGGCCTACATGGCCCGCGCCGACGTGAAAGTGCAATGACATGAAACAGCAGACCTGGCGTTCCCTCGGACTGGCGCTGATGGCAGGCGCCGCGCTGGCGGCGCTCGGCTACGGCTTCTGGCGCGCCGCCCAACCGGCGCCGGTCTATTTCCAGGGCCAGATGGAAGCGCGCGAAACCGACGTTGCACCCAAGATCACGGCGCGCATTGCCGAGGTGCTGGTCCGGGAGGGCGACAAGGTGCAGCCGGGGACCCCCCTGCTGCGCCTGGACAGCCCGGAGGTCGCGGCCAAGCTCGCCCAGGCGACCGCGGCACAGCAGGCCGCACAGGCCGTGGCCAGCAAGGCCGCACACGGCGCACGGCCCCAGGAAATCGAAATGGCCCGGCTGAACTGGCAGCGTGCCCAGGCGGCGGCCGAGCTGGCCGAAAAGTCGTTCCGCCGCGTCGAGGGTCTGGCCCGCGATGGCCTGGTGGCGGCCCAGAAGCGCGATGAGGCGGAAGCCAACCACAAGGCGGCCCGAGACCAGGCCCTGGCGGCACGCGCCCAGTACGACCTGGCGCGCGCCGGGGCGCGCGAAGAAGACAAGACCGCCGCCGCGGCGCAGGCGCGCCAGGTGGCGGGCGTGGTGGCCGAGGTGCAGGCGGCACAGGCCGAAACCAGCCTGCCCAGCCCGGTCGCCGGCGAAGTGGCCAAGGTGCTGGCCCGGCCAGGCGAACTCTCGCCGCAGGGCGTGGCCGTGGTCACGGTGGTCGACCTGCAGGACCAGTGGGTTGTGCTCAATCTGCGCGAGGACCAGCTGGCCCGGTTTGCCATCGGCAGCGAATTCGAGGCCACCCTGCCCGCGCTGGCAGGGCGGACGGTGCGCTTCAAGGTCTACATGAGCAGCGTGCTGCCCGATTTCGCCACCTGGCGGGCCACCCGCGCCGGTCAGGGCTTTGACGTGCGCACCTTCGAAGTCCGCGCCCGGCCGCTGGCCCCGGTCGACGGCGCCCGCCCCGGCATGAGCGTGCTGGTGAACTGAACCGGCAGCACCGCATGGGCCTGGCCAGCCAGTTCTGCCGCGCCGCGCACCGCGAAGGCCGGCGCCTGCGTGCCAGCCCCTGGGATCTGGCCATGATCAGCTGGGTCCCGCTGGCCGGCGTGCTGCTGCTGTGGTGGATTTTTTCGGCCGGCCTGCCGACGCGGCTGCCCATCGGCGTGCTCGACCAGGACCACTCCTCGCTCTCGCGCCAGCTGGTGCGCATGCTGGAGGCCGCGCCCGGCCTTCAGGTGACGCAAGCCCTGACCGACCGGGCAGAGGTCGGTGCGGCGCTGCGCGCCGGGCATGTCCACGCGGTGGTCGTCATTCCCGAGGGCCTGTTCCGGCAGATCAGGCTGGGGCGCGCGGCCCAGGTTGAACTGCTGCACAACGCCCAGCTGGGCACGCATTCCAGCCTGATCCAGCGCGACGTGCGCAGCGTGGTCGGCACGCTGTCGGCCGGGGTGGAGATGGCCACCCGCAACCGGCGTGGAGAAGCATCGAACACGGTGCGGGTGGCGGTCGAACCGGTCCGGGCCGACCTGGTCACCCTGTTCAACCCCTCGCTCAACTACGAGCAGTTCCTCGCTGCGGCCCTGATCCCGGCGCTGCTGCACATCCTGGCGATGACCGCGGGGGCCTGGACCGTGGGCCGCGAGCTGCGCGACGGCACCTTGGCCGAATGGATCGACCCCGCGGGCGGCCCGCGCGTCGCGCTGGGGGCCCTGCTGGGCAAGCTGGCCTGGCCGATGTTCTCGCTGGGCTGCGTAGCGTCCCTGGCCCTGTTGTGGCTGACGCTGGGCCGAGGCTGGCACCCGCCGGGCTCACTGGTCTGGGTCTGGCTGGGCCTTCTGGCCCTGCTGGCCCTGTCCCTCGCGCTGGGCGCCCTGGCGGCGGCAGCCACGCGGTCCCTGCGCACGGCGCTGTCCGCCACCGGCTTCATCACGGCGCCGGCGTTCGCGTTCAGCGGCGTGGGCTTTCCTCTGCTGGCCATGCCGGTGACGGCGCGCATGTGGGCCCAGGCGCTGCCCTACACCCACTACATCCGCCTGCAGACGGAACAGTTGCAGATGGCGGCACCGCTGCGCGCAAGCGCCCCCACGCTGGGCGCGCTGCTGCTGGCAGCGGCCATCTTGCTCGGCCTGAGTGCGCCGCTGCTGGACCGGCTCAGCCGCCAGCCGGCCCAATGGGGGAAGCGCTGATGGCCGCAGACGCCCCGAAGCTGCGACAGCTCGCCGCGGGCTTCGTGGCCACCTGGCGCCAGCTGATGGGCGACAGCGGCGTGCTGCTGCTGCTGGTAGCCGCGCCGGTGCTGTACGCCTTCTTCTATCCCTGGCCCTACGCAGACCAGGCCGTGACGCGGGTCCCGGTGGCGCTCGTGGACCTGGACGGCAGCAGCCTGTCGCGCCAGATCGCCCGCTACGCCGCGGCCAGTCCGCGCATCGAGCTGCGCCGCGTCACCGCCGACGAACAGAGCGCACGACGAGCCTTGCTGGACGGCGAAATCGAAGGCTACGCGGTGTTGCCCCGCGACCTCAAGCGCCGCGTCGTGCGGGGAGAGAAGGCCGTGGTCAGCGTCGAAGCCAACGGGGCCTACGCGCTGCTCAACAAGGCGGTCCTTTACGGTTTTGCCGAGTCGGTGGGCACCGTGTCCGCGGGCGTGGAGATCCGCCGCCTGCAGGCACGGGGTCAGCCCCTGGCTCAGGCCAAGGCCAGCCGAAGCCCGGTCAATCTGCAGACGGTCCCGCTGTTCAACCCGACGGAGGGCTACGGCAGTTACGTGGTGCCTGCGGTCGCCTTGCTGATCCTGCAGCAGACCTTGCTGATGGGCGTGGCCATGCTGACGGGCACCTGGGTGGAGCAGGGGCGGCTGCGCGCCACCGCCGCCGACTGGGCGGGCCGCTTGCTGGCGCTGTGCAGCCTCGGCTGGGCCAACGGGCTGTTCTATTTTGGCTGGGTGTTCCTGTGGCAGGACTTCCCGCGCGGGGGCCATCCGGCCGGTGCGCTGTTGCTGCTGCTGTGCTACGTGCCAGCGGTCTGTGCCCTGGGCGCGGCCTTGGGCAGCTGGTTCGGCAACCGGGAACGGGCGCTGCAGGTGCTGTTGTTCACCGCGTTGCCGCTGGCCTTCCTGGCCGGGTTTTCCTGGCCGGCCGAGGCCCTGCCCGGGCCGCTGCAATGGCTTCGCTGGCTGGCGCCCAGCACGGCCGGCATCCAGGCCTCGCTGCGGCTGAACCAGATGGGCGCCCCCCTGCAGGCCGTCGTTCCTCTGCTGGGCGTGCTGGTGCTGATCATGCTGGCGGCGCTGGCGGCACTGGGGTTTCGCCTGCGCGCCACCCCGTCGCCCGCGACCGCCGGCCAGGGCTAGATTTCCAGCTTCGATCCCAGTTCAATCACCGAGTTGTTCGGCAGGTTCAGGAACTCGGCCGCAGCGCCGGCGTTGTGGTGCATCTGGGCAAAGATCTTTTCGCGCCAGAACGCCATGCCGCTGCCCAGGGTGGGCACCACCAGGTCGCGCGAGAGGAAGTAGCTGGTCAGCATCGGGTCCAGCTCGCAGCCACGCCCGCGCATCAGCGCCAGTGCCTTGGGCACATCGGGGTCGTTCTTGAAGCCGTAGTGGATCACCACCTCCCAGCAGTCGTGCCCCAGCGCTTTGACCTCCAGCCGCTTGTCCAGCCCGATCCACGGCACCTCGTGGCTGCGCACGGTGACGAACAGGTTTTGCGCGTGCAGGACCTTGTTGTGCTTGAGGTTGTGCAGCAACGCGTTGGGCACCGTGCCCGTCTCCGCGGTGAGGAACACGGCCGTGCCGTCCACCCGCACCGGAGGGGCCATGAACACCGCTTCGAGGAAGCTGTCGAGCTCGATGGCGTCGGCGTGCTGGGCCTGCGCCATGAGGGCGCGACCCTGCTTCCAGGTCATCATGAGCATGAACACCACGCCGCCGATGAGCAGCGGGAACCAGCCGCCGGCGAACAGCTTGAGCAGGTTGGAGGTGAAGAAGGCCAGGTCCACCACGAAGAAGACGCCGGTGGCCGCCACGCACAGCGCCAGCGGATAACGCCAGCCGTAGCGGATGACGAAGAAGGTCAGCACCGTGGTGATGAGCATGTCCAGCGTGACCGCAATGCCGTAGGCGGCGGCCAGGTTGGACGAGGACTTGAACATGACCACCGCCAGCACGATGGCGGTGAACAGGCCCCAGTTGACGAACGGAATGTAGATTTGCCCGGTGTCGTGCACGCTGGTGTGGCGGATGTTCAGGCGCGGCAGGTAGCCCAGCTGGATGGCCTGCTTGGTGACGCTGAAGGCGCCGGAGATGAGGGCCTGCGAGGCGATGACCGTGGCCATGGTGGCCAGGCCCACCAGGGGCAACAAGGCCCAGTCGGGCGCCATGTTGAAGAAGGGGTTTTTGACCGCTTCGGGGCTCTCCAGCAGCAGCGCGCCCTGGCCGAAGTAGTTGAGCGTCAGGCAGGGCATGACGATGGAGAACCAGGCCACGCGGATGGGCTTCTTCCCAAAGTGGCCCATGTCGGCGTACAGCGCCTCACCCCCGGTCACGCACAGCACCACGGCGCCGAGGATGATGAAGGTGGTGCCGGGTTGCTCCCACATGAAGCGCAGCGCGTGGTGCGGACTCATCGCACCCAGGATTTCGGGATGGCCGACGATGTGCGAGACCCCGAGCACGGCGATGGAGAGGAACCACAGCACGGTGATCGGGCCGAAGAACTGGCCGATGCCGCCCGTGCCGCGCTTTTGCACGAAGAACAGCGCGAACAGCACCACCAGCGTGATCGGCACCACGTACTGCTTGAAGGCGGGCGAAACCACCTCCAGACCTTCGACCGCGGACAGCACCGAGATGGCGGGGGTGATGACGCCGTCCCCATAGAACAGCGAGGTGCCGAAGATGCCCACCGCGAGCAGCCACTTGCGCAGCTCGGGCTTGTCTTTGACGGCCTGCGAGGCCAACGCCAGCATGGCGATCAGCCCGCCTTCGCCGTGGTTGTCGGCCCGCAGCACGAGGGTGACGTACTTGAGCGAGACGATGACCGTGAGCGTCCAGAAGACGATGGACAGCACGCCATAGACGTTGGCGTGCGTGAACGGAACATGGCCGGAACCGAAGATTTCCTTGATGGCGTACAGCACCGAAGTACCGATATCGCCATAGACCACTCCGATGGCACCCAGGGTGAGCGCGGCAAGCGAGGATTTGTTCTGCGACACAAAAATACCCGGGACTTGTCGGCCCGGGTTCGGCTGTCAGGATGACGCCGATTCTGCGCTCGCCGCGGGTGTGCCGCCAGTGGGGGTCTGCGCCTTAATCAGACGACGCACAGCGAATGTTGCAACGCAACAACTCCACCCGGGCGACAGCGCAAGGCGGCAGCGCCCTGCGTCAGCGGCGGAGCGTGGCGGTCTCACTCGTACTGCTCGGCGTCCGGATCGGTGGCTTCGAGCTCGTACGACGCGGCCAGCATGGCCAGCCGGCCGATGACGCCGTACATGTAGAAACGGTTGGGCACACTGGCGCCGGGCTTCATGCCCGGCTGCGGCAGCTGTGCGCTCTGCTCGAAGGCCAATGGCACGAAGCTGGAGCCGGGCGCGTTCAGGTTCTCGTCGGTGCCGCGCTGGGCGTGCACCCGGTAGAAGCCGCCCACCACGTAGCGGTCCATCATGTAGACCACCGGCTCGGCCACGGCGGCGTTGATGCGTTCGTTGGTCAGCACGCCTTCCTGGATGATGACCTCTGTCACCGGCTGACCCTACTGCACCGTGGCCATGCGTGCCCGGGTCTCCGGGGGCAGCGCGTCGATGTCCTTGACATCGCGCACCGTCATGATGCCCATGCCGCCCGCGCCGTTGTCCGCCTTGACCAGCACGAACGGCTTTTCGTTGATGCCGTATTCCTTGTACTTGCGGCGGATCTTGCCCAGCAGCGCGTCGGTGTTGCTGCGCAGGCATTCCAGGCCGTGGGCATCGGCAAAGTTGACCTCGCCGCACTGGTTGAACATGGGCGTGATCAACCACGGATCCATGCCCAGCAGCTTGCCAAAGCGCTTGGCGATCTCTTCGTAGGTCTTGAAGTGCGTGCTCTTGCGCCGCGTCGGCCAGCCGGCGTGCAGCGGCGGCAGCAGGTACTGCTCGTGCAGGTCTTCCAGGATGCCGGGCACGCCCGCGCTCAGGTCGTTGTTGAGCAGGATGGTGCAGGGGTCGAAGTGCTTGAGCCCCAGGCGCCGCTTGCTGCGGATCAGCGGCTCCAGCGTGACCGACTCGCCGTTGGGCAGGTCGATGGTGGTGGGCGCCTTGATGTCGTTGGACAGCGAACCCAGGCGCACATTCAGGCCGGCCTGGTAGAAGATGCGCTGCAGCTGCGCCAGGTTGCTCAGGTAGAACGTGTCGTTGCTGTTCTCGGGAATCAGCAGCAGGTTCTTGGCCTCGGGGCAGATCTTCTCGATCGCCGCCATGGCCGCCTGCACGGCCAGCGGCATCATCTCGGGCGTGAGGTGGTTCCAGCCGCCGGGGAACAGGTTGGTGTCCACCGGCGCGAGCTTGAAACCGGCGTTGCGCACATCCACCGAGCTGTAGAACGGCGGCGTGTGCTCCATCCACTCCAGTCGGAACCAGCGCTCGATCACCGGCGTGGACTCCAGGATGCGCTGTTCCAGTTCGTTGATCGGACCGGTCAGGGCGGTGACGAGGTGGGGAACCATGGGGAAACCTTTGCGCTAAGAAAGAAACGGCCGAACCCATTGTAGGGATCGGCCGAGACACCCAAAGGTCCGAAATGGGGGCGACACCCCCGCTTGCAAGGCCCCCTCAGGTGCGGACTTCGCCTTCGCCGAGCACGACGTATTTCAAGGATGTCAGGCCCTCGACCCCCACCGGCCCGCGCGCGTGGAACTTGTCGGTGCTGATGCCGATTTCAGCACCCAGCCCGTACTCGAAGCCGTCCGCGAAGCGGGTGCTTGCATTCACCATGACACTGGCCGAGTCGACTTCTCGCAGAAAACGCTGGGCGTGTACGTGGTCGGTGGTGAGGATGGCGTCGGTGTGGTGGCTGCTGTAGCGGTTGATGTGGGCGATCGCCTCGTCCACGCCGTCCACCAGCTTCACGCTGACGATGGGTGCCAGGTATTCCTCGCTCCAGTCCTGTTCGCTGGCCGCCGTGACTTGCGCACCCGGCACCGCGGCCAGGATCGCCATCGCCTCGGGGCAGCCGCGCATTTCCACGCCCTTGGCGGCGTACACGGCACCGACCTTCGGCAGGAAATCCGCTGCCACACCGCGCGCCACCAGCAGGCTCTCGGTGGCGTTGCAGGGGCTGTACTTCTGGGTTTTTGCGTTGTCGGCCACCTTGACCGCCATGGCGATGTCGCAGGGGTCG
>JACCEE010519801.1_pt1 | contig 10698 bp, 8 predicted proteins | sample 7449931 | NCBI WGS metagenome assembly JACCEE01 (sample SAMN15323457, study PRJNA562643) | freshwater metagenome | isolation source: river surface water | place: USA:Blue River Watershed | collected 2017-08-19 | reverse complement strand
CTCATCGCCGCCTGTCGGTCGTGCTCCTCCGGGGTCATCTCGACCACCATGATCCCGAGGCTTCGGAAGTAGTGAGTCCATTCATCGTAGATCGGTGCACCCATGCGGACGGGGTGCATCATCATCGGGAGCCCCGTGAGCCCTTCCTTGGCGGATTCGGGACCGAACATCGGGTGCGTGGCGAGAATGTCGACCGTGGGCGGGAGTATCTCGCGCATCCAGCGGACGGGCTCCATCTTGACCGAGCAGGTGTCGACGACGAGCGTGCCCGGCGCGAGCAGCGGCGCGATTTTACCGAGAATCTCCGGCATCGTGCGCATGGGGACGCTGATGAAAATGACCGGCAGGCGGCAAAGTTCCTCGAGGCTGACGAGTTCGCAGTTTGGCTCGGTCGGCACGCTGCGGTTATAGCCGTACACGGTATGGGAGTGGGAAAGGACGGTTGCCCAGAATTTGCCGAAGCGGCCGAGGCCGAGGATTCCAACGTTGCTCATGGTGAGCTCACCGTAGAATGATTTCAGGCGTTCTGTCAAGAAAGAACGCGAAGTTAACTTGCAGAAACTCTACGCCGGGAGTATGCTAATCGCCGTTATCTTTCTTTATATTAAGGAGTAAAAATATGGATTTTGTCGCATCGATGAAGGCGAAGGCCCAATCGTACAAGAACAAGCTCGTACTCCCCGAGGGAACCGAGCCCCGTACCGTACAGGCCGCGCGCTTGATCGTGGACGGAAAGATCGCTTCGGAAGTGACCCTGCTCGGCGATGAGGCCGCGGTGGCCGCCGTCGCAAAATCGGTGAACGTCTCGCTGGACGGCATCAACGTCGTCAATCCCCTTAAGTCCGCTTGGCTCGACGATTTCGCCAATACCTATTACGAAAAGCGCAAGGCGAAGGGCATAAGCCCTGAGCAGGCGCGCGCCGATATCTCCGGCATCCTCCGCTTCGGGGCGATGATGGTCAACAAGGGCTACGCCGACGCGATGGTGTCCGGAGCCGAAAGCACGACCGCGGACCTTCTCCGCGCGGGACTCACCGTTATCGGAACCTCTCCCGGATCCAAGACCGCGTCCTCCTGCTTCGTGATGGAGATGCAGGACAAGAAATGGGGCTCCGACGGCCTCATGATCTTCTCCGACTGCGCCGTCATCCCCCAGCCGACGTCTGAGCAGCTCGCGGACATCGCCATGTCGGCGGCTAAAAGCTGCCGCGAATTCCTCGGCGCCGAGCCGGCCGTCGCGCTCCTTTCGTTCTCCACGAAGGGCTCGGGCGGCAATGACCCCGCCGTGCTCGCCGTGCAGGAGGCGGTTAAGATCCTCAACGCCCGCAAGCCCGACTTCGTCTATGACGGCGAGCTTCAGGCCGACGCCGCGCTCGTCCCGTCCGTCACCCAGAAGAAGGCCCCGGGCAGTCCCGTCACCGGCAAGGTCAACACGATCGTGTTCCCGAACCTCGGCGCCGGAAACATCGGCTACAAGCTCGTGCAGCGCCTCGCGGGCGCCGGCGCGTATGGTCCCTTCCTACAGGGTTTCGCGAAGCCGATCTCCGACCTCTCGCGCGGCTGCTCCGTCGAGGATATCGTGACGACCGCCGCCGTCACGCTCGTTCAGGCTGGAAAGAAGTAACTAAGCCGTTTCGAAAGACGAAGCCGCGGGGAGTTTATCCCACGCGGCTTTTTTTTTCCGGGAGATTAGCTTCGGCCGAGAATCCTCTCTATCTCCGCCATCGCGGCGGGAGTGAGCGGGCCTTTCGCGAGGGCTCCCGCGTTTTCCTCTATTTGCTTTCTATTTCTGAAGCCCGGTATCGGAATCGCCGCGGGGCTTTTCGCCAAAAGCCATCCGAGCGCGCCCTGGGCGAGCGTTCGCCCGCCTTCCGTCAGGACTCCGCGGACTGACTCGAGGGCGTTAAGCCATTCCTGCGTCGGCTTACCGTCTTTATAACCGGGATGCCAGGCCATCGCGCTCCGAACGTCGTCGGACCCAAACCGCGTGTCGGCGGAGAATTTTCCGGTAAGTAATCCCATGCCAAGCGGGCCGCGGATCATGCTCGCGAGCCCTTTCTTTTCGCACAGGGTAAGCAGTTCCTGATTGCCGTCCAACACTGAATACTGCTGTTCGACGGCGGCGCATCCGGGAGTCCCCGAGAATCGCTCGATCGCGTCCGCGCGGTCCGTGCTCCAGCCATACGCGCGTATTTTGCCCTCGGATACGAGCTTGTCGAGTTCCTCGCGAACCTCGAAAGCGCGCGGCATTTCCAGTCCCCATACGTGCAATAGGTACATGTCGATGTAATCCGTTCCCAATCGCGAGAGGCTCGCCTCGAGATCCTTTCTGAGATGCGCCGCCACGTCGCCGGTCTCCTCCGTCGGGCCATAAAAACGGACGGACTTTCCCGCTTCGTCGACCTGATAGCCGAATTTCGTCGATATCTGAACCTTGTCCCGCTTGCCCGCGATCGCCTTTCCCAGTACGCGCTCGCTATGACCCGCGCCGTAATTAGCGGCGGTGTCGAACAGGGTGACCCCCATATCCAGCGCGAGCCTGATCGAGTCGATCGATTCCGCGTCGTCGACCGCGCCCCAGCCGCCGGGATTGCCGTTGAAGGTCCACGGCCCGCCGACAGCCCAAAGCCCAAAACCTATCGCGCTCGTCTCTATCCCGCTCTTTCCCAATATTCGTTTCGTCATGTTCGTCGTGCTCCTTATCCTGACGAAAGAATAGCTCGGGCAAAGGGCGAAAAGTAGGGCCACTTTCGCGCGTCTTTGTCGAGCCACTCGGGAGGGCGGGGCACTGGTTAGTTTTTATTCAGCCTTTTAAGCACGAGGTAATTGACCACGCCAAGGATCGCCATCGCGACGAAGAGGATAGGGTACGAGTACTTCCAATTATTGGGACCGGTGATCATCGTCCATTCCGACATTCCGCCGATGCCCGCGACGAGGGTAAGCGGCATGAATATCGTGGTGATGAACGTCAGTCGGCTGACGGAATTGTTCGTTCTGTTAGCCGCCACGACCATCTCGTTGTTGGTCAGGGCGAGCTGGGTTTGCGCGAGGTTCGTCATTGTCTCGCGGTTTGACTCCACGGTATCAAGAAATTTCGAGAGATGATCGTGAACGTCGCTAAAGTAGATGAGGGCCTTAGCCGGGATGAACGCGCTGTCCTTGCGGCAGATCCGCTCGAGCGTCTCCCGCTCGTGAAAGAGGCTTTTTCTCATCAGTATGAGATCCCTCCGAATCGCCTGGATCTCTTCCGGGGCTACTTTCCCCGCGCCCGAGAGCAGTCTGTCCTCCAGCTCGGCGACCGCGTCGACCGAGGCGTCAACGGCGAGGAATTTCCTGTCGGTGACCCGATCGAGGATCGCGTGGAGCACGCGGGCCGGGCCCGGGATCGAGCGGTTGCCGGAGCGCTCGAGGCTTTCGATAATCGCGGCCGTTGGGGCGTGCGACCAGGTTTCGTCCCTGATTACGGTGACGATAAAGTCTTTTCCGAAAAAGAGGTTGAGCTCGGCGATCGAGGCAGAGCCTTTTTTCCAGGAAAGGTCGTTGAATAGGATGGAGGTGTAGCCCTCAAAGAGGTCTATTTTCGGTATCTGGTCCTCGTCAAAGCAATCCTCCACGGAAAGGTGATGGATCGAGAAGGCCGGGATTATCGCGTCGAGGTCAGACCGATCGGGCATGCAGAAATTGAGCCAGACAAAGCCGCCGGTCTCCCTCGCGGAGGCCGCCTCGTTAACCGATTGTAGGACGCGCGGCGACGAGCCGTTCTGAAAATGGAAGAAATCGCAATGGCGCATGATCGCTCCTTTCGCTCAGTATACCCTGATTTGGGGGCGAGAGGTATGGTATACTCTCGTGCATATATGGAAAAAGACAAGTTCGCCGCGCTCTTCGCGCGCGCGCTGAAAGCCGGACAACGGCGCGAATACGGCAAATCGATCGCGATTCTCGAGGATCTCGCGGCACAGGGCGCCGCGGAGGGCGATTCGGGCCATCCCGAGGTGTACCTGTACCTTGCGCGCGCCTGGCACGCCGAGCGCATGTTCGCCCGGGCCGTCACCTGCGCCCGCTCCTATATCAGAATGAGGCCTGACGACGGTTCCGGCTGGTTTTTCCTTGGCCGCTCGTACCTTTCGGACGATCGGCCCGACCGCGCGGTCTCGTCCCTCAAGCGGAGCGTTGAGCTTAAGCCCGACTCGATCGAGGCTCGGGCCCTACTCGGTATGGCCTATCTGAAGGGTAAGAGGCCGACCCTCGCGCGCGGCGTGTTCGAGGAGGCTCTGACCCTCGCGCCGGACGACGTCCGCCTTAACCAGGGATACCTGAACGCGCTCTTCGTCGAGGCGGTGCGCACGTACCGCCGCGGCGACGCCGAAACGGCTCGGCAGATGCTCACGTTCCTTATCAATAACGACATCGACGGTGTCGTGCCCCGCCTGTATCTCGCGCACGCGCTGCGCGACCTTGGGTATATAGAGGAAGCCTTTAGCCAGTATGAGGCCGCGATTCAGTTCGCGCCGGAGGATAGGGCGCTTAGGTGGTATCCCGTATCCATGCTGCTCGCCTCGGGCAACGTCGCCGAGGCCTCGAGGCTCATGGCGGAACTTGGGGAGGAGATCCCCGGCGGCGCGCCCTCCGAGCAGATGGTTTCGCTCGTCATCATCCGAAATCACCTCGAGGCCGAGGAATGGGCGAAGGCCGCGGAGGCCGCCCGCTCGTACATCAAGAAATTCGGTGGCGACGCGCAGTCCCACGCCCTCATGGGCGAGGCGATGCGCAACCTCGGGAACCTCGCCGAGTCGTTCAATCATTTTAGTCGGGCCCTCGACTTGGATCGGGAAAACCCCTCGCCGCGATACGGTATCCTAATGCTTCTCGCGTCGGCGAGGCATTGGGCGGAGCTCCTTACCGAGGCCGGCAAGGCGGAGCGGGCGGGATGCGACGGCGACACCGTCTCGTACTACAAGATTCTCGCGCGGGCGAACCTCGACGACGTTCCGGAGAATATCCTTCCCGCGATCCAGGGAGCCGTGCGTACCCATGGCTCCGAGCCCGAGCTGCTCGTCGCGCTCGCCCGGACCTACTTTCGCATGGGTCTCTCCGATCTCGCGCTCGGATGGTATCGCAAGGTTACGGAGATCGAACCGGATAACGAGGAAGCGTGGCTCGGCTTTATCGCGTCGTGCGAGGATCTCGGGGCGAACGAGGATCTCAAAGAGGCGTACTCGGGGTACGTCTCGCGCTGGGGCGACAACGATTCCATTCGGGGCGATTACATCGCGTGGCTCGTTTGGAGCGGGGACTGGGAGGCGGCGGCCGACAACACGGAGGCGCTCGCCGAGTGCGCGTCGTCGGAACAGCTGTGCCGCCAGCTCGCGCTCTATAGGCGCAAGGCCGGGCAGTATCGGCAGGCCGCGATACAGTATCGGAACATGCTGCGCAAGAAGCCCGAGGATCGGGTTCTGCTCGCGAACCTCGTGTATTGCCTGGATCGCATGGGCGACACGGAGCGCGCCCTTAAGCTGATGGTGGAGGCGAACAAGGCCTTTAAGCCGGACGCGGATTCGCTGTTGATCGAGGGGCGGCTTCGCGCGCGGTCGGGCGATTTGGGCGGCGCGCTAAAGTCGTTCAGGCTCGTCATGGATAAGTACGCGTCGGACCCGAGGGGCTGGGAAGAAGCTTCCGCCGTGTATACGAAGCAGGGCGTTCCCGAGATGGCCGCTACGCTCGCCCAAAAGGCGCGCGATATCCGCGAGGGGCAAAAGAAGAAAAAAAAGGCCGCGGCGAAATAGTTTCCGCCCGCGGCCCATAGTCCATCGCGCGCGCGGGGATTATCCCGCGCGCCGGGCATTCGCCCGCGCGACGAGCGTCAGATAAAGAGGTTAACCCCGCTAGAGGACGCGGCTTCCATATAGGTCGCGACGCCCCCGATCTCGACGCCTTCAAGCAGTTCGTCCTTGCTGATCCCCATGATGTCCATGGACATCTGGCATGCGATCATCCTGACGCCGGCCATGCGGGCTTGCGAGTACATCGACTCGAGCTGGTCGACGTTTTTCTGCTTCATCCTGAAGCGCATCAACTTCGGCCCAATCCCCGCGAAGTTCATCGAGGACAGGGACAGTCCCTTCATGCTCTTCGGGAGCATCATGCCGAACATCTTCCCGAGCAGGTCCTTGCGCACGCCCCGCGCCTTTTTCCTGAGTACCGACAATCCCCAGAAGGTGAAGAACATGGTGACTTCCTTGCCGGTCGCGGCGGCTCCGTTAGCGAGCACGAAGGAGGCGAGCGCCTTGTCCATGTCGTTGGAGAACACGATGAAGGTCGCGCCGTTTCCGCCCGCGCGCCCTACCGAGCCCTTTCCCTCGGGCGTCGCCGTCCCTTCCGCCCCGCCTTTCTCGATCTCGGCGCGGATTATGCCTCCCTTGGTCTCGATCGAGGCGAGCGAGTTTCCCGTAAGCGCGCACCAAGACTTTACGTCCCGCGCGAAACCGGGGTCCGTCGCGTTGACGACGATGCGGTCGCCGGGGGAGCATTTGTCGATCTCTTGCTTGAGCCTGATGATCGGGCCGGGGCACTGAAGCCCGCACGCGTCGACGGTGATCTCTTTCGCGCCCTGCGAGCGCTGTGGGCTTCCGTCCTCGTTCGCCATGCCGGCCGGGCGGTCGGCGAGACCGCCGGTTGCCGTGGGTTTACCCGAGCCTTCTCCCAGAAGCGCGAGCTCGGCGCTCGCCGCCTTCCAGGATTTGTAGCCGCCGGTGAGGTTCACGACGTCGGAATAGCCGTTAAGCCTGAGCACGCGCTCCGCGAGGTAGCCGCGAAGCCCGATCGCGCAGTTGATGAAGATCTTTTTATCGCGCGGTATCTCCGAAAGCCGATCGCGTATCTCGGTATGCGGCACGTTGTACGCGCCGGGAATCGTACCGAGGGCGACTTCCTCGCGCGAGCGCACGTCGAGGAAGAACGTACCGTTCCGCTCGGCGAGCGCCGTCTCGACGTCCTTCCAGGTCACGGTGCGCGTATCGCCCTCGATCGCGTTCTCGGCGATGAAGCCGACCATGTTGACCGGGTCTTTCGCGCTGGAGAACGGCGGGGCGTAGGCCTGCTCGAATTCCGCGAGGTCGCTTACCGTGCCGCCCATCTTGATATATGCCGAAATGACGTCGATTCGCTTGTCGACGCCGTCGTACCCGACGGACTGCGCGCCCCAGAGCTTTCCCGACTCGGGATGATAGAGCACCTTTAGCGTGAGTTGGAGCGACCGCGGATAATAGCCCGCGTGGCTTCCCGCGTGGGTTACCGCTTCCGCGAAGGGCAAACCCGCCCGTGCGAGGGCCTTACCGGTAAGGCCGGTTGAGGCGACGGTCAGGTCGAAGATCTTCGCGACGCTCGTCGCGACCGTGCCCCCGTAGGACTTCACGTTGCCGCGCACGATGTTGTCCGCGCACAGGCGAGCTTGCTTGTTCGCCGGTCCCGCGAGCGGCACCGTGATCGCCGTGCCGAGAAGGGGACTCTTGAATTCTATCGCGTCGCCGACCGCGCGGATCGATGGGTCGGAGGTTTCGAAGTATTCGTTGACCTTGATGGCGCCGTTAGCCGCGAGCTCGAGGCCCGCCTCCCGCGCGATCTTGGTGTCGGGCTTTACGCCGATGGAGAGGACGACGAGGTCGGCCTCGACCGTGGAGCCTGACTGAAGTTGGATCTCCAGTACCGAGGCCCGGCGCTTAAAGGCTGCGACCCCGTCCTTGAGCCTGAGCGCGACTCCCTTGTCCCTGAGGTGCTGCTGTACGATCGCGGCGAGGTCGTAGTCGATGACGTTCATTACCTGCTCGAGCGCCTCGATGACTGTCACCTCAAGCCCGCGCTCGCGGAGGTTTTCCGCCATCTCGAGCCCGATGAAGCCGCCGCCGATGACCGCCGCGCGCTTGGCGCCGGAGGTGTCGAGCTTGAGCTTGATAGCGTCGATGTCGGAAACCGAGCGAAGGGTTAGTATCGCCTCGTCCTCGATGCCCGGGATCGGGGGCCTCATGGGCGCGGCGCCGGGGCTGAGGACGAGCGTGTCGTAGGTCTCGTCGAATTCCCGATTGTCCTCGAGGCTCTTAACGCGCACGGTTTTCGCGGCCCGGTTTATCGACAGGACCTCATGCCTGGTTCGCGCGTCTATATTGAGCGTTTCCTTGAATTTTTGCGGGGTCATGATGAAAAGGCGCGACCGTTCGGAGATCACGCCTCCCGCGTAGTAGGGGAGCCCGCAGTTGGCGTAACTGACGTGCTCGCCCCGCTCGAACATGATGATTTCCGCTTTCTCGTCGAGCCGCCTCAGGCGAGCCGCGGTTCCGGCGCCTCCCGCGACGCCGCCGACAATCACGTATTTTGCCATTTCAGTTCCTCCTCGGTCCTTCAGTATCAAGTTTCGTTTACTTCGACGCGAATGCAAGCTCTTCCGGGATTTCAATCTCGGCGCAATGGTATTTTTCCAGTATGGTGCTGCCCTTTTTGGTCAGGCTTACCTCTATCCCCCGTCGGTCTTCCTCGGCGAGTTTCCGGGTAATAAGGGAGCATCCCTCGAGCCCGTCTAGAATGCGCGAAAGTCGGGAGGGCGACAGGGTTAGCGCCTTCGCGAGCGAGCCGGGATCGGAGATCCCCTTCGCCAAGGCGCACAGGCACATGGCGTCGTTTAGGCCAAGCCCGGTTTCGGCTACCAGTTTTTCCTCAAGCTCCCTAATCGCGTTTTGCACTTTTCTTATGGAACATAGGTCTATCATCGTCCGCTCTCCCCGGAATGTATTTTATTCTGGAAATAATTGCTTATAGCAAATATAATGTGAGAGTGCCCGAAAAGCAAGATGAAATTGCGCGGGGCTATACGTTAGCCGAGAGGATCTTCATGCGCTGGGCGTTGACCACCGCGTGGCCCTTCGCGTGGTTGTTAAAGTAAATCTGGACGAGTTGGGCGGATTGCGCAGCGGCTGAAACGCGGGGAACGAAGGATTCAAGCTCCGTGTCCGTATACAGGTACTCGTAGCGATCGCGCGCGTTGGTCCCATGCCAGGAGTCCGCGTTCCTGCCGTGGAAGCGGAGATAGGCCTGGGTCGAGGTAACGACCGGCGCGGCCGAGGGAAGGTTTTTCAGCGCGGGAAGGTCGCAGATGCACCATCCGACGTTTCTTTTTCTAAGCCCGTCGTACACGCGCGGGTTTTGCCAGGATGCGTGGCGGAATTCGGCGACGAGCGGGAGTCCCGAAAGCTCGGCGACGAGGCCGTCGAGATACCGGCGCTCGTCGATCGCGTAATGGAAGCTTTGCGGAAACTGCAGGAGCACGGAAAGGAGCAGTCCTTTATTCTCCAACGGCAAGAGCGCCGCGCGGAATTCCTTGGCAGCGTCGCGCCAGGACGAGACGCTCACCTCATGGGTCAGCGATCGGTGCGCCTTTACGGAAAAGCGCACCCGCCCTCCCGTTCGCTTTGCCATCGAGGACATCTGCCGTTCCTCGGGCATGCCGTAATACGTGTAGTTGATCTCAAGCGCGTTAAAGTGCTCGGCGTAAAACGTCAGGAATTCCTCGCGCTTGAGCTCGTGCGGGTACAGAACCCCACGCCATTCGGGGTAGTCGTAGCCGGAGGTTCCGATAAGTATCTCGGCCATGGTCAGTGTACCTCGGGAATCCGCGAAACGTCCGTCGTCCAGGCGGGCGAGAGGAATTTTCGCTGCATCTTCCAGCCGCGGCGGAAGGGCGACTCAATGCCGAGCCGGAGCGTGCTTCGGCCGTAGCGGGCGTTTACCTCGTCGAAGCACTTCATCAGCGCCTTACGATCGGCTCGCTCCAGCCGAGGCTCCTCGAAAAGATCGCCCTGCACGACGTCGTCGTCCTCGAGCCCGAGGAGGTTTATCATAACCTTTCGATAGCGGTAGCCCGGTCGGTACAGTTTCCGGAGGAGTTCGAGCGCCGTGCCGAGGATATCCGGGAGAAACGACGAGGGCTTCGCGAGCGCCGCCGACAGTTGGTTAAAGAACTGCGGGCCCGCATCGTCCCAGGGATTCGTCATCAGGTACACGGACACGTATTTCGCCGCGCTCTTCTGGGCGCGCATGCGGCTAATGGCCTCGTGCGCGTATTCCGCGAGCGCGTCCTCGAGCTCCTGAAGCTCGAAGACCGCCTCCCCGAAGGATTTCGACGAGGCGATGTTCTGCCGTCGGTCGATCTCCGCGCGGTCGATGGCGGGAATTCCGTTCAGCTCCTGCACGGTGCGGAAGCCGGTAATCGTCAGCCGTTTTTTCGCGAGCTCGAGCGGATAGCCCTTGAGGTCGAGCGCCGTCTTGATCCCGTACCGCACGAGGGTCTCCGCCTTGGACCAACCGATTCCCCATACGTCCCCGACGGGATACGCGGCAAGTTCGGCGTCACCGTCGAGGTCCGTCCAGGAGAGCGCGCCGCCCCGCTTTTTCGCGAGCTTGTTGCACAGTTTGGCGAGGGTCCGCGTGGGAGCGACGCCGACGGACACGGGCATCCCCGTCGCGGGGAGCACGGTCGGCCTGAGGTGGCGGGCAATGTCGGCCCAGTCGCGGGACTTCCAGTCGGGAAAGTACAGGAAGCATTCATCTATGGAATAGATTTCCACGTCCGGGCAGAAGCGCGAGTAAGTGGTGACGAGCCGCGCGCTCATATCGGCATAAAGGGTGTAGTTCGAGCCGAAGACGGTG
>JACCEE011866707.1_pt1 | contig 10700 bp, 8 predicted proteins | sample 7449931 | NCBI WGS metagenome assembly JACCEE01 (sample SAMN15323457, study PRJNA562643) | freshwater metagenome | isolation source: river surface water | place: USA:Blue River Watershed | collected 2017-08-19 | reverse complement strand
GCATCATCAGCATCAACAACATCTACTGTTGACAAATTAAGTGCAGATCCATTATTTTTCGTGTTGAGCCAATTTTTAATGAATGATAATGGTAATATAGTTGATGCACTTGGTAATATTAATAAAACATTGAAAGCTATTAATAGGAATTTAACAGCATTAAAAAAATACAAGGAAGAACCAAAATCAAAACATCATTCACGCAAAAAACACTAGAATATTTATAACACTATTAGACTTAACATAATATTAAAAATTAGGATTACATATTATTAAAAATACTAATTAATAACATCTTAATTATTACTCTAATTATTAACATGTCTAATTTTCGACTTGGGAATTAGAACTACTTTTTTACCTTTATTTGTATCATCATCTGGTAATACAAAATTTTTTTTCTCAATTTTACTAGCATTTTCATAGAGGATTTCATTAATAAATTTATAACATTCATCAATTTGTGCTTTTGTTTGAGATCCTGTAATAATAATGCAACCACTTTGAAATACTGCTATTGTAATTTTTTTACAATTATTATCACCTTTACCAGTGCCCCCTTTTTTATCATGACATTTATCTAATGAACATTTACAAATACCATCTTGTTTATGATTATCAATATTGTAGAAATATTGTATTTTAACACCAGGGTAAATACAAGGTTCATATGAGCATCCTATATCATAATCATTAATCAATATCCTATGTAGAATTTCACGTTTAATATTAAATCCCACCTTGTAGTCTGTATTAATTAATCTAATTGAAAAATTAATATTTTTCAGATCATCTACATTTTCAATTACATTTTTGTCTTTTGTATCATGAATATGTTTAAGAATATTTATCATATTATCAACGACAGAAGGACCATCTTCAATTGTCTTAATTCCTGTTACCTGAATATTGCCATTTCTAAATGTTTTAATATTTAGATTATTACCCTTACATCTATAAATCAATGTAACTTGATTATCAAATCTTTTTGTTGGCTTTTCTTTTCTCCGTTGGATTGAAAATTTTTTAGCGAAGCCTTTAAATATTGTTTCAGATTTTTTTTTACCATATTCCACATATAAAATACCATCCTTATGTTCGTCAGAGCAAATTTCTAAATTATTATATAAAGTATCTAGATTAATAGGTGTTCCAACACATCCTGTTGCAGTAATTGTACTGATTCTATAAGGGGTAGGTGGTAGGTAATTGTGATTCATATTATTAATGTTACTTAAATGTAAATTTAATATTTAAAAAGTCTTTAAGTACTTTTAAGAATCAATTTTTTTAACGGTCTTCTTTTTAATAGTTGCAGTAGTTGGTACTTTATTCTCGTATTCTCCGAGTGATTTTGACAAGATCAATAATTCTTCATTCCAAATTTCTTTTATATCCTTTAATAGTAATTCATCGTATTGACTCTTGGATTTTGCATACTCGTTTTCAAGCTCTTCAACCTTATCGATTGTTAGGTTATATACTGGGATCTTAATAATATAATCGAAACAGTCGTTGTGTTGTTTATAATTTTGTGTTAATAAGAGTGTTTCTAGATCTTGTTTTTTCATTTTATGAACTACAATTTCTTCATTTACAACAGCACGTATGAAACGAATTTTATTTTCAAGTAATTCTAGATCATATTTCAATTTTGCAAGTACATAATCTTTTCGTTTCTGATAATAATCAAGTCGGATCTTGTAGAATTCAATAATAATTTCAATTGGTGACTTATATTTTGTTATTGTACCTTTCTCATTAAAAGCGTACATATTTGTTGTACTTAAGGGTTTACTTGTGTATAGTTTCAATATATTCTCTAATTTTGTAAATCCATTTTGTTCAATCTTTAGATAATCCTCCAATACAGCTGATGATGCAAATTGTATTGTAAAATTAACCGTTTCATCCCCTGAATTACTTTCATAACTCTTGAAATCTGAAGGATACTTGTCTAGTAATTCTTCAAGAGTACATTTGAAATCAAATGTCCATGTTCCAATAGGTAATTCAGTAATCTCTATCTTCGTAGTTGTTAACTTGGCGAATTTACCTCTACTGTAATATTTATCTCCAATTTTTTCTATTTTCCCTGTAAACCCTCTATACCATGGAACTAATTCTGTTGTTTCATCGATTACCTCTCCACTTAGTATTCTAAGTAAGACATTCACTATATCTTTTGGATTATAACATGGGATATTTGTACTGAAACCTGTTCCAATCCCTAATGCACCATTTACAAGTATCATTGGGATAATTGGAATATAAAATTCTGGTTCAATATCAATTCCATCATCATTAAGATAATTTAAAATATTTAGATCATCTTTAATAAATATTTTAGAACAAACTAATGTTAATTGTGTGAAAATGTACCTAGGTTGTGCTGCATCAGCTCCATGATGGATCCTCGACCCAAATTGTCCATTTGGTTGGAGTAAATTAATATTATTTGAACCTACAAAATTTTGTGCCATTCCAATAATAGTTCCTTGTAAACTAGCTTCACCATGATGATATGCTGTAGTTTCACTAACGTATGATGCTAGTTGAGCGACTTTAATTTCTTTATCAAAAATATTCTTTTTAAAAGAACCAAATAATACCTTTCTCTGAGATATTTTTAAACCATCTATCATTGATGGTATAGACCGTTGTACATCATAATTTGAGAAATGAATTAGACGTTTATTAATAAATTCATCATATGTAATATCTGTTTTTGAAAAGTCTAAAATATTTTGGCGATCATATTTTGATAACCACTCTTTTCTATCATCAGCCTTCTTTTTATTAAATGCTAAATCTAAAGCTTTTTCCGAAGGATGTTCATTATATATATAATGAACACGTTTCATATCCTTGAAATATTCTTTAGCTTCGATTTTTGTCGATGTACCTAATCCTTTATAATACTTAATAGTCCAACCATTTTTATTATCTTTTTCCCAATTTTCATAATCAGTCAATGAATAGAATTGTATTGTTTCTTTACCTTTACTAGCTTTTACAATTGGTGTTAATAATGATGTCATAAATGTATTTGTTTTGATTAATGATGGCCAAAGACTATGAAAGAGATTAAACAATAATCCTGCAATATGACTTCCATCATCGTCAGAATCAGTCATAGCCATGATTGAACCGTATCGTAATTCTTCAGTAGTTTTATAATCTTTACCACTTTCTAAACCAAGAATTTTTTTTATATTTGTAATCTCTTCATTATCAGCAATTTTTTGAATATTTGCATCTTTAACATTCATAATTTTCCCTTTTAAAGGGAAGACACCATATCTGTCTCTACCTACTTCTGAAATTCCAGCAATAGCCATAGTAGCCGCAGAATCTCCCTCAGTTAAAATCAATACACATTCTTTGCTTTTATTAGTACCTGCCCAATTCGCATCTTCTAGTTTTGGTAACCCTTTAATAATATTACGTTTTTTGCCATCTGTTTTCTGAAGAGTTTTCGTATCATGCATCTGTGACAATTCAAGGATTTTTTCAACAATACCTGATTTGTATAATTTTTCAATGAATTTATCACTAACATCGGCTTTCGTACCTCCAAATTTCGTGCTTGGAGTAGTTAGCGTTTCTTTTGACTGACTATCAAAAGTTGGATTTGTAATTGTTGATTTTACAAATAGAATGAGATTATCCTTGATACTCTGAGGTTTAATAGTCACATTTTTATTTTTCTTAGTAATTAAATCAGATAGCTTCTTGACAATCTGATTAAGAATAAATTCAACATGTTTACCACCTCGAATTGTCCAAATACCATTTACAAACGATACTTGTTCAAAACCATTGAAGTCATTATAACTTGCTACAATTTCCCATCGGTCATTTATTTTCTCGTAAACACGATTATGATCACCCTTAGCACCAATGAATAAATCTACATATTTTTCAAAGGTTTTTACGTCTAACTTTTCTCCATTAAAATGAATAGTAACATCATTATCTGTTACTGCACAAGCATCGTATACACGTTTACTAATAATATTATACATATCGTCAGTTAAACCTGATTTGAGATTAAAACGTTCATAATCTGGTTTAAAACGAATAGTTGTATATGGTTTCTTTGTACATTTTGTAATTTTTGCAGGAAGAGTGATACTCATATTATTTTCAAACCTCTGGATATATTGTAATTTTCTAGAGTGATCTATGGTCTCCACCTCGAAAAAAGTACTAAAAATACTTGTCAATTTTGAGCCCAACCCATTAGTTCCCCCAATAATTTTTTCTTCTGTATCATCATAGTTTGTAGAGGTAAGCATATTTCCAAAGATAAGTTCTGGAATATATATATCATGTTCTGGATGTTTGACAATTTCAATACCATCCCCGTCATTTGTAACTTCAAATACACCTGTTTCTTTATCGATTGAAATTTTAATATTTTTAACTAAATTTACTTCTTTGCCTTTTTCTTTTTCACATTTTAGTCTAATAGAATGATCAACCGCATTCACTAAGATCTCATCAAAAATTTTAAATAGTCCTGGAATATATTTGATTTGCTTTTTAATCATTTTTTTAGATTCATGATCGAAAACCCATGTATCATATGTATCTTCTTCAATAGAACCAATATACATTCCTGGACGAGTTAAAACATGCTCCCTCGCATCTAATTTTTTATATTTATCAGCAATTGCTGCTGATTCAGATGCTGCTGTAGAATCGACATTTTTCGAATCCTCAGCAGTCTTTTTCTTTATAATCTTGGGAGGCATATTAGGACCTTTAATAAATTGATAATGTTAATCGTTTAAGTAATTATAAATAGAAATATTTTTCAAATTTTTAGAAGAATATCGTTATAAAAATGACAATACCGATTAATAATTCAAAGATACCTATTTATTCCGACTATTTATTCCGATTGTTTAATTAAGAAATGATATTATATTTACGTTGACCACTGATTTGCTTAACTACATCTATAGATAAATGTTATTCTCGCATCTTTCACATGATTTCGATAAAATATCAGACATTATTTTTTGAAATGCTTGTTGCATGGCAAGTGTTGCATCTGAACGTACTTTAACATCTTTTTGTAAAGAGACTTTGGCTTCATTAATAGCATTTTGTACAGTTTTTTTTGATACTGAAAAGTTTTTTTGTGAAGCACCACCTTTAATAGCTCCAGATAGATCATAAGTTGCGCCAACTGGGCGAATCATTGTATCAGTAATTCTCATATCTGTACCATTGTTTTTAAGATCTTGAAAATAACTACCAGAAGATACACCAAAATATTCACTTGGTAGTACAATTCTACCACCAGCTTGAATTACATGGGAAGCTTCTAAACTATTAATATTTTTATTTTTTTTTAGTGCTTTAGATAATGTATTTTTAGCATAATTCTGTAAGAATTGATTAACGAGGGCTAAAACTTCAGAATCATAAGATTTATATCCAAACTTTTTAATATTAAGACGCATAGATTTATCAGTGAGAAAAATCATTTTATAATATTAAGATAAAAAAAAATGAGTCAACAAAATAATGGACGTGTATTAGATAGTTTATATGGTGATAACTATAATATATATGATCTATTTAAAGAAGACAGGAAACCGTCATTGAATTTTAACGAGGAAGCAATAAAAGGTACTCATTGGGATAATGATATAAGTCGTATATTTTTTAGTAAACAAAATATAGATGTATTACAAGATGCAATAAGATACCAGGTATATACTAAAAGTTGTAAAAAACATGTGATAGATAAACAATCTGAAACTGAATTAAAATTAATTATGAGAGCTATTTATTTGGAGAAAGCAAGACATGCTACTCAAGATATTTTGGCGGAAGTACGAAGATTAAATTCAAATGTATTAGATTTTTGTGTTCCAAAAATCTTGCAAGAAATTAATATTTATATGTATTACAGAGATGATATTAGTCATTTACCAGTTCCGTTAGAAAGAGGACAATTTTCTTCATCAAAGGGTCAAAAAGTACTAGAAACTAAGCAATTTTAACGGAATTAAAAAAATACTTTCTCACTTTAAATAAATCCAACAATGGCGAATGACGCAACAAGGAAAACGTCATATTTTAATACATTGATATTTACGATACTTGCGGGAATTGTTTCAGTAATATTGCTGGTGTTGTTATTCTTTAAAGACTTCAGAAAATATTTACCATTTATTGTCACTCTTGAAATTGGTATATTTACAATGATAGCTTGGTGTATCATTCAAATATACATTAATGAAAAAGCCCTTGCAAAACTCAGAAAAAATCTAGATTATCAAATATCATTTAGCACCTGTCCAGATTATTTTACAAAAAGAATAATAGGAGATAAAGAAATTTGCAGTAATGAATATATTTATATTGATGGAAATAAACAGAAAAAAATTATGAAGGTTTATCCACAAGATGATAAAACTGGATCTGTTGCTGGTATGAGACCACTGCCAGCAACACTGTCAACTGATTATACTGGAAAAGAACAGAAATGGGAAAAGTTTCCATTAAATGAATTGGAAAATGAACCATCATTTAAAACTTATGCACAGAAATGTGCCCCTCTTTTCCAAGATCCAAGTGATAGTAAATTATCATACTTAAAAGGATATAATCTAGTTCCATGGACAAATATGAGATCTCAATGTTCTTTCTTACAATCTTAAATTAAAATATTATTTTTATATTTTATTCAAAAAATATCTTTGCATAGAATTACTATTTAATATTTTCATTATAAATAATCAGGTTTTCATTTATCAATTATATCAAAAGTAATATTTAAATTACTAAACACAGATTAATTCATAAATTAACGTTTGTAACTTAATATATTGCAAGTAAAAGATGTTAATATTTTTATTGTATTTTGTTGAGTGATTTTATTTCTTATTTTATATAAAACTTATATTATGGCTGCTACAAATGCTAAATTTTCTTTAAACGCGCAAAAAGCTTCTCCAGCATTAGCACCAGGTGCCCCAGGTGCAGCCCTAGGAAAAGCAACAGGTGCAGTTGGAAATATGATGAGCAAACTAAAGGCAGGTGATAATAAAATGTTATACATTTTATTAATTGTAGGTATTGTATTAGTATTCGTAGTTGTAATTATTTACATTATGTTTACGTTGAAGAGTTCTAAATTAGTAGGTAAAAAATTAACATCTAAACCTATTAAATTAAATGAAGTAGCTGAACCCATTGAAATTAGTGGTGGTGAATTACCAAAACCAGTTGTAGGTAGAGAATATAGTTATTCATTCTGGGTTTACCTAGATAATTATGAACAAACATATTCTAAAGATGGTGCTGGTAAAATTATTCCAATTGATAAACTAGTATTTTACAGAGGTGAATCTGGAAATGTAGCATCAGCAAATCCTATTGTGTTTATGGATGGATTAAGTAATAAGATGTACATTGCTATTAAGACACAAAATACATCATTATCATCAGTATTAAATGTAGCAAATAAAGTTGATTATAATGGCAATCTGTATTATATTCGTTTTATGAATTATTTCCTAAATTCAAGTCTGAAATTAAGAGATGGTGCAAATGCATTACATGATGCTATTAATAAATATCTAGTATTAACTGTAGATTATGTACCTCTGCAACGATGGGTAAATGTTACATTTGTAATTGATAACAAGGTAACATCTGTATTTATGGATGGTGAAATTTATAGTGTAAAGAGTACTGAAGAATTCAAAGCTCTTCGTGAACCAGAACTTGATGTTCGTGGTAAACCGATTGATGTAAATGTAATTGTAGACAAGACTGATGGTAATATGTACATTGGTAAGAGTTCAGTAGGTAATAAATATGCAGCCCCTGGTTATTTGGGTAAATTGCAATATTTTAATTATGCAGTTTCTATGAAAGAAGTTAGGGATATTTATAATGATGGACCATTGGATGATGCTAGTTTATTAGGTATGAAACTGAAATACGGAATAAGATCACCAATTTATAAATTAGGTGCCCAAGTCCAATAAATATTTTCTTAAATTACATTAATAAAAAATGCCTATGCCGGCTATGAATGTTGGAATGATCCTACAGATAGTACTTGCACTAATTATTGTTTTAATTCTATACATTATCACATTGGTAGTACTAAATATAGATACCATCGTATTAAAAAATTCAAACAAGGTAAAAGATCATGAAACATCGTGGATCGTTAAGGGATATGCACCAATTTCATATCTAGGATACAAGTCATTTAATACTTATAATTCATTTGATGATAATTTCAGGAAGATCCCGAGATCTTTGAATACAAGTGGTGGTGCTCAATTTACATATCAATTTTGGGTAAAGATAGATGATCCAAATGATGCTTTATTCAAGGATTTAATAGTTCTATTAAAAGGTGATAAACGCAAATACAAGATTGGGTTATATGACATGGAAACAAAAACAAAAACATCAACTCTACCAGATGATTATGTAATTAGTTGTCCACTTATCAAATTCGTAGATTCTTATAGACATTTACAAGTACAATTTAATACTATCAATAATCCAAAGACTAGTATTGATATTAGTATGAATCCAAATGATGCTACACTTGCAAGACGAAACTCTCTAAGTTTACTACCATTGACATGGTATCTTTTCACATTTACATTCGAAGATAATTTCTCACCTGCAAGTGCTAGAGAAAATGGTATTATCTTCCGTTTCTGGTTAAATGATTTCTTATGTCAAGAGAATACAGCTTCTGAATTCCCTGCACTAAGAAATAACGTATTAAAACAAAATGATGGAGATTTATTCTTATTCCCGAATCCACCAGAGAATGGTACATTCCTAAGAGTAGGTAATATTAAATACCACAATTGGGCATTAGCTGATGAAGAAATTAGAGACGCATATCAAGCTGGTCCACCGACATATAGTGCTATTGAAACTGAAAATCGTACAGAAAAACCACCATTCCTAACAGCATATAATAAAGTAGATATCTATAATTATTAAACCATTTATAATTTATCAAATTATAATATTACATATTATAAAATTATAACTAGACAATGAGTCTATTATTCATTTTTCTTAAGTATTAAGCTACAAATTAATCTTATAGTTTTGAAAGTGTTTAAATATTTCGCATTATAAATAAACACTTCAACCATGGGTGCAGGAATAATGCAATTATTATTTTTTGGACAACAAGACATATATTTAAAATCAAACCCTAGTATCACTTTTTTTAAAAAAGTATTCAAGACACATACAAATTTTGCAATGGAACCAATTAAAATTGAATTTAACAAAACAGATACAAATATATATGAAAAAACTATATTAAAGGTAAAAATTCCTAGGCATGCAGATTTAGTAAGTCATATGTATTTAGTATTTGATTTACCAGAGATCGTATCAGATGAAGTATTGAGATTTAGATGGATAGAAAATATAGGTGAAGCTATTATTGATAATTATTATATATCTATTGGTGGTAATATTATTGATAAGCAATATGGAGAATATATTCATTTATTAAATAATATAGTTTTGCAATATGATAAACGTGAATCATTTAATAAAATGACGGCAAACATTCCCCAATATACTTCACCAGAAACATATACTGCAAATACATTAAATTTAAGTGCACCTCCAATTAGATATAGAATTGGTAGCGGATATCCATCCTATCCAGCATATGATCCTAATAATGCACAGAATTATAAACCGTCTCTTCCGACACGAAAAGTATATATTCCATTAACATTTTGGTTTAACAGGGATGTGGGTAGTGCTCTTCCTTTAATTAGTTTACAATATAGTGAAGTAGAATTGACAATTGAATTAAGACCATGGATTCAATTATATAAATTATTCTATAATAAATCAGGTACTCAAGACTATTATGCACCAAATCCGTATATACAAGCTCATCAATTAAAGAATTTTGTTTCAAATGTAAAACAAAGATTTTTAGTTTCCGATGGAATTATTGATTGTCGATGTCATTTAGAAGCTAATTATATATATTTAGACGAAATGGAAAGACAGTATTTTGCTTACAAACCACTTGAATATTTGATTGAACAAGTTACACGTATTGATAGGTATAATTTACAGGAAAATAATTTAATAGATATGATATTACAAAATCCTGTAAAAGAGATATATTGGGTTTTAAAAAGAAGTGATCAAAATGTATATAATTCTTGGTTTGATTATGAAGATAAAAATAATAAAATCATGAAATCTGCAAAAATGTTATTTAATGGTGTTGATAGATTCGAAGAAAAAGAATCTGAATATTTTAATTTTGTTCAAACATTTCAACATCATAGTGGTTCATCTAAAAATGGTATATTTGTATATAGTTTTGCAATTGAACCAGAAAATTTACATCAACCAAGTGGAAGCTGTAATATGTCTCGTATTAATAATATACAATTCTATATGACTACAAATAAAAAAACAAGTAGTACTTATAATTATGATGTTTCTTTCTATGTGATTAATTATAACTTTCTTCATATTTCAAGTGGCCTTTCAGGAATTGTGTATAGTCTATAATTAAATTTATTTTTTTATGAAAATTTTAGTGAAAAAATTGAAATTATTTTTAGAAATTTAAAATTTTTATAAATGCCTCGAAAAGATAACTTACCTAAAAATATATTTCTTATAGGAAAACAATATGTTGTTAT
>JACCEE010376777.1_pt1 | contig 10706 bp, 11 predicted proteins | sample 7449931 | NCBI WGS metagenome assembly JACCEE01 (sample SAMN15323457, study PRJNA562643) | freshwater metagenome | isolation source: river surface water | place: USA:Blue River Watershed | collected 2017-08-19 | reverse complement strand
TCATTGTGTAAGGCGGTGAGCAGTTGGCGAAAAGTCCAGCCCTCAGGCACAGTGAGCACATGCTGCACGGTTTTGCCTTCTACAAACTGGTCTAATAATTGTTGTGGGGTAGTGCCGACGATAATCGCGTATTCACCTGCTTTAATACGATGCGCCTTTTGTTGCCAACGCGCCATTGCAAGCCATGTCCAAGCCGTGGGATAGTCGAAAAACCCCTTATCCACTAACTCACTGGAAATTAAAGCCAAATTGCTTTTAGCCGAAATAATATAACGCGCCTCTTGGCTGAGGGGCAAAGGCATTTGTAAACGATTTTCATAAATCCAGTACGCCCCCCCCGCAAGCGCGACACCGATGATAAATAAGGTGACCAGTAAACGAATACCCAGTTTTATTAAAAAATTAATCATGCCGTCTAAATCCTACGGGTCTCTTCATTTCAGGGTTTAATCTTTTGGAATGAGATTGAAGTGCAAGGCTGTCACATTGTAGTCTGTAGTTTTTATTATAAAACAAATGATTATAATTTGACCAATACACATTTCAGAAGGTTAATATCCCACGAGCAAGCGGCTGTTGCGCCCAAACAAACGTTTTGTTATCCCTAGAAGCAGCATACAAATTCCAAGGCTGAGGGCTAATAATAATAAGCTATTTAACAACGTGCCCGACATCACGCCCCCAAATAAGAACTTTTCAACTTTCCAAATCACCCAATTCACATATTCATGCAGGAAAAAGATACCAAAACTCATTTCGCCCATCAGCGCGAGTTTCTTCCCTAAAAATTCGTCATAACGTTGAAAAATATATAAAATTAGCAGTAGAAATAGCAGGTTTTTAAAATAATTCACATTTTGTTCAAAATAGCTGATATGCCCGTCAATAAATAACTCTAAGCCAAAGAGTCCAAAGAAAGCCAAAATTACCCAGCCAATGTAACGTTGCAAATACTCAAACAGGGCTTGTTTGTGATGGCTGCAAAACATTCCGAAAATATAAATAGATAAAAAGTGTACGAAAGATTGCAACGGTGCAAGCAAGATAGTCAACAAAGAATAATTCATATTTCCAAAGGCTAAACCACGACTACGCAATACCAGTTGAGACAATAAAATAAGTACGGGTAACGCCCAGTAAAAGCCACGCTTTTTATCAAAATAAGCAAAAAGAGGGGAACATAAATAAAACAGTATTATCATGGGGATAAACCAAAAAGGACTGACATGCAGCCCGCTCAGGTAATATAAGGGCACTTGTAGGTAACTGGGATAATCTTTAAAAATACCATCATTTGCGAAAAAAACTGCTTTCACAATTGCAGGAATGGAAACTAGCAAATACGGTAAAATAACGTATTGAAACTTCTTTTTTAAATAATGCGAATATTGATAGCTTTTCAGTAAATGCTGGAATAGAAAACCTGCAATAAATAAGAAATAAGCAGAAGAACCTTTGAAAAAACTATATAACACATCGTATAAAAAACTGTTGGTATCCCAATTAATCAACCAAAAGCTGTGAAATCCGACGATAAAGATAATCACTAATCCACGTAAATTATTGATGTAATTTAAAAACATGGTTATTTCTCAATATTAAAAGACAAAGTTCGCATTTGCCCTTGCCGCATGATTTGTAACGTTAATTGGTTGGCGGTGGATAATTGTTGCACGATGCTGAAGCCTTTCAGTGGCGAATCTAATTCTATGCCATTGACCGAAGTCAAAATATCGCCTGCCTGCAATTCAAACTGTGTCATCAAACTGGGGTCTTGCCCTGCTGACAATTTAAAACCGATGAATTTGCCGTTTTCATTGGCGGGGTCAACGCGCAATAATTTTCCCAAAGCTTCGGGATTGCTGGCTAATTGCCGTTGTAACGTTCCCAAAAGACGAGCAGGCGGTTGTTTGCTGGCATTTGTGGGGGGATTTACTTGATTTAATACAGGATTATTGCCCGCGCCGACCAGCCGCAAGGTTTCATAACGATCCCCGCGCTGCAAAATCACATATTTAGGATGCACTTCGGATAAGATTACGCTGTTACTGATGGCTTTGCCGATATGGTACAAGCCACTTTTATTTTCTGTGGTGCTAATCATCGCCAGTGATTGTTGCGGATCAGGATTGTGATAAATTCCTAGCAATTTTAGACTAAGTTTAGTATCGGGGGGAGTTTGAGCAGAACGGGCGGCAGGATTATTGGTTTGTGATGCCTCGCCAAACAATCGCGCCTCAAGGAGGGGGGATACATTCAGGGGAGCGGGTTCTGATGATTGAGTGATGCTACTCACACTCGTAGAGGAAGGCAATGCGGTAGACATAGACGGATTCAACGGCTTGTAACTTTGTAATCCTGTGAACACCAGTTGATAGCCTAAAAACGCACTCAAGACTAGATTAATCAGCACAATCCAATATTTATTCCACAACAAACGTTTCAGCAATCCATAACCCATGTTTGCCTTTTCCTGAGTTGAAGGGGGAAAGTTTCCCCCTTGTGAAAACGGCTTATTTTGCCAAACGTTGTAGCACTAAAGTTGCATTCGTTCCACCAAAGCCGAAACTATTCGACATCACGGTGTTTAACTCCACGTTGTCGATGCGTTGTTGCGCAATCGGCACGCCTACCGCAAAACTGTCTAATTCCGTAATGTTAGCAGAGGCAGCGATGAAGTTATTTTCCATCATTAATAAGCTGTAAATGGCTTCATGAACGCCCGCAGCCCCTAAGGCATGTCCAGACAAAGACTTAGTCGAGCTGATGGGAGGTAATTTTTCCCCAAAAGTTTGCTTAATGGCTTCCAATTCGCGCATATCACCCACTGGAGTACTTGTGCCGTGTGCATTGATATAGTCAATCGGCGCATTCACGGTTGCGAGTGCTTGCTGCATACAGCGCACTGCCCCTTCTCCCGAAGGTTGTACCATGTCATACCCGTCAGAGGTTGCGCCATAGCCCACCACTTCCGCATAAATCTTTGCACCCCGGGCTAAAGCATGTTCTAAGGCTTCCAGCACTACAATGCCGCCCCCGCCAGAAATGACGAAACCATCACGAGTCGCATCATAAGGACGAGAGGCCGTTTTAGGCGTGTCATTGTATTTGGAGGATAATGCACCCATCGCATCAAATAACAGGGTCATGCTCCAGTGCAATTCCTCACCGCCGCCTGCAAACATAATATCTTGTTTGCCCATTTGAATTTGTTCCATGCTGCTCCCAATGCAATGCGCACTGGTGGCACAGGCGGAGCTTAAAGAATAGTTGATGCCTTTCACTTTAAAAGGCGTTGCCAAACAGGCTGACGTGGTGTTTGCCATAGTACGTGGCACCATATAGGGTCCTACGCGCCGTAAGCCTTTTTCGCGTAACAGATCGGTCGCAATCACTTGGTTTTCAGGTGATCCCCCCCCCGAACCCGTAATCAAACCTGTTCTCGGATTCGACACCTCAGCCTCGGTTAATCCTGCATCTGCAATCGCTTCTTGCATTGCCAGATAATTAAACGCAGCGGCATCGCCCATAAAACGCTTTACTTTCTTATCGATCAACGCATTTAAATCTAAGTGTAATGCGCCATGCACATGCGAACGAAAGCCCAAATCCGCATAGCCTTGATAAAACTCAATGCCTGAACGTCCTTCACGTAAGGAGTTGAGGACTTCTTGCTTATTACTACCGAGACTAGAAACAATACCTAACCCCGTGATGACAACCCGTCTCAATGTCTTATCCTCTTAAAAACCATCGGTGGAAGTAAATAACCCCACACGTAAATCTTTAGCGGTATAAATCACCCGTCCATCGACTTCCATCTGGGCATCTGCAATTCCCATCACCAATTTCCGCATAATCACTCTTTTCATATCGATATAATAGGTGACTTTTTTACATGCAGGTGTAACTTGTCCCGTAAATTTAACTTCACCAGCCCCCAAAGCCCGACCACGCCCAAGACCGCCCAACCATCCTAAATGAAAGCCAACCAACTGCCACATCGCATCCAAGCCTAAACAACCAGGCATGACAGGGTCTCCGGGAAAGTGGCAGGAGAAAAACCACAAATCAGGGTGAATATCTAATTCTGCGATGATCTCGCCTTTCCCTGCACTACCACCGTCTTCATTAATTTTGATAATTCTATCGAACATCAACATCGGAGGCATAGGAAGTTGGGCATTACCTGCACCAAACATCTCGCCGCGTCCACAAGTTAATAATTCTTCATACGTATAACTATTTTGAGTCTGCCTCATCATCTATGGATTCCGAAAGTGCATGGGAGCGTAGGGTTGCTGAATGGGATATTTTAGGGTTAATTTTTCTTAAAATTAGTAACCCTATAAAAACTTTACAGTATAGCAGCAAGCACATGAGAGTTCGAGCATAATGCAGCATTTGTAAAAGATTATTGTGCAGGTGTTTTAAAATGATCGCTATTAAGTAAAGCCATGCGCTCTGACAAAGTAGTTTTAAGCACTTTCATGAGGATTTTTAAATCCCTGATGAGCAACTTTTAGTTAATGTAGTGTAGTTTTAAAACAGGGCAATATCGCTGCATAGTGTCTTAGCCTGCAGCGATAAGCTGGGGTAGGATGATTACAAAATCAAGATGAATCGCATTTAAATGTACAGACAAATATCTGAGTCACCTGCAAAATCTAAAAAGGTTGCCGCGCCACCATATTCAATGCATGATAAAAAATCATCATGTGAGTAATCAAATAAATCAACGGTCATTTGACAGGCAATCAGTTTGACCTCTGCTTCAATGCAAAGATCACGTAATTCTTCGACGCTAGCAACCCCTTTATTTTGTGCTTGTTTTTTCAACATGTATGTCATAAAGCGTTCCATACCCGGTAAAGCCTGCACCAGCGTTGGCACAGGAAACGGCATCGGCATTGCGGGATTGCCTAAAGAGGACACGCGCAAATCTAATTTTTTACGAAGCAAATTCAGCCCATAAAAAGTGAAAAAAATTTGGACTTCATAACCCAACGCAGCTGCAGTTGAGGCAAGAATAAAAGGGGGATAGGCCCAATCTAACGTACCTTTGGTTGCAATAATCGCTAAACGCTTGTTTTCAGACATGACCAAGAGACCTGCAACTGTTTAGCTTTTTCGGATAAAGTAATGATATTGACCTTCAGTTTCCGAAGATTCTAATAATGTATTTCCCGTTTGTTTCGCAAACACGGGAATATCTTTCACAGAGCCGGGGTCTGTTGCAATAACATGTAGAACTTGCCCTGCATTCATTGCTGTTAACGCTTTTTTGGCGCGTAAAATGGGCAAGGGACAATTTAATCCACGAGCATCTAATTCTTGATCAAAATTTGCCATAATATACTCTCCTTATAGTCAACCGTTTCCAGAAGTACAACACATTATTCTTATATACTAATTAACCTATTTAGGCAAGATGATGCCTTATACGATAAAATCTTATCAACAATCTAAAAAGATTATAACAGGCAAGGAACTGTTTTTACTATGAATTTTCTACCTATTTTTTTAAAGCTTCAGCATCAACCTTGCCTCGTTGTCGGGGGAGGAAATACCGCAACCCGTAAGGTGGAATTGTTATTACGTGTGGAAGCAAATGTGATTGTTATCGCACCTGAGGTCAGCGCAAAGATTCAAGCGTGGGCGACAGAAAATAAATTGGTACATCATGCGCGTGAATTTGTACCGACTGATTTACAAACTTGTCGTTTAGTGATCGCGGCAACTAATAATAAAACTGTAAATCAGCAGGTTGCCACTTTAGGACACATGCAGAACCTATTTGTCAATGTCATTGATCAGCCAAAACTGGGCAGTTTTATTGTGCCCTCCATTATTGACCGTCACCCCGTACAAGTGGCGATTTCTACGGGAGGGGCTTCCCCCATTCTTGCGCGCTTATTGCGGACGCGCTTAGAAACTGCAATTCCATCAGCGTTTGGACAATTAGCAGAATTTGTGGAGAATTTCCGCGAGCGGGTAAAATCCCGCTTTCCTGAATTACGACAACGGCGACGTTTTTGGGAATCCGTATTACAAGGTTCGATTTCAGAAATGCTGTTGTCAGGACATACTAAAGAAGCGCGTACTGCTTTGGAACAGCGTTTGGATAATCCTGACGAAGATCGTAAAACCACTTACGGTGAAGTTTATTTAGTTGGGGGCGGTCCTGGTGATCCTGATTTATTAACGTTCCGTGCCTTACGTCTCATGCAGCAAGCGGATGTTGTGGTTTATGACCGACTCATTTCGCCCGCCGTGTTGGCGTTGACGCGCCGTGAAGCTGAACGAATTTATGTGGGTAAAGAACCCAGTCACCATACTTTGCCTCAACAAGACATTAATAAATTGCTCATTAGTCTGGCAAAGCAAGGTAAGCGAGTGTTGCGCCTCAAAGGAGGTGATCCGTTCATGTTTGGGCGTGGCGGGGAAGAAATTGAAACTTTGATGGAGGAAGGGATTCCATTTCAAGTTGTCCCCGGAATTACCGCAGCTTTGGGGGCTGGCGCATATGCGGGAATTCCGCTGACACATCGCGATCATGCGCAATCTTGTATTTTTGTCACAGGGCATCTGAAAGACAATAGTATGAATCTCAATTGGCAGGTTCTGGCACAACAGCAGCAAACAGTTGTAGTTTACATGGGATTGAGAGGAGTAGAAATTTTGTGTCGCGAATTAATTGCACATGGTTTGCCACCCACACATCCTGCCGCCTTGGTGCAACAAGCCACTACGCGCCAACAAAAAGTGTTAATTGCGAATTTGGAAACCTTGCCGACCATGATTAGCAATGCTCAAATTACCTTGCCCAGTTTGATTATCGTCGGGGAAGTGGTGAAATTGCATGAGAAATTAGCATGGTTTGATTCTTCTACGGTGGAAACATTTCCCAATTTGCCTGAAGAAGATATTAGTCATGGCTAAGTTGTAAAAATAAGAGACGTAAAAAAGCCCACCTGTTGAAGGGTGGGCTTTTTTATCGAACCTACTGTAAAATTACAGCAGATTCAGACTAGCCAAGCAAACTATTATTTACAGTTGCTGGGTAAGTATTTAGCAGGCGTGGTGGTGTTGGTTACGCAACCCCAAGTTCTGGCAGTATTGTCATAGGTTAATACTAACTTACCAGAAATATCAGTATCGATGAAAGACACTGAGTAAGCAAAAGCACCATCTAAAGCAATCTTGGTGCTGTACTTACCACCCGTCTTACCACCCAAGCTGGCAACGGATGGGAATCCAGTGCCACCCTTAGAACCATACCATTCTTCAGCAGGCGTTTTCAGACCAGCTAACAAACCCAAACCTTCAACAACTTTCGCACGTTTGATGTAGTCGCTGTAAGCAGGAATAGCCACTGCTGCTAAAATACCGATAATCGCAACCACGATCATTAATTCGATCAAGGTAAAACCTTTTTGCATTTTCATTTTATATAGCTCCTAACACAGAGGTTTTGAAGTAGTTGTTGCCGCCAAAAATTTTGTGTAACAGCATTTAAGATAACTAAGCAACCACCACTAAATCTTTTCCCGAGCTTAAACGCATTGTGTCTGTTTAAGTCTTGCCTAAAACGAAGCAATAGCTGTGCCATTATTTATTATATTAAATTCAATGAATTATGATTTTATAAATGTAAAACATATACACAAATATCGATACTATAGAAAATAGCCATGCCTATATTTTTATATAACATATTAATTTTTATGAAAAAATTAAAACTTGTTGATTTCAGCTAGCTGTAGGTGTTGATATAAAACATTTCGATTTATATTGTTTTTAAACGCCCTCTCTGTCACGGCTAACTTTTCAATCAAGAAACGGTCTAGACGAGTTATAATAGTAGGAGTTACGCAGTTGAATCTGTGACTGATTAATTTTATTAAAAACATGATTGTGTGCTGCACAATACTAACACATTGTAAATCAATGGATTGTGCTTTCAACTGTGTCACTGCTACTCTGACTACGGTGGAATACGGCTTGCGCCTATTCCACCCTACGCTTGATAAAGCTTGTTGAATTAATGAGCTTATTCATTCAACTGCGTAACTCCTAAATAGATTCTCCTTGCAGAAAAATTGATGGATACTGCTATGAATACAAATGTTGATCCGCGTGAATTAGATAAATTTGCTGTTTTAGCCGCCCGTTGGTGGGATCAAGACAGTGAATTCAAACCTTTACACGACATTAATCCGTTACGTCTGAAATATATCGAATCTCGCGCCCAAGGTTTATCAGGGAAAAAAGTTTTAGATGTGGGCTGTGGCGGGGGGATTTTGAGCGAGAGCATGGCGCGTAGCGGTGCAAGCGTAATGGGCATTGACATGAGTAGCGAACCGCTCAATGTAGCAAGACTGCATTTATACGAGTCGGCTCTGCAAATTGATTACCAACAAATCACTGCTGAAGCACTTGCCAGTAGTGCGGCGGGCAGTTTCGATATAGTTACTTGCATGGAAATGTTAGAGCATGTGCCCAATCCTGCTTCAGTGGTTCAAGCTTGCCAACGTTTGGTAAAACCCAATGGACATGTATTTTTTTCAACGCTGAACCGCAATTTAAAAGCCTATTTGCTGGCGGTGGTGGGTGCTGAATATGTACTGCAATTATTGCCGAAAGGCACGCATGATTATGCTAAATTTATCCAACCCTCAGAATTAGCTGCGTGGGCGGAACAGAGCGACTTAACCGTCAAAAACTTCACGGGAATGGGGTATAATCCCATCACGAAACACTATTATTTAAGTCATGATGTTTCAGTGAATTATCTTGTACACACTCAATCTAACGCTTTAATTTAAATCATGAATTCGCTCTCTTATTGTGAAGAAAAAGCGGTGCGCGAAGGTTCAAGCCTATATTACAGTATTCGGGTGTTGCCTAGCGCAAAACGTAATGCTATCGTCGCACTACATGCGCTGTGGCGTGAGTTGCAAGAAATCAGTTATGAATGTCATGATCCACAGGTAGCGCGCGCCAAACTTCAATGGTGGCAGGTCGAAATAGCAGAGCTGTTTGCAGGTAATGCCCGACATCCTGTTTGTGTCGAACTGAGCAAAGCAATTGAAAGCTTTACTTTAGATGTTCATCATTTTGAACAAATACTGCACGGTATTGATCATAACTTAGATCAAGGCGAGTATGTGAATTTTGCGGAATTGGAAGCTTTTTGTGATCTGACAGGGGGGAAACTCAGTCAGTTGTGTACGCAGGTTATGGGCTATCAAGATGTCAACAGTTTGACCTATGCAAACACCTTGGGAATTGCGATGCAATTGTTGGGAATTCTACGCAATGTGCGACGGGATGCATTGGTTGGGCGGGTTTATTTGCCGCAAGACGAGTTGAAACAATTTCAGATAAGTTCCCAAAATTTTTATGAGGCGCAATTTAACGAGAGAGTTCAAGCTATTTTCGCCTATCAAGCCACACGAATTCGTAAATATTATAGCAAGGCATTGACGCAACTGCCCCTTGCAGATTATGAAACACAGCGTGCGGGACGGATACGAATTCAACTCTCACTGGCAACGTTGCAAGAGCTAGAAAATGATGGTTATCAGTTATTTAAACATGCCGTGCGCATCACCCCATTACGGAAACTGTGGATTAGTTTACGCACGCGATGAGTCACTTCAAAAAATAACGAGGGTGATTTCGGTTATTACCCCAAAATCACCCTGTGCATAGCAATTTTTCATTCGTGAGCTAAAAACTTTTTACAAATTGAACTTTACGTAACTTATGCTTTAGGTTTGGCGGGAGCAGCGGCAGGCTGCGCTCTTAACAGTAAAGCTTGTGTGTAACTTTGGGTAAAACCCGCTTGGTCTGCACAAATCACAAGATTGCCGTGTGGAATATAGCCTTCCCGAATCTTTTTATTCACTTCTTCGGCTAAAGCTGTGTCAGTACGCTTTTCAATAATAATGTAAATTGGTTTTGTTGACATCTGGATTATCCTTTGGTGACACCAAATTTTATCGCTGCATTCTAGCAAAAATCCTATAGCCCTTAAAATAATTTTCCTTGTTGCGTGGGTCGCTGTTTTTGGGGGAGCGCAAGTTGTAAAGCAGCACGTTGGTTTAAACGCTCAATAAAATACACCGCCAGTTCAGGCGCAAGTGTGTTATCAGGCTGATGCAGGAAGAAATATAGCTGTTGTAAACCCTGTGCCAACCAATCGACAATGCGTTCCACCCACGTATCTAACCGTTCAAAGTCGCTGTGATGTAAACTATTTCCTACAAAACGAATCAGCACTGTGGGCGAGGTCAAAGCCAATTGTAAGGCATCACGTCTGCCCGCAACATCGGTGATAACGGTGCTAAGTTGATAGTGCTGTAATAATGCTAAATAATGATTAAAAAATTCGGATTTAAAACAGGCAGGATGTCGTATTTCGACCGCCAGCGGGAAGTTTTGGGGCAGGACACCCAGTAAATTTTCCAACAAGGGCAATTTATCAGGGGTGAAATAGCTGGGTAGTTGTAAAAATGCACAACCCAATTTCTCTTCTAATAATTGTAGCTGTGCACAAAACTCAGCTAATAAAGGCGCGGCAGTGCCATCAAATAACTGATAATGACTGATTTCTTGAGGAATTTTTGGGCAAAAACGGAAATGATGGGGTGCTGTCATTTTCCAACGTTGCACCGTGGTAATATCAGGTAGATGATAAT
>JACCEE010270034.1_pt1 | contig 10706 bp, 15 predicted proteins | sample 7449931 | NCBI WGS metagenome assembly JACCEE01 (sample SAMN15323457, study PRJNA562643) | freshwater metagenome | isolation source: river surface water | place: USA:Blue River Watershed | collected 2017-08-19 | reverse complement strand
TATCTTGGTTTTCATTTCTCAGAATGAGTTTTAGAGTGAAACGCTGTCGGCGGAGAAGGGGCATGTCTTCCAAGGGAAAGTGTGGAAGATTATTTTCTTTCTCAATTCTTCTTAACGTGATCGTGCATTTGACACTTAAGAATTGCTCCGTTTGGATAAAAAGATGTTGGATGAATTGCGGTCTTCTCATTAGAGCTTGGCAATTCTAAAAACAACTTTGCCATCTTCATATTTCTGAACCACTTTTCGTGGGTCTACGATATCAGGAAGATTAAACTCCTTAGATACCGTTTCAGAACGATTGGATGTCACCTTAGCCCCATCTTCAGCTGTGACAGATTCATTAAAGCGTCGTGTATAACCTAAATGAATGTGGCGCCCCTGAGCAGTGAGTTGGACGTTGTCTTTTTCATGCTCGGGCATTTTTAAGGCTATGTGGTATTCTTTTTCTTTGTCGGTGATTTGAGGCTCGATGTTTGTTAAGCGATAGAAAGAGTCACTCAGTTTATTCTGATGAACAGTTTTCTTTTGAGCATGGCTTTCACTTAAGGTCTTAAGGTCTTCATCAAACTTTTTTTGAACTCGATCAAGAACTTCTTTTTGAGTTGATTCTGCGTCTTGGTATTTTTTTTCAAAGAGAGATTTTTGACTGACCATGTTCTTGTCGAAATTTTGTTGTTCCTGCTCTATTTGAAATTTATGAGATTGTTTTAATTGATTTTCTGCAATGTAGTTTTGACGAGCTTGTCTATCAATTTCGAGTTGCTTTTCATGTTTAAGGCGTGTCATCTCTTTTTGCTCTAAAACGCCTTGAGCGCTAGTCGGGGAGAGAGCTGCTTTGGATTTTGTAACATTTTTGTCAATCTCATACTTGGCATCTTGAATCTTTAAAAATTCGTCATGCTTGGCATTTTTAATTTCACGCAAAGTGCCTTCGTGAAATGTTTTTTTATCAAAATTGATTTGATCATTAATCGTTTTTTCTTCATTGATATGATCGGTAAACTTATTGTCGAGATCTATTTTGTGTTTCTCTTGAATGTTTTTTAATTGTTTTTCATTGGCGCTACGAAGTTCGCCTAATGATTTATCATAAAGTTGTTTTTGGTTTTGAAGATCTTTTTGATAGTTAGCTAGATACTCTTCTTCCCGCACAAACTCATTTTGAATTTCTACGTTATGCTTATCCGTTAAATTGAGAAGGTCATCCTTGTGTCGAAGCTCTATATCTTTCTTTTGAGCATCATAATTTTTTGTAAGCCCATCTAGTTCATTTTGACGGATTTCAATTAAGCGCCGTTGTTTCTTTTCTAGACCTTGGGCTTGTTTTTTGTTGTAGTCTTCGACAGTTTTATCGATTTTCACTCGGGCCTCCTGTCGTATTGGCGCTAACGTCTTTGGCATCTTCGCAGGGAGGACGTCCATCGCCAGTGTATCCTGGGCATAGCCAGGTTCTTACGAGATCAATTTTTGTTGCAGTTCCACCGTGGTAGGCTTTGTAAGTCACAGGATCGAGCGTAGAGGTTTCGATTGTGCTTTGGGCCTTTGTTGGGTAGGTGGAGTTTGGTTGCACATAGTATTGATAAACCCTGTACTCAGCTAGCGCCTTAGTTGCAAAAAGAAGCCCTAATGTGAGTATGGTGCAATACTTCATGTTTATTGGAAAATAGGCCTTTCTTCAAGAATGCTTTGTTCAATAAGGTTAAAAAATTCTTTGATAAATACTTTGCGTTCGTTTTCTGGGAGAGAAAGAAGAAGGGTTCTCTTGCGATCAAGATTTTTGTGTTGAGCAAGTTTCTCCATGATTTCTTTCGCTTTCTTTTGATCTGCTTTGTTTGGACGAGCTAGCTTTTCTCGTGTGGCCTCTTCAATCCAAGTGTGATGAAAAAGCGGGAAATGTCCGTGGCGGCCAAGTTCAATAAGAGATTTCATTTGCTCGTTACATATCATGGAAAAATTCCTCCTACATACAAGTCAGAGCACCCTTACCTATGATAGAACAGAGGACATAGGCATAGAGAGAGGAAGCTTTTGCCTAGTCCTTATTTCTGCAACTTAGATAAAACTTGGGTAAAATAGTCGGAGACTTCCCTTGCTAGTAAGCGTTTAAACTTTGATATAAAATAGCTTGGTTCGTGTATTTAATTAGCCTAAAGGTGAGCAAAATGAAAAAGATTGTCTTATCAGGAATTTTGGTTCTCAGTACTCAAGCCTTTGCTTTGGTGGATTACTCAAGTCCTGTGCCTGCTGATGCTGCTAAGTCTAAGGTCGCTCAACCACAAGCTCCTCGTTCTTCTTCTTCTTCTTCTTCTTCTCCTTCAGTTTCATCTGGAGAAAAGTTTTTTTCACTTAATGGTGGAATGGAGCAGCTCAAAGTAGACTTTGAGGGCAAGACAAACAAAGTCAGTTTGTATTCTCTTGGAGGACATTTTCAAACTCCTTATAATATCTATTTGGATGCTGCCATTTGGGGGGCAAGTTCTCAGAATTCAAATGTGACGGATCAAAATAAAACTCAAGTGGGCAACCCTTCGATGAAGCTAGGATTTAATTGGCTCACTCTTGGTAACTCCTCTGATGTTGCCACGTTCGATTTCACTGCTGGAGCGATGTTTGCTGGGCCTAAGAGTTCAGACTTTGCTAGCTCACGTACAGACACGATGGTGGGAGTTGAGTTGACTAAGCGTTTTTCAGATTTTGCTCTTCTTTTAGGCTATGAATATCGCTTTACAGGTAAAACAAAAATGGCTGAGGAAACACCTGTTGGAAATATCCAAAAAGTCATGGCCAGTCTTGGGTGGAAAGTTTCTAATGACATTCGTTTTGCTTTGGAAGGAATGATGTATCGGGTTGGGAAAAATATGCTCGATACTCCTAATGCCGGTCTTAGTGAAAATCTTAATTTCGTGTCTCTATCGCCTAAACTGAGTTTAGGACTTGCTTCCTCTGTCGACCTTGAGTTGGGAGCACTTTATAGAACTCGTACTGTCTCCTTAAAAGATGATATTGTCGGCGCTCGTCTTTGGGATTTGAAAGGACTTTATGGCAATAGTATCTTTGCCAATCTTGTCCTTTCTCTGTGATGGTGTGATTTGAAATTTTCAAAAAAAGTCTACTTGTGTTCACAGTGTCGAACTGTGATTCCTATTTCTGATGATCTTTTAATGGTTGAGGATGGAAGTCCGCGTGTCTTTTGTAAAGAAAAGTGCATTGAAGAATTTTATTCGCCACTTGTTCACTATTATAAGCAAGTTGAAAAAAGTCTTCGCAGTGAATATGGCTTGCCGCATGAACCGTGTATTGGATATGCCAGCCAACCGGAGTATTTGGAAAAAGCTTTTACAAAACCAGATGAAATATGGCGTTTAAAAAACGATCTCGGTGAAGAGGTTTATTCTTTCATGGCCCGCATGGATGGTTTTTCAATCATCATACTTTGTCTTGTGTTTGATCATCGCCCCTCGTTTGTTTTTTTGACTACAGCCACTGCGGACCCTCGTTTAATTCGTGATTTTCAAATTGGTGAGAAGCTTAAAAATATCGAAGATTTTCATGAAAAAGCTAAAAATGAAACTGGAGCTTTAGAAATAGATCAGGATGCCATCTCTGCTTTAGAGAGTAAAAAATCGACTTTACTAGCGGGGCTTTTAGAGCGACGTCTTCCAACAGACATTGATTTTGAACTCTTTCCTGTGTATCAGCAATTTTATCGTGAGACTTTAGAGAAGCCCGATGAAATTTATCGTTGGACAGACAGTGAGGGTGATGAACTTTATAGCTATATAAAGGTTCATGATAGTAAGGGGATTTCTTTTTACTATATTGTGATATGTATAGGAAAATTAGCCACTCAGCTTCTTCCTGTACTTTCATTTCCAACTTTGGATCCGGCCCTTTATAATGCTTATAAAAAAGGACAACTCATTACCGGAAAACTTAAAAACTAACCTTCGCCGGCAACAAGAAAGGCTTCTTCTCCTAGGTGTTTGCGCCTATCACCCAGACCTAGAAAGTATTCTCGCGTCATCTTGAGACATTCTTCAACTTGAGGAGTCGAAAAGATTTTTCCTCTGAAGGTTGCTGCGCCAGTGTAGCCTGCAGCAAACCAAACGATGTGTTTTTTCATTTGTACTGCAACAGTCTTTTCGCGCTCTTCATGTTCTCTGGTGTAATGGTAGAGGCGTTCAATGACTTCAAGATGATCACTGGCCGTAAAAAGAATTTTTTCTGGTCCGTCGTTAAAGGCCTCTAAAAATAGAAAAGGATCCTTTAAGGGGCCGCGGCCCAACATAAGACCCTGACAATGAGTGATTTTCATCCTCTCGCGTAAAACATGGGGGGTATGAAGATCGCCATTACCTATAATGGGAAGAGGAGCATCCTTGGCGATCGCTTCAATCATTTCCCAGTTGGCTTTGCCGCTGTATTGTTGGGCGCGTGTTCTGCCATGGAGAGCGACAAACTCAATGCCTTCTTCCTTGGCAATATGGATAATTTCGCGAGCGTTGAGATTTGAGTCGTCCCACCCAGTGCGAATTTTGATCGTCATAGGAATGGAGATGGCTTTTTTTATGCTCTTAAAAAGTGCGGGGAGTTTTCCGGGATCTTGCATGAGGGCAGCTCCAGCGCCTTTGCCTACAACTTTTCTTACTGGGCATCCCATATTGAGATCAATAAATTTTGCTCCATATTTTTCAGCGAATTCTGCAGCTTTAGTGAGGGCTTCAGCCTCTTCTCCAAAAAGTTGGATGCCTACGTGTTTTTCTCTAGGATCAACCTTTAGCATGTTGATTGTTTTTTCGTTCTGGTAATTGATTCCGTGACAAGAAATAAGTTCGCTAACAGTTCCGCCGGCTCCCAGGTCTTCCATCAGAAGACGCCAGGCGGGTGTGGTAATCGAAGCCATTGGGGCCATGAGGAGAGGGGAGGCAAAATCGACGTTGGCAATTCGTATGGGCTTTTGACGCTCACGAAGGAGCTCGATTTTTTTTTGTAAATGATCTGAAAAAGCTGGGGCATTTTTGTAAGTCATAAGGGCTTATTTAAACTTATTGACCTTAAAAAGCAAGAAATGGTCCTAACTTATAGAAAACCTTGCGATATAGAGAGAAATAGGGAATAAATAACTAGGAGGAACTTATGAAAAAATTAGCATGTCTTTTTTCTCTTATCTCTTTTTCTGTTTGGGCCCAAACAACTTCAACTCAAACTCTTCCACAGCCTATGGCCACTGCTACTTTAGCTCCTGTGGCTACAGTTGCTCCTGCTCCCAAGACTGCCAAAGCTGCCAAAAAAGTCCATCTTAAAAAAGCTGTTGTGGGTAAGAAAACACAAGCGAGAAAAAGCTGTATTGAAGGAAATCCTTCTTTGAAATTAGCTAAAAATAAAAAAAGATTGCACCGCTGTATTAAGCGCAAACTCCATCACTAAGGTTGTGTTATGAGTGAAGAACTCGCTTGGCAGGCTTACGATAACAAAGAATACGCTAAAGCCGATCAGATTTGGACCGAGCTTTTAGCTTCGGAGCGTGACGAAACTCGTCGCTACGATTTATTTCATGGCTACGCCTACACGCTTTGTGCTTTAAGAAAGTTTGATTTGGCACGACTCATTTACGAGCACCTCTATCTTGTTCGTGAAAACCATATCTATCTCCACCAATTGGGCATGGTTGAGAGGGAAAGAGGGGATTACGCTCTCGCCTTTGCTCACATTGAAAGCGAAGCCTCTATGATTGAAGAGGGCAAAACAGAACTTCCCGTGAGCTTAGCCTTGGCCGCAAATTACTATGAGCAGGCTAAAATTTTAGAGCTTATGAATAAGCTTCCTGAGGCTCAAAAATTAGCTGAAGCTTCTTTTCATTACGCCTGTGAAAATCCTGATGAAATGGTTTTAGCCTGTAGCCTTCGTCTCCTCGGAGATCTTTCCATGCACTCCGATCTACAGGAAGCTAAAGATTTTTATTCCATGGCCCAACTAGCTTTTGAAGAAGCCGGTGATGAGGTTGCAGTTAAAGAAGTTGAGCAGAAAATTCATTCTTAATTATGGTCCAATTTGAAAGTGAGCTTTCCCAATTTACAAAAGAAGTTGAGCCTTTCCTTTTAAAGGCTCCCTCTCTTCATTCTCAAATTTTAAGTCTTCTCAAGCGCTATCAAGAATTAAACAAACCTATGAATCTTCTGTTTCGTCAGAACGAGGTCGTAGGAATACAGACTGAAAAAGAGCGAGCGCTTCTATTATCAAACTGCACTGAGAGTGAAGCCTTAAGCTTTGCCCAAAAACTTTTAGAAAAAAAAGTTTCTCTCCCGGGGATCAATGCACCCATACCAGCGGCAGACCTTTTTGCTGATTATTGGTGCAAACAAACAGGGCTTAAAAAGAAATTGGGCCTTAATCTTAGACTCTTTGAAATCACTCAAGTTCTTCCGCCTCAAAGACCAGCAGGTCATTGGCGTTTTGCCGAAGAAAAAGATGAAGGCTTGCTTCTACAATGGATGAAAGAGTTTCATTATGAAGCTGTTCCCCATGATCCCTTGCCTAGTGATGAAGCTCTTTTGAAATTCATTAATACCTGCACCCTTCAAAAGAGCTATTTTCTTTGGGAGGATGATGGAGAGGTTGTTTGTTGGGTGGCGTCCACTCGACAAACCGAGCGTGAGGGTTGGATCGCTCCGGTTTACACCCCTAAGCTTCTTCGTGGAAAAGGCTATGCTTCGGCCCTTGTCGCCAAGGCAAGTCAGGCCATTTTAGACAAAGGAAAAGTCGCTCTCCTTTTTACCGATTTGGCCAATCCTACTTCGAATAGCATTTACCAAAAAATCGGTTACAAACCTTTAGCTGATTTCCGTCACTGGATTTTTGAATAAGTTTTCGCACCCTTAAGCATCTTGTTTCTAATTCCTTGATTTTACGTATCTTTTAAGCCATAACCTTAGTCTATGTTTAAAGGTCATATCGTCTTCGATTTCGATGGAACGCTTTTCGGCAACACCCCAGGCATTATCCGAGGGTGGCGTCTTGTGCTCACTGAGCTTTTGGGTCGCGAAGTGACCTTGGATGAAGTGATCGCTAAGAGTTGTCCAGATCCTGAGCGCTTTATGCAGGCCTTTGGTCTCGATGCCAACAAAGAAGAAATCAAGATTTACTTAAGCGAACGCTGGCCCGAGCTTTATTCATCGACTGACTTTGGTGAAGAACTTTTTGAAGGCATCCCTGAGCTTCTTGCTGAACTCGAGCGACGCGAGTATGGCCAATATATTTGGTCTGCTGGTTACAAAAAAGCTATTTGGCAAACGCTTAAGCGCTATGACATCGCTAAGTATTTTATCGATGTGAAGGCCGTCGAGGATGGCCTTGCCAAGCCTCATCCTCAACAGTTATACGATATGCTAGGAGAGGTGCCTAAGAATCGTGTGATCGTGATCGGCGATAGCTATACCGATATTAACGGCGCCAATAATTACGGTTGTCCTTCCATCGCTGCTCTTTGGAACAATAAAGAAAAATATAAACAACTTGCTCAGTGTGGGGCTCCTTATTTTGCTCATCGCCCAGCTGAGTGTTTAGATATCGTGGAAAGTTATTTTGCGACTTTGAGGTAAGTTATGTTTGATACGCTCTCGGAAAAATTTTCTAATGCTTTTAAAGTTATTCAGGGAAAACACAAGATCTCTGAGGAAAATATTGATGAAACTTTAAAACAAGTTCGTACAGCGCTTCTTGAAGCTGACGTGAATTTTAAAGTTGTTCGTGACTTTGTCGCTGCCGTCAAAGAAAAGGCCATTGGCGAAAAAGTTATTTCCGGGGTAAACCCAGGCGAGATGTTCATTAAGATTGTTCATGATGAACTTGCTAAGGTGATGGGCACGGCCAATGAAGAACTCACCCTTGAGAGAAATTCTATTATCCCTGTGATGGTTGTGGGTCTTAACGGTCAAGGTAAAACAACTTTTTGCGGAAAGCTCGCTTATCACCTCAAAGAAAAGAAAAATAAAGACGTGCTTCTTGTTCCTGCGGACACCTTTCGTCCTGCGGCCAAAACTCAGTTGCAGGTTCTCGCTCAAACAGTAGGAGTAGAGTGTTTTGATTCTGACCTTAAACTTCACCCTCGTGAGATCGCTCTTCAGGCCCTGCTTCACGCTGAGAAGGTTGGAAAGAAGATCGTCTTAATCGATACCGCCGGTCGTCTTCACGTTGATAATGAACTGATGGAGCAGCTTAAGGATGTTCGTAAGGGCATTGAGCGCTTCAATCCTGAAGTCTTGATGGTGGCCGATGCGATGACCGGTCAAGAAGCGGTGAATGTCGCTAAGGTCTTCCATGAGGCCGTGACTTTGACTGGTGTGGTTCTCTCTAAAATGGATTCTGATGCTCGTGGTGGTGCTGCTCTTTCTATCCGCCATGTGACTGGAGTTCCAATACGCTATATTTCTACTGGCGAAAAAATGAAGGACTTGGAGCTTTTCCATCCTGACCGTTTGGCCAAGCGTATTCTTGACATGGGCGATGTGGTTTCTCTTGTCGAAAAAGCTCAAGAAGAGATCAAAGAAGATGAAGCCATGGGCATGATGGAGAATCTTAAGAAGGGCCGCTTTACTGTGGATGACTTTTTAAAGCAGATGGAGATGATGAGCCGTTTGGGCTCTATGGGCTCGATTTTAAAGATGATTCCAGGTATGGGAGGGGCTTTGCGTCAAATTGGTGACCTCTCTCCAGCTGAAAATGAACTAAAAAGAATAAAAGTTATTATTTCCTCCATGACAAAGCAGGAAAGACAAGACTATAAAATTATAAAGGACTCTCGCATTAAACGCATCGCTGCCGGTTCTGGGAATACTGAAGCCCAGGTTCGCGATTTCATCGGGAAGTTTAAGCAGATGGAACAAATGATGGGAGGTCTTTCGGCTATGATGAATGGTGGCCTTCCTGGTATGCCTGGCATGGGAGCCCCTAAAGGCTTTCGTCAAAAGGGTGGAGGAATGCCTAATCCTTTTGAGATGCCGAAAGATAAAAAAGGTGGAAAAGGCCCTTGGGGCAAAAAATATTTCTAAAAACCTCGTAAGGAGAAGTTTATGAAGAAATTGATGGTAGTCCTTTCTGTAGCTTTGTTTCCCGTAATGCTTTTTGCAAGTGATCTTAACAATCGTACTTTCACAGGTCCAGAAGCTGTGATGCAAGCTCTTACTGGCAGCTTTGCTGGTCTTGAGAATCCTACTTGTATTACTCAGTATGTACGTCGTGGCGGTAAAGTAGATCTTTATCTTGCTGCTGGTTACACAATCTCTACAGTGAACACTGAAGATGGTCTTATTGAAGTTAACGGCAAGCATATCCCAGCTGCTAAGGTTGAGCTTGTTTTAACTCACCCAGCAACTTGTCCAGTAGAGCTTAAGTTCAATTGCCCTCTTAAGTAATTATTGTTTAGAAGCAATTATTAGGCAGGTCGTGAAGTTTATTGACTTCCGACCTGCTTTGTTTTATCAATATGCCTTTAAAACTGATCCGTTCTAGTTAGACGTTTTAGGAGTTCATATGATTAAGATCAGACTTGCACGCGCAGGCAGACCACACACCCCAATCTATAGCGTACTTGCTATTGATTCCCGCAAAGCACAAAACGGCACATGCCTTGAAAATCTCGGCACTTACAATCCAGCCGCTGAAGAACCTTTGAAAGGTGTTAAAATTGAGAGAGTTGCCCATTGGGTAAAAAATGGTGCTCTTCTTACTGACACCCTTCAGTCTCTTTTCAAAAAAGCAAAGATCAACGTTAAGTAATCTTTCTTTTTCATTTTAGACTATTTAGTAGCTCGAATTTTTTTTCGTCGAGGTTGGACATGAGTGAACTCAGAGATCTTATTAATTATGTAAGTAAAGCTCTCGTTGATATGCCAGAAAAAGTGGAAGTCAATGAAGTCGTTGGTGAACAAACCACCGTAATTGAACTTAAAGTTGATAAGACCGACCTCGGCAAAGTTATTGGAAAGCAAGGCCGCACAGCCCGCGCATTGAGAACTATTCTTAATGCTGCTTCAACAAAGCTTAAGAAGCGCTCCGTACTCGAAATCATCGAGTAATCGTTTTTTATCTTTCAGAATAATTTCAATTGATTTGTATCTCTCTTTAAAAAGAGGAGAGATACTGGACGACAAATCCTCTGTTCGTTCAGTATCCCTTAGAGGAGCTACTGGCTGACTAAAACCAGTAGTTAGACCTTAGTTTGTGATTACCCTTTTACGAGGGTGAAGCGTCTTTCCTTGATTTCGGTTTCTTCCATCTTCTCACGAATGACTTCGAGAGAAGAGACGCTTTTAATGAAGGTGAAGGCAAGATGGCCTTCCATTTCTGAGGAGATGAGAGAGGTAGAGTTGACACCAACGATTGTCATAACAACTTCTTGTCCTAATTGGTTTCTAACTCTGACCTTTATCCCACTCTTCTCTTCTTCACAGGATTTCTTAATTTTTCCTAAGCGTTTGAGCTCTACCATTAAAGAGGTCATCGCATAGCTGAGTTCTGGTCTCGTCTGGAGATAATCGAGAGTCTCTCTTTCAAGATTCTGATCTCTGCCGGTGAAACTAGAATTGAATCCCATGAAGTTCTCCTAACCCATTTCGAAACAAGCAAATAATTCATTTTGTTTTGGTTATTTCGAGCTATAAATTTTTAGAATGGGCCCGTGCCTTTTACAAGGTGAGTTCAAGCAT
>JACCEE010210363.1_pt1 | contig 10706 bp, 14 predicted proteins | sample 7449931 | NCBI WGS metagenome assembly JACCEE01 (sample SAMN15323457, study PRJNA562643) | freshwater metagenome | isolation source: river surface water | place: USA:Blue River Watershed | collected 2017-08-19 | reverse complement strand
CCCAAATTGTTAAATTAACTTTAAGAAATGGGGAAGTAATGGGCTTTACTTCTTTTGATAAAGATATAGTAATGGATGACGGAGTTGTTTATAAAGCTTTCTCTGGTATGACTCCATCAGCAGTTAGTTCTACTTCTCAATTTAATGTGGATAACTTGGATATTGAGGGTTTTTTAGAAGATGACAGAATAACAGAAGCAGATCTTAAATATGGCAAATATGACTATGCTGATGTTGTTATTGCTGAACTTAATTGGGCTGATACTCCTTATGATTGGGGAAAAGTAAATATTAAAAGAATTGGTAAGTTAGGCGAAGTTAAAATACAAGATGGAAAATTTGTTGCTGAAATAAGAGGCTTACAGCAAGAGTTAGCTAATAAAACTGGTGTGCTTTATCAAACTACTTGCCGAGCAAGATTTGGCGATAATAGATGTGGTGTTAATACTGATGATTTTAGCGAATTATCATCTGTTGATAACATAGATGGAAACTTAAGAATATATACAACCTTAACAGCAGAAAATGGTTATTATAATGGTGGTTCAATTCAATTTACTTCTGGCTTAAATACTGGGCTTATTTATGAGGTAAAAAGTTATTGGGGCAATATGGTTGATTTACAAATTCCAGCAAACTATTTAATCGCTGTTGGAGATACTTTTAAAATTATTAGAGGCTGTAATAAGACAATTAAAACTTGTCAAAATATTTTTGGCAATGCTGTTAATTTTAGAGGAGAGCCATATATTCCTGTTAGTGGGGAGATTATAAACAAATGATGAGAGAAGAAGTTTGTAAAGTTGCTTTATCTTATCTTGATACTCCTTTTCATCATCAGGGTAGAAAAAAGGCTGTTGGTTTAGATTGTGCTGGTTTTATTGTTGAATTGGCTAAAGAGTGTAAACTGTATAAAGATAAGGTTATAGACTTAAAAAATTATTCAGCAAGCCCCGATGGAAAAACTTTGAGAGAAGCTTTACTAAAAGGAACAGCAAAAGAGAAACTTTTTACAGATATAAAAATAGGCGATATAATACTTATGAGGTTTTTACAGAATCCTCAACACCTTGCTTTATATATGCCTGACAATAAAATAATTCATGCTTATAGCACAGCAGGTAAAGTTATTATACATGATTTAGATGATAAGTGGAAAAATAAAATAGTTAGTGTTTTTGAATTTGAAAATATAAAGGATTAAAAATGGCAGGTTTAGCTCTTGGTGTAGTTGGTGGTGTAGTTGGTGGTCTTATAGGAGGTCCGATTGGATCTCAAATTGGTTATGGTCTTGGCTCTATGGCTGGCAACTATTTATTTGCTCCAACTCAAAAACAAGAAGGTCCACGATTAAACAGTTTTAATATACAAACAAATACTAACGGAATACCAATAACTAAAGGCTGGGGAACTTTTAGAGCAGCAGGAAATATTATTTGGTTTGGTGGTTTTAAAGAAGTAAAGAAAACAGAAACTCAAAGTCAAGGTGGAAAAGGTGGTCCAAAAGTTGAATCAACTACTTATAGTTATTATGCGAGTTTTGCTGTTGCTATTCATGATAGTGAAATATCTGGCATAAGAAGAATATGGGCTAATAAAAAAGTTGTTTATAACGTAGCAAATACTAACACTAACACAACTGGCAATCTTGCTCCATATATGAGAATTTATACAGGAACAGAAACACAAAACCCAGACTCTTTGATACAAGAAAAACACGGAGACTTTACACCCGGCTTTAGAGGTCTTGCTTATGTTGTTTTTGAAAATTTACCTCTTGCTGATTTCAGTAATCAATTACCTCAATTAGAGTTTGAGATTGTTAGAAAAAATGGCAATATAACTAATGATAAACTATACCCAAGAGATATAGGTTCAAGCCATTATAATTGGTTTTTAAATGACTATCCAGATGTTTCAATTAAATCTATTATTGAGCATCCAGTTACTAAATATCTTTATACTGTTCATAGTGATTTTGGCGATGCTGTTATATCTAAAGTAAATGCTAAAACGATGAGCATTATTAATAGCTCTTATTATAATGAATGGCTTGGTGGTTATGTTGGGGTCAATAGTGATGGCGATTTAATTTATTCTTATGGTGGAAGCACTAACCAAGATTTAACTTTTAATATCGTTGATAAAGATACTTTAATTGCTAAAAAAATAACTGCTTATGATAATGGAGTTGTAAAGCCAGAGTTTGCCCAAGTTTGCTCATATAATTTTGAGCAGATTTATGGAGCTAATTATAGCACTGATAATATGTATAGTTTTACAACTGCTGGTATGGTTGCTTATGATATTACTGAAGATGGATTTACTGGCACTTTATATCCAACCATAAACCCAGATCAACCTTTTGCCTCTGGTATTAATAATAACAATGGAAAAATTTATTATTTAACACATGAGCCAACCATAAATGGAACTTCCATTTGGTTTAACTCTGTTCAAAAAGATGGAATATATAATGATAGGGTTATTCAGCTAACAAGCGATGATGTTTACGATATGAGCTATCTTTATGTAAACCCTAATTTAAGTGTTGCTTATGTTGTTTTTTATAATAGTTTTAATAGAGATATTGTTTATATCAAAAAGATTAGTTTAGTTACTAATACTGTTGAACAAATTAAGAGTTTTACATTTGCTGATCCTCAAAATCCTGGTGCTATATTTTTTAACGATTCTAATTTTGCTTATTCACAAGATAAAAATAAATTATATTTTACAATCACAGATACAACTAACGAATTAAGATTTATTTGTTCTATCAATCTTTATAGTTTAGAAGAGCGATTTATTCAAATACCTTTTGATGTAGAATTTCAAGATTATTGGCAAATTGATACCTATCAAGCAATTTATAGTAGTGCTTGGGATGGTTATGTTATACCAACAATGAAACAAACATTTTCAAGCCCTGTTAGTGATGTTTTATCAGTTATTCTTTTTGCTGAAAATAGATTGAATCAAGAAGATTATATGCTTGGCGATTTAATTAAAGATGCTTGTTTAGAAGCAGATATTGGAGAGCAGTTTTTAGATACTACAGAACTTGATTTGATTCCAGTTAGAGGATTTAAACGAGATAGACAAATAACAGTTAGACAATTATTTGAAACATTGGCAGTATTCTATAATTTTGATGCTGTTGAAAGTAATGGATTATTAAAGTTTACTATTAGAGGTAGAGAACCAATAGCTACAATTAATGAAGATGAATTGGGTGCTGATTTCTATGCTGATAATAAAGATAATATTGTTCTATTTAAAACTCAAAGAATACAAGAAATAGAATTACCTAAAAATTTAAACGTGGTCTATTATGATGCTGGTAAAGATTATGAGCAAAACACTCAACAAGCTCAACGAGTTATTAATACTACAAACAATATAGAAACCATAGAAGCACCTATTGTTTTTACAGCACAAGAAGCTAAAAAGATTGCTGAAAGATTAATTTATCAAGCTTATATTACAAGAGATAAATATCAATTTGAAACTAATTATAACTATATAGATGTTGAGCCTACTGATGTTGTTGTTATTCAAAAAGGTGGTCAACAATATTTTGTTAGAATTACCAATAAAGAAGAGAGTCAAGGTATTATAAGATTTGAGGGAGAAGCTGAACAATCTACTATTTATGTTCAAAGTGAAGATGGTGCTGACAGTGGAAACACTTCTGCTGATAGTGTATTTGACCCAGCTCAAACTTTTGCTTTTGTTTTAGATATTCCTATTTTTGACTTAAAAGACAATGATGGTGGAAATTATGCTGTAGTAGATGGGTCAACTGATGGAACATGGAGAGGTGCTGATTTATTTAAGAGTAGTCAAAGAGATGGAGATTATTTCTCACAGGCTACTTTTACACAAAAAACAATTACTGGTTCTGTGATTCAGTTTGTAAATTCTAATCACCAATTAAATACGATTGATTACTTAACACAGATTGAAGTTAGCTCATCAGGTCAGTTATATTCTATTACAAGAGAAGAGTTGCTCAATGGTGGTAATTTGTGCTTGATTGGCGAAGAATTATTACAATTTATGGATGCTGAATTAGTAGCACCAAATACTTATGTTTTGAAAAAAATGTTGCGCGGAAGATTTGGAACAGAAAAACACATACCTAATTTAGCAACCAATAAACGATTTATATTATTTAATTTTAATAATAGCTCTATTGCCAGAATCAATAAGAGTGATTATATGTATGGAGTCTATAAATACTATAAAGGGGTTAGTGTTGGGCAAAGCACAGATGAGGTAGCAAGCTTGAGATTTAAAAATGATGGTAAAGGATTAAAACCTTATTCTGTTGTTAACGTAGTGCCAGCAAGAAATAAAGATAAAGATTTAATTGTTGAGTTTGATAAAAGAATAAGAGGGCAAGCTATTTTAAATAATACACTTGACCCATTAGATCCAGATGGCGATTATTATGAGATTGATATTTATAAAGCTGGTGCTGTGGTTAGAACTATTACAACTACAAACTTAAGCTTTACTTATACAGCATCTCAACAAGTAGCAGATTTTGGTTCTTTACAATCTTCTATAAATTTGTCTATATATAAAGTAAACAGAAGCTTTGGAAGAGGTTTTGATTATACTGCTACTGTGTAATGTCCCCTCTTATTTTTGACCAATTTTAATTATTCCTTATAATAAGAGGAATAAACATTTTAGGGCAAAACCATGCAAGAATTACGAGACAAAATTATAAGATTAGAAACCACTGTTGAACACTTAAAAGAAAGTGATGTTAAGTTAGATAAAAAAATAATAGAATTAGAAAAATCTATTATGACAAGACTTGAAGAGATGCAAAAAGAAAGTGGCGAAAATTTTAAGAAGATTGAAGAATACCTTAATAAACAAAAAGGTGGCTGGAAAGCTATTACAGTTATAGGTTCTGCTATCGTTGGAGTTTTTGCTGTTATTTCTTATATACTTAAATTATTTAATTGACTTTTATTTTAATTTGCCCTACAATACACACAGTTATAGCAATATAACCTCCTTAATAGTGTAGTAATCCCCCAGCTTAAAAAACTGGGGGTTTTACTTTTTTTAATTAGCTATTTGACAAAACTCACTTTTGTTTGTAAATTGTACCTTACATATTTATTTAGAGTTAGATGGTACAAATTAGTGATAGCGATTTAATACATATTTATCAAGTTTTTGATACTCTTAAATCGTCTTTCAAAAATAATAAATATTATGGTTTTGATTTATCCCCTCAACAATTTTTTTTAAGATGCCGACACTTACCGACTCAAATTTGGGGCACAAGAATACAAGCTTATTTTTGTTATCATTTCAATTTTGAGATTACCCCCAGTAGTTGGGATTGTGGAGATTTTAAAACACATTTGGGGCACGATATAGAGTTTAAATGTAGTTTTGTAGATAATGAAACAAATAGCATTAATTGTAAACAAATACGACTCTGGCAAGACTTAGATTATTATTTAATTTTAGAAGTTAATTTTGAAGATTATACAGATATAAAATATAATTTATTTGAGCTAACTAAAGAGGAAATGATAGAAGAATGTAAACTGTTAAATGCTTTACCAGTTGCTAATGTAAAAGATAAGAATACCACAGAATTTGCCAGTCTTGGATTCAGCATAAAAAGGGATAGTGAACACTATACCAGATGGCAAGAAAAATACCTTAATAAAAAAGTCAACATTGATAAGGTAGTTAAAAAAAATAATGATAAACTACAAGACTTAAAACAAAAAGAAATATTAATTAAACAGCAAGAAGAAATTATTAAAAGTATTGACAATCAATAAATTGTCCCTATTATTTAATATATGACTAACCACATGAAACAAAAGCTTGATAGATTAAAATGGAGATACCAACTCCATGATGACTTTGGCTGTATTCGTGAGTTTAAAACCCAAGACTGTGCCAAGCAATGGCAATATAGCAGACCAGAGTTAAAATTGATTATTATTAAGCCTAAAAAGATTAATCCTTTTGAGATAACTGATAATTTTGACCCTTTTGATATACCCTTTTAAACCTATTGACAGAATCTTAATTTGTCCCTATAATTGCCCTTACTATTTAAGGAGATCATTATGGATAAGATTGAAGAAGCCATTTTTGATATATGGCAAAATGAAAAAGAAGCAATAGAAGAAAATTTTAGTTGCTATAGACACAAAAACTCAACAGGGCAAAAATCTGGCATTTTTCTAATTGACAATAAATTAGTTATAGATATTCATTATTATGATGATACAAGTATAACTTGCTCTTATGCTATTAATCCTAATATTGTCAAAAAATACTTAATTGATGATGGTAATGGAATTGTTAATTTTATTATCAATAATATGTTTGTTCAACTTAAGGAAGAGATGGTTAAGAAAGAGAAAGAATATAAGACTTATCAATTTTATCAAAACCTTGCACAAACAGTTAAGAATATCAAAATCGTCAAAAATGAGGCTGTTAAAATATGAGCCTAAATCAAAGCCTCATTTTTGATCCGTTTAGCCCTTTTATTTTTTTAGGAGACCACATGGAAGCAGGTTTTAGAAAACTTAATGTAGAAAGAGCAATAGCAAAAAGAAGAATTATTTTAACTGATGAAGATATAAACTTTATTAGAACTTGTAAAATTCACGATGAAGAACTTGCTAAAAAATATGGCTGTTCAATCAGTTTTATTCGCTCTATTACAAAAAATATTAATAGAACTTATTATGACCCAAACTATAAACCAAAAGAAACTATTAGAAAAAATAGTATAAGAAAACCTCACAAGCCTAAACCTACATGGGCAAAATCATCAAATGAAAGTTTAACTATTTTAAATAATTTATTTTTCAGTAAGGAGAAAACAAATGAATACAATTAAGCACTGGTTTATGAAACATTTCTATCAAGATATTTATAATCTTTATAGGCAACTGGAAGAGCAACAAGAGATTAATACAATCCTTGCTGATAGAATCCAAAAACTTGAGGAGAAAGCTAATGTATAAAAAATTTATATTCTTTTTAGCTGTATTAAATATCTTTATTATACCATTTGTTATAGCCTGGTCTTTGAATACTTTATTTAAGTTAGATGTAAGTTATAGCTTTGATACTTGGCTTGCTGTACAGATTTTGATTGTTTTAGCTTACATGTATAGGGGTTCTAAATGAAAAGTTTTATAATGAAATTATTTGCTAAAGATATGCTTACTGTTTATCAGCTTTTAGAAGCACAACATAAGATGAATCAAATGCTTATTAATAGACAAGAAGATTTAGAAAAACGAATTAGATTACTTGAATCTAAAAAATATATAGGATGGGTAGAAAAATGACTAATTATTTAAGACAAAGAGTTAGATTGATTAAGAAACTTAAAAAGAAATTAAAGGAGCTTGAGCGAAAGGATAAATAATACTATGGAAGATAAAAAAGATTATTGGGAGCAATGGTTAGATAACAGTAAAGAAAAAGTTAAAGCAAAAATAGTTTTAACTGATGAACAAGTTGCTGAAATAAGAAAAGATCCTTTTAAATATAGTGCTGTAAAATGGGCTAAAAAGTTTAATTGTTCAATAACTGTTATCACTAATGTTATTCAAAATCGTGGTGCTTATTATAGCCCAGATTATTCTTTTACATGGGTTGACGGAAAAGAAGATAATAGAACACTTGTAGAAAGATTAAAAGAAAGACAATCTAAAAAAGAAAATTTATTAACAAGAAATAAGAGAAAATGGTTTACTGAAGAACAAATTGATTTTATTCGTGAAAGCGATTTATCAAATGTTGAATTAGCTAAAATGTTTAATTGTAATAAAGCAACAATTAGCAATATTATCAATAATCATACTCATTATGATCCATATTATACTCCAAAACCAAAAAGAAAAGTTCTTGAGCTTAATGATGAAGACCTTAAGAAAATAAGAACAGTTAGCTATTATTCAGATCAATTTTTAGCAAAGCTTTTTAATACTTCATCAACTTTTATTAATCAAATTAGAAAAAATAAAGTTAAAAAATATTATGATTCTAAATATAAACCATTAAAAACAGATTTTCCTAACCAAGAAGATGCTAAAAAGTTTACTGATGAAGAAATAAAAATGATTAGGAATAATCCTTTAGGAAACAGAAAACTTGCTAAACAACTTGGGGTTGCTCAATCTACAATTATTAATATTAGAAATAATAAAACTTATTATGATTCTAATTTTACACCAAAAGTTAGATTTAAACCAAAGCTTACCTGGGAAGATGTAAAATTTATTAGAGCAAACTATTTAGAAATAGATACTATGGAGCTTGCAAAAAAGTTTAATGTTTCAAAAACTCAAATATGCTGTGCGATAAGAAACGAAAGTTTTTTTGATCCAGATTATATTTATGTTAAAAAGAAATATAAAAATAAAGATAGAATACTTACTGATGAACAAGTTCTTTACATTAGAAAAACAGATAAATATTATAAAGATGTTTGTAAAGAATTAGATATTAGTGAAACTTGTTTTTATAATATTAAAAATGGTAAGACCTATAAGGAAGTAAAAGAAAAATCTATTGGTAAACCTATTTTTGATAAGAAACAAATTGAAGAATTACAAGCGAATCCGTTAAACAGAATTAATATGTTATGGGGTAAATAAAAAAATTGCTAAAATAATATTTTATTTATATAATGTATTGACAATTTTGCTGGCTTAACTCAATTGGTAGAGTAACTGTTTTGTAAGCAGTAAGTTGTAAGTTCAAATCTTACAGTCAGCACCATCTTGATTTGTATTTTATTTTTGCTTAAATAAAAAAATGAATTATATATATTGGGCACACTTACCAGAACATACAGATAAAAATACACAAGGTTATATTGGTGTAACTTGTAGAGATTTATCTGTAAGAATGAAAAGACATTTTGATGATACAAAAGCAAACTCTCAATATACTTTTCACAGAGCAATTAGAAAATATAAAGAAAAAATAATATGGGAAATAATTGCTGAATATGAAAATGAAAAAGAAGCTTATACTTTTGAAAACTTTTTGAGACCAAAAGAAAATATAGGTTGGAATAATGCTATCGGTGGAAGCAAGCCACCAGTTCAAAAAAAAGGAAAAAAACAAAAAAGTACAATGAAAAAATTATTGCCAGAACAGGTTGAATATATTCTTAATTCAAAAGAAAGTTCTAATTCATTAGGTAAAAAATTTAATGTTGCTAAAAGCTCAATTTATAGATTAAGAAAGAAAAATGGAATTGTTATCAGCGACAGTTTAATAGACAAAAATATTTATATATTTAATCATTTAGATTATGGTCAAGAAATATGTACACAGCTTGAATTTAAAAAAAAATATAATTTAGATTCCGATAAAGTTTCAGCAATTATAAAAGGAAAAAGAAATACACATAAAGGCTGGTCTTTTTTAGGTAAATTAAACCAATAATGTAAATTAGAATTTTCATTTTGCCATTTTTTCCTTTATTTTATATAATAACTTAAAATTAAATGGCAATTAGAAAAATGGAACTTAATACAAGAAGCAAAAATAATTTGAAAGGTGTTCATCCTGCTTTAATCAATGTTGTAAATAAATCAGCAGAGATTGTTACAGAGAAACTTCCTAACTATCATTTTGTTATAACTGATGGTGTTAGAACATTGGAGCGACAAAAACAATTATTAGCAGAGAAAAAAACTAAAACTCTTAATAGTAAACATCTTACTGGTCATGCTGTTGATATTGCTGTTTTTATTGATGGTAAAATTACATGGGACTTAAAAGAATATAAACTTGTTGTTTCATTATTCAAAGAAGCAGCCAAAGAGTTAAATGTTGAGATTGAATGTGGTGCTGACTGGAAATGGGTTGATGCTCCTCATATTCAAATAGACCCAAATAAATATAAATGGAAATAAGAAAAATGATTGAGTTGTATAATAATAATGCTATTAGCTTATTAAAAGATTTTGAATCTAATTCAATTGACCTTATAGCCGTAGACCCTCCTTATAAAATTACATCAAGAGGAAATGCTGGAAACAGTGGTGGAATGATGCAAAAAGAATTGTCTATGAAAGGTAAAATTTTTAATCATAATGATGTTAATATAAAAGATTATATAACAGAGTTTTACCGTATATTAAAAGATGGAACTCATTGCTATATAATGACTAATCATATAAATCTACAAGATATGATAAACAGTGCTACTGATTGTGGTTTTAAGTTTGTTAAATGCTTAATATGGAATAAGGGAAATAAAATAATGGGTGGTTATTACATGAGCCAATTTGAATATATTTTGTTTTTAAGAAAAGGTAAATCTAAAAGAATAAATAATTGTGGCACTGCTGATATATTAAGTATTTCAAATAAAAAAACAAAAATAAATGGAAAAAATATACACGATACTGAAAAACCTGTTGAGCTTATGGAGATTCTAATTGCCAATAGTTCTAATGAAAACGATTTGATTTTAGACCCATTTATGGGAAGTGGCTCAACTGGTGTAGCCTGTAAAAACTTAAATAGGAAATTTATTGGTATTGAACTTGATGAGAATTATTTTAAGATAGCAAAAGAAAGAATTGAGGAAACGAATGAAAAACTGGTATAAATCAAAAACATTATGGGCTAACTTTTTTATTGCTTTATTAACTGTGATAGAGGCTAAT
>JACCEE011382498.1_pt1 | contig 10709 bp, 8 predicted proteins | sample 7449931 | NCBI WGS metagenome assembly JACCEE01 (sample SAMN15323457, study PRJNA562643) | freshwater metagenome | isolation source: river surface water | place: USA:Blue River Watershed | collected 2017-08-19 | reverse complement strand
GGCCGGAGTCGGAGCTGGTGATGCCGATGATGCGGCCGCTGATGCCGGCGCGGCGCTTGGCCTCGTAGGCGCAGAGCACGCCGCTCTTGCCGGCGGCGCCGATGATCACGACGGTGTTGCCGGGCTTAACGAGCTTCGCGGTCTGGGCCGGGGCGCCGGCCACGTCGAGCACCGCGAGCGCGAGCTTCTCGGGCATATCCTTCGGGATCTTCGCGTATATGCCGCTCTCGAAGATGATGGCCTTGGCCTTCACGTTGACCTGCTCGGTGCCCCTCTTTATGCCGAGGATCTTCTCGATCTTCAGCGGGGTCAGGGACAGCGAGACTAGGCTGGCCACCTTGTCGCCGACCTTCAGGCTGGTCTTAGCGGCGAGCTTCGGGCCTATCTTGGCCACGCGGCCGAGGAACATGCCGCCGGAACCGGTGACGGGGTTCTGCATCTTGCCCCTCTCCCCGACGATCTTCTGGATCATTTCCTTTATCTTGGCCTCGTCGCCGTTGTTCACCTGCTTGATCTGGGTGAAGCTGGCCGAGTCTATGTTCAGGGTATCCACGTCGAGCATGATCTCGTTGTCGTAGATGTAGTCCATGCTGTTGTCCACTTTCAGCGCGGGCTGCGGCAGCACGCCTTTGGGCTCTATGACCCGGTGGGCGCCGAACGGATTGCCGCCTTTCTTCACGGTAATGTTCTTTGACATGTTTTCTCCTGTATCTCGTTTTTGTGCTGCTGCGTTATTCCTTCAGGGCGAACAGTTTGCGCACGTCGCCGGGCTTCGCTATTTCGAGGTCGGCCTCCTTCGATATGCGCACCGCACGCTCCACGAATTCTGCGTTGGACTTGGCCAGCCTGCCCTTCGAGTAGTAGATGTTGTCCTCGAAGCCCACGCGGATGAACCCGCCGGCGGCTATGGCGCCGTAGATGGCCGGCAGGTGGGCGCGGCCCACGCCCATCACGGTGAAGTAGCTCTCCGCGGGCATCTGGTCCATCATGTACGAAAGGGTCTTCACGCTCATGCTGAGCGCGGCCGGCACGTTCATCACGAAACCGTAGTGGTACGGCGGCTTTATCAGGCCTTCCTTGATCAGGATGTGCGAGGCCTGCACGTGCGACACGTCGAAGCACTCCAGCGTGGGGCGCACGCCGTGCCTGTTCATCTCGGAGGCGAACTGCCGCATGATCGGCACGGTGTTGATGATATAGTCGTTGCCGAAGTTCACGCTGCCGCAGTCGAGCGAGGCCATGTCGGGCTTGAGCGCCACCGGGGCGATGCGCTCCTCGGGGGTCATCCCGACGGCTCCGCCGGTGGTGATCTCTATCACCACGTCGCAGCGCTTGCGGATGAGCTCTATCGCCTTCTTGAACACCGCCACCTCGGCGGTAGGGGTGCCGTCGTCCTTGCGGGCGTGCAGGTGCACTATGGAGGCGCCGGCCTTCCAGCATTCCTCGGCGGAAGCGGCCAGCTCCTCGGGGGTAACCGGCAGGGCCGGGGCCTGGGCCTTCGTGGTCTCGGCGCCGGTAAGCGCGCAGGTTATTATCATCTTGTTGGCCATGTCGGTCTCCTCAGAACTTCCGTATGGTGCCGGGGATGTGCAGTTTCGGCTCGGTGCACTTCACCACTTCCTCGACGGTCGTGTCCTCCGCGATCTCCTCGAGGACCAGGCCTTTCTTCGTTACGCGTATGAAGGCCATGTCGGTGACGATGATGTCCACTTCCTCCACGGCGGTAAGGGGCAGAGTGCACTTCCTGAGTATCTTGGGCGCGCCGTTCTTGTTGACGTGCTCCATCGCCACTATGACGTTCTTCGCGCCGACCACCAGGTCCATAGCGCCGCCCATGCCGGGCACCATCTTGCCGGGGATCATGTAATTGGCGAGATTTCCCTGCTCGTCCACCTCCAGCGCGCCGAGCACGGTGTAGTCCACGTGGCCGCCGCGGATGATGGCGAAGCTCATCGCCGAATCGAAGTAGCAGCCGCCGGGCACCAGCGTTACCGGCTGGCCGCCGGCGTTCACTATGCGCGGGTCTTCCTTGCCCTTCTCGGGCGTGCCGCCGAGGCCTATGAAGCCGTTCTCGGAGTGCAGCAGTATGTTGCGGTCCTTGGGGATGTAGTTGGCCACCATCGTCGGCATGCCGATGCCGAGGTTCACCAGCGCGCCGTCGGGCAGCTCCTGCGCGATGCGCTTTATCAGCCTTACTCTCTTGAGTTCCTTGGGGTCCATTTGAAAGCTCCTTATTTCTGCTGCAGGTTCTGCGCCGGTATCTCGGACTTCACGATGGCGGAGATGAACACGCCGGGTATCGTGACCCTGTCGGGGTCCATCTCGCCGGGCTCCACTATCTTGTCGGCCTCGACGATAACGTAGTCGGCGGCCATCGCCATGCTCACCTCGGCGTTCTTGGTGGCGGCCGGCAGGAAGCAGTTGCCGTACTTGTCGCAGACCTCGGCCTTCACGAAGGCGAACTCCGCGCCGAGCGGCAGCTCGAGCAGGTATTCCTTGTCGTTGATGATGAGCTTCTGTTTCCCCTTCTCCACTGCGGTGCCTATGCCGGTGGGGGTCAGCACGCCGCCGAGGCCCGCGCCCTTCGCGCGGATGCGCTCGTTGAAGGTGCCCTGGGGCACCAGCGTCACGTCCATCTCGCCGGAGTTCATCTTCTGGCCGGAGACCGGGTTTGTGCCTATGTGGGTTGCGTAAAGCTTCTTGACGCGGCTCTGGGAGATCAGTTTGCCGACGCCGACCTCGGGGAAGGCCGTGTCGCTGGTCATCAGCGTCAGGTCCTTCGAGCCTTTCTTCAGGAGGGCCTCGATGAGCGTGAAAGCGTTGCCGCAGCCCATGAAGCCGCCCACCATCAACGACGAACCGTCCTTTATCTTCTCAACCGCCTGTTCAGCCGTAAGAATAGGTTTCATGCCTTACTCCTTGTCAGATTTTACCGCGACCGCCCCGCGCCGAAGTCCAAATATTATAACAAAATTATTTATTATAAAAGGCCGCCGGGACGCAAAAAAGCCCGCGGGGCCTGGCCTCCGCGGGCTTTCATTCGCGCGTGGCCCCCCTTTTCAGGCGGCGCCGGCCGCCGCGCGCGCGGCGCGGTACGCCGCCAGCGCCAGCGGGAAAGGCGAGAGCACGCGCTCCAGCACGCCCTTGCATTCCGAAATGGCGGTGCCGTAGTTCGTTATGGGCACGCCCGAAGACGAGGTCTTTTCCATGCGGCCCAGTATCTCGGTGCGGGTCAGCATGCAGCCGCCGCACTGTATGGCCAGCTTGTAGGAGGCGATGTCCGGAGGCAGGTCGTGGCCGGCGAAGGTGTCTATCTTCAGGTCCCCCCCTGCGGTCTGTCTCAGCCAGCGCGGCAGCTTCACGCGGCCTATGTCGTCCTCTATGGCGTGGTGGCTGCAGGCCTCCATCACGGCCACGCGGTCGCCGGGTTTCAGGCCGCGTATGGCCGCGGCGCCGGCCGCGTAGGCGGCCAGGTCGCCCTTGAACCGCGCGAAAAGTATCGAGAACGTCGTGCAGGGCACGTTGCCCGGCGTGTTCTCGACCATGAAGTCCACCACCTGCGAGTCGCAGACCACGAGGGCCGGCGGCGCCTTGAGCGCAGCGAGCGCGGCCGCGTACTCGGTCTCGCGGCAGACCAGAGCGAGCTGCCCGTGGTCCAGCAGGTCGCGCATGGCCTGCACCTGCGGAAGTATGATGCGGCCCTTCGGGGCCTCCTTGTCGATAGGTATGATCAGCACGGCCGTCGAGCCGGGCGGGACCAGGTCGCCCAGTATGGCCTTCGGTCCGCCCTTGTCGGCGGTGACCGCCAGCAGGCGTTTCTTTATCTCGTTCACCGCGGCCTCGCGGCCGGCCTTGTTCACGGCGGAGCAGAGCACCGGGTCCAGGCCCAGCGCCTTCAGCGCGGCCAGCACGGCGGGCGCGGGGGCGGCCAGGTCCGTCTTGTTTATCAGCGGGATGACCGGCGTCTTGCGCGCGGCGGACGCGGCGACCACGTCCTGCTCCCATTTCCCCCATTCGGAGGGTTCGGCCACCAGCAGCACGGCGTCGGCGCGGTCGAAGATGCGCCGCGCGCGCTCGGTGCGCAGCGCACCCAGCTCGCCGCTGTCGTCGAGGCCGGCGGTGTCCAGGAACACCACGGGCCCTACCGGCAGCAGCTCCATGCTTTTCTCCACCACGTCGGTGGTGGTGCCGGGCACCGGCGAGGTTATGGCCACGTCCTGGCCGGCTATCATGTTCAGCACGCTGGACTTGCCGACGTTGGTGCGGCCGAAGATGGCTATCTGCAGGCGCATGGATTTGGGCGTTGTTTGCATGGCGGTCATCCTTTGGGGGCGTTCTTGAGCGAGTGCCCGTAGCCCTCCGCGCGCGTGCGGCCCAGGGACTTGAGCATCGCGTCGACGCAGCCGGCGCATTTGTCGGCGGCGTCGCTGACGCAGATCTTGCCGGGGTACAGGCTGTAGTCCACCCTGTGCTCGACGGGGCTTATGTTGGGCATCAGCACGTTGGCGCCGCATTGGAGCGCGCGCTGCCTGCCCTGCGGGTGCAGTGTGCCCATAGCGGTGGTGGCCGGTATGTGCGTGTTTACGGTGACTATGCGGGTCAGCGCGACCATCCTGAGGCCGAGGTCCAGGGTTCCGCCCGCCGAGCCGGCGAGCGGCGTGTCCGGGTTCGGTATGAACGGGCCTATGCCTACCATGTCGAGGTCGAGCTTCTTGAAGAGCAGTATGTCGTCGGCGAGGCTCTCGAGGGTCTGGCCCGGCAGGCCGGCCATTACGCCGGAGCCGACCTGGAAGCCGGCCTCCTTCAGCCAGGCGAGGCAGGCGAAGCGGCGGTCGTAGTCGGAGTCCGGCTTGAGGGCCTTGAAGAGTTCCCTGTCCGACGTCTCGAAGCGGAGCAGGAAGCGGTCGGCGCCGGCGGCGCGCAGGGCCTTATATTCCTCCCTGGAGTGTTCGCCTATGGAGAGGGTTATGGCGAGGCCGGTCTCTTTCTTGACGGCTTCCAGGACGGGGATGACGTCGCGCGGGCTCCAGGCCGGGTCTTCGCCGGACTGCATGACGACGGTGCGGTAGTTCAGCGAGACGGCGGTGCGGGCGCAAGCGAGTATCTCTTCTTTAGTGAGGCGGTAGCGGCGCACCTTGGGGTTGCCGGCGCGTATGCCGCAGTAGCGGCAGTTGCGGCGGCAGGTGTTGGAGAACTCTATGAGGCCGCGCACATGCACGCCGTCTCCGACGTTGTCGCGGCGGACCTTGTCGGCCAGCGCGAAGAAAGGGGCCGGGTCGGTCCCCGGCGACAGCGCGTCGATGAGTTCTTTTTTATTCATGTCGGTATGCCGATCTTATCGTCGGCAGTCCCGCGGCATGGGCTCTTCGGGCACGGCGTCGCGCACACCGTGCGCGCGCCTTGTCACTCCCTCGCCGCGCTTGCGCAAGCGGCTCGGTCCGCGACAGCCCTCAGAACCCATGCCACGCTCCTGCCGACGGGCCCATGCCGTGCGCCTGCCGCCGGACCCATGCCGCCTCCGCCCCTCCGGGCGAAGGCGGGGCCGCGGGGCTCAGATCAGAAACAGAGGTCGCGCTCGCCGGCGGCTATGCGGGCGTAGTAGGCGTCCAGCAGCTTCACGGTCTCCGGCGGGAAGTCCTTCTCGCGGGCCCGTATCTCGGATATTTCCTTCCTTATCAGCGCCTCGCCCTTCGCCCGGGTGGCGTCGGAGGCGAAGTCGTCGAGCCACTCGCGGAAGGTCAGCACGGCGTTGAGCTTGCAGAAACGGCCTTCGTGCCCGCTCTTGAGCAGCTTCATGATATGGTCGCCCGTGCGGCCGCAGCGGTAGCCCGACGTGCAGAAGCTGGTTATGTGGCCGAGGTCGGCGAGCTCGCCTATCACCTCGTCGAGGCTGCGCGGGTCGCCTATCATGAACTGCTGGCGCTCCGATTCCTGGTGGTTGTAGCGGTCGGAATAGGCGCCTATGCCTATGTTGGTGCCGGCGTCGCGCTGGGTGCAGAAGCTTATCACGCCGCGTATGGTCTCGGCCTTCTCGCGGGCGGTCACTATCATCCCGGCGTAAGGCACCGACAGGCGCAGCACGGCGACGAGCTTCCTGAAGTCGGCGTCGGAGACGTTCTTCACGCTCTCCTCGGGGAGGCTGGTGCCGTTGGCGCTCTCGAGGCGCGGGAACGAGATGGTGTGCGGGCCTATGCCGAACTTGGCTTCGAGTTCGCGGGAATGCGCGACGAGGCCGAGCACCTCGAACTTCCAGTTCGGGTTAAGGCCGAACAGCGCGCCCAGCGCGACGTCGTCGATGCCGGCCTCGAAGGCGCGGTGCATCACGTACAGGCGCCAGTGGAAGTCGGTCTTCGGGCCCGTGCCCGGATGCAGCTTCGCGTAGAGCTCGCGGTCGTACGTTTCCTGGAAGACCTGGAAGGTGCCTATGCCGCCGGCTTTCATGATCTTCAGGTCGTCTATCGACATTGGCGCGGCGTTGACGTTGACGCGGCGGATCTGGCCCCAGCCGCGGCGGGTCTTCTCCTTTACGGAGTAGATGTTGCGCATGGCCTCCGCTATGTACTCGGCGCCGCTCTCGGGGTGCTCGCCGACGACGAAGATCAGCCGCTTGTGGCCTATCTTGCCGGCCAGCACGCGGGCCTCCTGCTTTATCTCGTCCATCGTCAGCTTGCGGCGGGCCTGGCCCTTGTTGGCCGCGCGGAAACCGCAGTACAGGCAGTTGTTGACGCAGAGGTTGGAGGCGTAGAGCGGGGCGAAGGTGACGACGCGGTTGTCGTAGACCTTGCGTTTCACCTTGCGGGCGGCCTCGAAGACCTCTTCGAGCAGCGCCGGGTCCTCGACGGAGAGCAGTACCGCGGCGTCCTCCGGCGGCAGCGCCTCGGAGACCTCGAGCGAGCGCGCCAGTATCTCGCGTACCTTCGCCGGGTCGGGCTTCGCGGAGGCTATCGCGCGTTTCAGCGCCTCGTCGTCTATGAAGTCGGTCTTGCCCACGAGCCCTTTCCAGCTTATCCTTTCGCTAATGTCAGCCATGATGCCTCCCGTGTTGTCCTTCGGGCGCTTCGGGCGCGGGGGAGTTCCCCCCGGCCGCGTCGTTGAGCGTCACCTCGAAAACAGTTCCTTTGCCGTATTCCGACGACACCTTCACGTCCCCGCCGTAGAGCCTGGCGATGCGGCGCAGTATCGACAGTCCGAGCCCGCTGCCGTCCACGGCGCGGGTGTGCTCGTTCTTGATCCTGACGAACTCGCCGAACAGCTTCGCCTGTTCCTCCGGCGTCATGCCTATGCCGGTGTCCGAGCAGCGCACCAGCACCGACGACGGCGAGGTGCGCGTCAGCTCCAGCGCGGCGGAGCCGCCGCGCCTGTTGTACTTCACCGCGTTCGTCAGCAGGTTGGACAGCACCATGTCCACCTCGCCGGGATCGGCGCGCAGGACGAGGCCGGGCTCCGCCCTGACCTCCACCTTCACGCCCCCTTTCTCCGCGGCGGCGGCCACCGCGTCGGCGGCCAGCGAGGCCGCCCTGCGCAGGTCCACCGGTTCAAAAGTCCGCGCCTTCCTGCCCGATTCCAGCCGCGTCAGGTCCAGCAGGTCCATCACAAGCTTGCGCATGCCCGCTATGCGCACCACGCTCCGCTCTATCATCTGGTCGTAGGCCGCCAGTTCCGGGCCCTTGATCCTTTCCCGCATCAGGTGCATGTAGCCTTCCACGGCCGCGAGCGGGGCCTTCAGCTCGTGGGCCAGCACCGTGACGAAGTTGAAGCGCAGCTGCCGCTTCTCCTCCTCGAGCGCGCCGGCCTTGCGCTGCAGGTACACGCTGCGCGCGGCCTTGGCCACCGTGGCGCGCAGTTCCTCCGGCGTGAACGGCTTCGCGAGGAAGTCGAAGGCGCCGCGTTTGGTCGCCGCCACCGCCACGTCGAGCGAGGCGAAGGCGGTTATCATTATGGTCAGGACGGCCGGGCGTTCCGGCGCGGCGGCCAGCACGTCTATGCCGGTCATGTCCGGCAGCTTGTAGTCCAGCAGAACAAGGTCAGGCGCTGCGGCGCGTATCGCTTCCAGCGCCTCGCCGCCCGTGGCGGCCGGTATCACCGAGAACGCCACGGTCTCGCCGAACTCGTCGAGACGGACCGAGAAGCCCTCGAGCGCCCTTTCGGCGCCCGCGCGCATCCCCGGTTCGTCGTCGACGATCAGGACCTTGAGCCGCCGGTCGGTTTCAGGCATGGGCCTCGCCGGCGCCGAGCAGGCGCTTCAGCGCCGCCTTCAGCTGCTCGAAGCGCAGTTCCTTATGTATGATCACGTCGGCCTTTATCCAGGACTTGGGGTCCTGGGCCTTGTCGAAGGAATGGCCGGTGTCGCGGGTCACCGAGGTCACGATGATCACCGGGACCTTGGGGTCCATCTTCTTTATCCTGTAGCTGAGGACGAAGCCGGAGTCCTGGTTCTCCATCATCAGGTCCAGCACGGCGGCCTGGAAGGCGCCGGGCTTTATCAGCCCCTCGGCTTCCTTCTGGCCGGCGGCGGTGACGATGTCGTAGCCCTCGGCTTCCAGGTACAGCTTTATCTGCTCGAGCATGTCCGGGTCGTCCTCGGCCACCAGAACCTTTATCTTTTCGCTGTTAGTCATGTTCGTCTCCTTCGTGGTAGTAAAACCGCAAATCCTTCAGGGCCTGTTCCCCGGCCCCGCGCCGCCCTCGCGGGCCGCGCGCGGCAGCCGCACAGTGAACGTCGTCCCGGTCGGCCCCGCCGCCGGGTCGGCGTTGCTGGCCACCGTTATCGCGCCGCGGTGGGCCTTCACTATGCCGTAGGACACCGCGAGCCCGAGCCCGGTGCCTTTGCCTATCTGCTTCGTCGTAAAGAACGGCTCGAAGACCTTCTTTATGTTCTCGGGCCTTATGCCGCAGCCGGCGTCGGCGACGCTGAAGCATACCGCGTCCTCTTCGGCGAAGGCCCGCACCTTTATCGCCCCGCCCGAGGGCATGGCCTCCGCGGCGTTCGTGACCAGGTTCGAGAGCACCTGCACGATCTGGTCGGGGTCCATCTCGCCCGAAACCCCGCCTTCCCCGCGCTCCACGGACAGTTCCACCCCTTCGGGCAGCAGGGCAGTGCCGGCGTAGCTCTCTACCAGCCTGCCCAGGTCCGTGGCCCGGAAGGACGGCTTGTTCTTGCGCGCGAAGTTCAGCAGCCCGGCGACGATCTTCTTGCAGCGGTCGGCCTGCTCCGTTATCATCGCGGCGTCGGCCTTCAGCCCCGGGTCCGCCTGGCACCGTTCGGACAGCAGGTGCGCGTACAGCAACACCACGCCGAGCGGGTTGTTGAGCTCGTGCGCCACCCCGGCGGCCAGCTGGCCCATGCCGGCCAGCTTCTCGCTCTGCGCCAGGGCCTGCTTGGTCTTGGCGAGCTGGTTGTAAGAGAGCGTCAGTTCCTCCGCCGTGACCTTCAGCCGGTCTATCGTGTACGGCAGGCACATCTCGCTTTCCGCTATGCCGCGCACTATCGCGGTGGCGTGCTCCACGCAGGTGGTGTAGCCGCAGGCGCCGCAGTTCAGCTCGTCCTCGGGCTTCGTCTTGCCCATCTTCTCCAGGACGGCCTTAAGTTCTTCCTTCGTCGGAGTCTTCATTCTCCTGTCTTCCGGCTCGAAGGCGGCGGAGTAATCCATGCCGCGGCACCGCCGCACCGACTCCTCCCATTCGCTGACGCGCATGCTGAAGTAGCTTTCCCTGGCGTAGCGCCTCAGCGCGGCCTCGCGGGCGTGCTTGGAGGATTTCACGCTGACGCCTGGGCCCATGATGCAGCCGTCGCAGCACAGCAGGTCGAGGAAATCCGCGTCTATGTCGCCGCGCTCCATGTTCCTGAGCGCCTCGGCGAAGCCGTCGAGCCCCTCGGCGGACATGAAGCGCCCGCTCATCAGGTCGGCCTCGAGCTCGGCCGAGCTCAGCAGGCCCCCGCCCATCGGGTACAGCACGCCCTTCGCCGGGTGCGGCGGGTCGAAGCGCGCGTCCTTCGCGCTCGAGCGGTCTATGCCGGCCTCTTTAAAGAGCTCCCGCAGTTCGACGAAGGTCAGCGATTCGTCTATGTCGGCGCGGGCCCGCCCGGTCTCCCCCTTCTTCGCGACGCAGGGGCCTATGAACACCACCTTCACGTCCGGGCCGTACGTCGCGTGTATCACGCGGGCCTCGGCCACCATCGGGGAGACCACCGGCGCCAGGTCCTTGACCAGCGCCGGGTGGAACTTCTGCACGTAAGAGACCACCGCCGGGCAGGCCGTGCTTATGTATTTCCTGCCCGGGTTGTCCGCCAGCAGCCTGCGGTACTGCAGCGAGACCATGTCCGCGCCGAAGGCCACCTCGCAGACGTACTTGAAGCCCAGCGCCTTCAGCATGCCGGCGAAGCGCTTCGGGTCGAGGCCGCCGAACTCCACCGGGAAGCTGGGCGCCAGCGCCGCGGCCACCGGGGCCGTGCCCGCGAGCAGCGCCTTCACGGCGGGCTTCGAGTCAAGCGTCGCCTTGGCGCCGCGGCTGCACATCAGCACGCAGTTGGCGCAGCCGATGCACCTTTCCTTTATCACTTCGGCCTGGCCGCCGGAGATCCTTATCGCCTTCGCCGGGCACCCGCGCACGCACGTGTAGCACGCCTGGCAGCGTTCCTTTATAGTGCGTACGAGCGGTTCTTTCCCGGGTTCCATATCTCCGGCCGCCGGGCCGCCGGCGGGAGGCTT
>JACCEE011747975.1_pt1 | contig 10712 bp, 11 predicted proteins | sample 7449931 | NCBI WGS metagenome assembly JACCEE01 (sample SAMN15323457, study PRJNA562643) | freshwater metagenome | isolation source: river surface water | place: USA:Blue River Watershed | collected 2017-08-19 | reverse complement strand
TTCTTTACCTTCCCGCTGTCAAGGAGCACTGACATGAGCAAGAAAATCAAATGCGCGCTGATTGGTCCCGGCAATATCGGCACCGACCTGCTGGCGAAGCTGCAACGTTCGCCGGTGCTGGAGCCGGTCTGGATGGTCGGCATCGACCCCGAATCGGACGGCCTGAAGCGCGCCCGTGAAATGGGCCTGAAGACGACCGCCGAAGGCGTGGACGGCCTGCTGCCGCACGTGATTGCCGATGGCGTGCAGATCGCGTTCGATGCGACCTCCGCTTATGTGCATGCGGAGAACTCGCGCAAGCTCAACGAGCTGGGCGTGCTGATGATTGACCTGACGCCAGCCGCAATCGGCCCGTTCTGCGTGCCGCCGGTGAACCTGAAGGAACACGTCGGCAAGGGCGAGATGAACGTCAACATGGTGACCTGCGGCGGCCAGGCGACAATCCCGATGGTGGCAGCCGTGTCGCGCGTGCAGCCGGTAAAGTACGGCGAGATCGTCGCCACCGTGTCCTCGCGCAGCGCCGGTCCCGGCACCCGCAAGAACATTGATGAATTCACCCGCACCACCGCCGGCGCGATCGAGAAAGTCGGCGGCGCGCAAAAGGGCAAGGCCATCATCATCATCAACCCGGCCGACCCGCCGCTGATCATGCGCGACACCGTTCACTGCCTGGTCGAAGGCAAGCCGGACGAAGCAAAGATCACGCAGTCGATCCACGACATGATCAAGGAAGTGCAGAAGTATGTGCCGGGCTACAAGCTGGTCAACGGCCCTGTATTCGACGGCAACCGCGTGTCGGTCTTCCTCGAAGTCGAAGGCCTCGGCGATTACCTGCCGAAGTACGCGGGCAACCTCGACATCATGACGGCCGCCGGTGCGCGCACCGCGGAGATGTTTGCCGAAGAAATGATTGCTGGTCGCCTCGTGCTCGAGCCGACTGTCGCGGCCTGAGCGCAGCGAGCCACCCAAGGAGAATGAACATGACTATCAAGGGCAAAAAAATCACCCTGCACGACATGACCCTGCGTGACGGCATGCACCCGAAGCGCCACCTGATGTCGCTGGAGCAGATGAAGTCGATTGCGATGGGCCTCGACGATGCCGGCATCCCGCTGATCGAAGTCACGCACGGCGACGGCCTCGGTGGCTCGTCGGTCAACTACGGCTTCCCGGCGCACACGGACGAGGAATACCTCGGCACCGTGATCCCGCTGATGAAGCAAGCCAAGGTGTCGGCCCTGCTGCTGCCGGGCATCGGCACCGTCGACCACTTGCAGATGGCGCATGGTCTGGGCGTGCATACGATTCGTGTCGCGACCCATTGCACCGAGGCGGATGTCTCCGAACAGCACATCACCTATGCGCGCAAGCTGGACATGGACGTGGTCGGCTTCCTGATGATGGCGCACATGAACTCGCCGGAGGGCCTGGTCAAGCAGGCCAAGCTGATGGAAAGCTATGGCGCCAACTGCATCTACGTGACCGACTCGGCCGGCTACATGCTGCCCGAAGATGTACGCGTGCGTATCGACGCGGTGCGCCAGGCGCTGGACCCGAAGACCGAGCTCGGCTTCCACGGTCACCACAATCTCGCGATGGGCGTGGCCAACAGCGTGGCGGCGATCGAATGCGGCGCGAACCGCATCGATGCCGCGGCGGCAGGCCTGGGCGCCGGCGCCGGCAACACGCCGATGGAAGTGCTGGTCGCGGTGCTGGAACGCATGGGCGTCCAGACCGGCGTCGATGTCTGGAAGATCCAGGACGTGGCCGAAGACCAGGTGATCCCGATCATTGACTTCCCGATCCGTATCGACCGCGACGCGCTGACTCTGGGCTATGCGGGCGTGTACGGTTCCTTCCTGCTGTTCGCCAAGCGTGCCGGCGCGAAGTACGGCATCCCGGCGCGCGAGCTGCTGATCGAGCTCGGCCGTCGCAAGATGGTCGGCGGCCAGGAAGACATGATCGAAGACACCGCACTGACGATGGCGCGCGAGCGTCAGGCCAAGGCTGCGAAGGCCGCCTGATAACGCCGCCCCAACACCCCGTCAGCACCTGCATCAACCCGGCTGCCCGCCCCGGCAGCCGGCCCACTACCTACCAGGGAGAACCCATGCCGTTCGCACAGATCCACATGATCCAGGGCCGTACCGAAGAGCAGAAGCGTGCCGTGATCGAGAAAGTGACCCAGGCGCTGCACGAAGCCGTTGGCGCGCCGAAGGAAACCATCCGCATCCTGATCTCGGAAGTCCCGAGCACCAACTGGGGCATCGGCGGCACCCCGGCCAAAGACCTCGGGCGCTGACGCCTTGGTCGGGCGGCCCGAAGCCTCTGGTTCCCGGCATGCGCCGGGATGACAGGGCAAGGGCCGTCGCCCGCCAAACGTCCTCCCGACGCGCGCCGCGATGCCCTGGCACTGGCCGCCACCCGTCAATCGTCATCCCGGCGCATGCCGGGATCCGGCGTCAGGCACTGCGAGACTTTGTGTACAATCACCCTCGGTAAAAATCCTCGGTAAGCCCTGTTGCCGCTCATGGACGATCTCTTCGTGATCCCGCTTGTGATGACTGTCGTAGCCGCCCTGTCGATCGGGGCGATCTACCTGATCTCGCTGCTGTTCAAGGACGGCGACGAGGAATGACCCTGCCCGTTGTCGCGGGCGCTTCCTGCTTCCTTTCCCATGCTGATCACTGATGCGCTGCTGGTCGGCGCTGGTGCCTTTGCGGCCGGCGCCATGAATGCGATGGCCGGCGGCGGCACCTTCTTCTCTTTCCCTGCAATGCTGGCGGCCGGCGTGCCACCGGTAATGGCCAATGCCAGCAATACGGTAGCGCTGTGGCCGGCCTCGATCTCGAGCGCCTGGGCTTACCGCCGCGAGGCAATGCGCCATGGCCGCTGGGCTGCCGTGCTGGCCGTGATCTCGCTGCTGGGCGGCCTGATCGGCGGCCTGCTGCTGCTGGCCGTGTCCAACGAAACCTTCTCGAAGCTGGTGCCCTGGCTGCTGCTGGTGGCGACCACGCTGTTTGCCTTCGCGCCGCAGGTCAGCAAGTTGATCGCGTGGATGAAGGGGCACATGAAGATCGCGTCATCCGACCAGCCAGGCAGCAAGGGCGGCGCGCTGTTCCAGCTGGCCGTGGCGATCTATGGCGGCTTCTTCGGCGCCGGCATGGGCATCCTGACGCTGGCCGCGCTGGCCATTCAGGGCTTCGAGGATGTGCAGGAGATCAACGCGCTGAAGAACATGACCTCGGCGATGAATTACACGGTCGCGGCGCTGACCTTCATCATCGCCGGGGCAATCAGCTGGCCGCACACGCTGGTGGCGCTGGTGACGGCGGCAGTCGGCGGCTATGTCGGCGCGGCGCTGGCGCGCAAGCTGCCGGCCCTGTGGCTCAAGCGCCTCGTGATCGCGGTGGGCGCGGTGCTGACCGTGATTTATTTCATCAAGACTTACTGAACGCGGCCCTGATCGGCCAGTGCCCTGCTGACCGATCCGCAAGGCGCGTCAGCTGATCACGCAGCGATCGCGATCGCGTTTTCGCAAACGCTTTTCGGTTCTTTCATCCAGTTCGTCCGAGCCATGCGCAGCCCCTTCCTCCGGGGGTACCTGCTGCTGCCCTATGTCTTCTTCGCTCGACAATTCGGGCAGGTCGGGAAAGTCCGGCAAAGGCTCGCTGTCGCTGGACTCAATCAGCACATCGCTGTCCGACGATAACTCGGCATCGACCATCTGCGACTGCGGCAGCACGGCATGGACCGGCGGTCCGACGATGGAGGACACTACTTTCTGCTCGCCCTCGATATTCACCGTGCCGAATTCCAGACGCTCGAAATACAGGCCGGCATGCTCGTACGAGGCAAGTTCGGCAGCCGAGAACAAGGGGGCTGCATCCGCGCTCCCGGCACGCAAGGCGCTGCAGTTGATGACCACGGTCAGCCGTAACTGCGCTGCCGAATTTCTTTTCTCAAGGGCCGCAACCAACGCAGACAGCGAATCCCGCGTGGGCGCACGCTCGCAATCGAAGATCACCAGTTTCAGGTCGCGGAACCGGTGACCGCGATCGCATAATGCGCGCAGCATGGCGTCGGGATTTTCCGTCCGGCCGAAATGGAGGAAACTGACCATGCCCGGGCCGCAAGCCACTTCCAGCACCGCGCCCAGCTCATCGGGACGAGTGGACAAGTCCGCATGCCGCCTCAAGTTGAATGCGGTCGGCCGACCGCTCATCGCAACACGACTGACGAGGCTCGCAACGCCGAGATCCTCAACGCGCTGCCTGGACACCTGAAAGCTGAGCTCGACATACAGGCAGACGTTCGCCGGCAAGACTCGTGCAATCTCGATGACCCGGTCACGGGTCTGCTCGAGCACGCCCATCAACAAGGACAGCTCCGCTCCCTGGAAATTGCGAAAACTGTTGAGATAATCGGTATTCGTTTCAGCATGCGGCGGATGCGCGACCTGAAGTGAATAGAACCTGCCCTCGCCGGCTCTCCCCATGTTCTTCAGCGCGAGGTTCAGTTCAGCCAAATCCCCGGCATTGACGGTGAACTGGAAGTAGCCGAGCATTTTCACGAAATCACACGTCCAGTTCACCGTGCGGTCATGCATCACCATCGACCGCGCTTCCTGATACCAGAGACTGGTCCGAAAGCTCTGCCCTGCCTGCGCAAAATACTTCGATGTCAGCGCGAATGACGTGGCCGATATGGATGAACCGGACTGCAGCATCGACCAGTACATCACCTGCTCGACCACCTCCACGGGCAGGTCGGTCCACCGGTCGCACGGCTGCTGGCTGATGCTCGGCGTAGCTGATGCGGCATTGGCCGACGACGGCTGTGCGGTGGTGGTGTTGTGGGCGACGGCGATGGCAGGAAGGCCGGTATTGAAGGGCTGAGCTTGCATGGCGGGCTCCGGAACGGAAAGTGAGAAATTCCCGTGCGGCGCAGGCGGCGCCGCACGACGGCCCCCGTTCGGAACAGCAGGTGTCCCGGAGTTCGCAGGCAAGTCTGAGCAAGTTCAGGTAAGTCTGAGCAAGTTCAGGCAAGTCTGAGCCAGTCCGGGCAAACGCCGGAGTCTCGCCCTGCGCCTCAGCGCACCTCGACCTCGATGGACTTGCGCATCTTCTCGCCGTAAGAGCGATGCGCGCCATCGGCGAATTGCATCGTCAGACGATAGCGCCCCGGCGGCAGCGTGATCTCGGTCTCGGTCTGGCCCTTGCCGAAGTGGCGATGGCTGTCGTTCATCGGGATCACGGTACCTTCGGCGATGTCGTCGGCATTGATCAGCAGGTGATGGTGGCCGGTGTCGGCTGTCATGTCGCCGGCCGGCGCGACCTGCATGCCATTGACCGCGAATTTCACCTTGAAGGTCTGCGGCACGGTGTCGCCGTTGGCAGGCGTGATGAAATCGACGGACTGTGCGTGACCCTGCGCGGCTAGCAGCAGGCAGGCGGAGGCCAGCAGGGCCTTCAGCAGATAACGGGCTTTCATGCGTCCTTCTCCCCATGTGGTTTGCAGCGCCGGTGTGATCGGAAGCGGCGCCGCAAAAATGGTAACGGAAAAGCGGCACTCTGGCAGCGCCAGCGCGTACGGGATGTACGGTACGTCCATGCAGCCGTAGCGCACAAGGACCGAATGGGAGTTGCGCGGCAGTTGTGCGGGAGTTGTGCGACAGGTGGCGTACCTCGACTCGCATCAGGACGGGCACGGAGGGCATGGCCTCGCCGGCCCTCGCGCCGCGAGTCGCTTTCCCGACATGCATTCTTTTTTTGTTACTTTTTTCCCGACCCGGGCTGTCATGCCCACACCGCAAGTATCTGATTGGTAAAGATTAACCAGCACTGGCATGCCGGTTGCTATGGAGTAAGCCTCTATCACTAACAGGACGCCTCGCGTCCCTCGCGAGCTATGAGCGCACGAGAGCTGGCCATTGACGTGTGGCGGGGCAAGGCCCGCCCTGCTGTTCAACCTGCGGCATGGGCCGGGCGCACGCCGGGCCTGTCGATGACGCTCGACCAGCTGATCGAGCGGGCCGATGCCTTGCGCGCTGCCGGACGCACCGACGAAGCCATCGCCCTGTACTACAGCTGGACGAATGGCACCCATCACCCGCTGCGCTATCTCGCGTTGTTCAGGCTGGGCTCGCTGCTGCAATCGGAAGCTGACCTGCCCGGCGCCATCGCCGCCTACCAGGCTTGCCTGCATGCCCGTCCCGGCTACGGCAAGGCGCTGATCAACCTCGGCCTCGCGCATGAGAGCGCCGGCCATATCGACCTCGCATTGCAGACCTGGGACCTGCTGGCCGCGCAGCGCCACCTGAACAGCAAGTCGGACAGGGCGCTGCTGACGATGGCGCTCAACCATATCGGCCGCGTGCAAGAGCATCACAAGCGCTATCAGCTGGCAGAGCAAGCGCTGGAGGCGAGCCTCATGCTCGACCCGAAGCAGCCGGCCGCCATCCAGCATTGGGTGCGCGTGCGGCAGAAGGCATGCCTGTGGCCGGTCTACAAGCCGCTGCCCGGCCTGTCCGCGAATGAACAACTGATGGCGACCTCGCCGCTGGCCATGCTGGCCCTCTGCGACGATCCCGCGCAACAGCTGCTGACGGCGCATGCCTTCGTCGGCCGCATGTATCCGCTGCAGGAGCAGCGACTGTGCGAAGGCCGCCGCACCACGCATCAGCGCGTGCGCATCGGCTATGTATCGGGCGACCTCGGCGTGCATGCCGTCGGCCTGCTGCTGGCCGACTTCCTGCAGAGTCATGACCGCGAGCGTTTCGAGATCTATGGCTATGACTACAGCCCGGAGGACGGCAGCACGCAGCGCCAGCGCCTGCTGCACAGCTTCGACCAGCTGCGCTCCATCCATCATCTGGGCGACCGCGAAGCGGCACAGCTGATCCTCGATGACGAGATCGATGTGCTGATCGACTTGCACGGCCTGTCCTACGGTGCGCGCCCCGGCATCTTTGCGCTGCATCCGGCGCCGTTGCAGGGCACCTGGCTGGGCTTCATTGGCACCACGTCCATGCCCTGGTTCGATTTCGTCATTGCGGATCGCCACGTGCTGCCCGAGAGCAGCACCCTGCACTTCCGCGAGCATCCTCTGTATGTGGATGGCAGCTTCCTGCCGACGGCGATCGCCGACACGCCGGCGCGCAGCGCCACGCGCGCCGAGTTCGGCCTGCCGGAGGATGCGTATGTGATGGCGGCCTTCGGCAACAGCTACAAGATCAACCCGCAATTGTTCGGCCATTGGATGAACATCCTGCGCCGCGCGCCAAATGCGGTGCTGTGGCTGATCGACGATAACGCGACCGCGCGCGAACAGCTGGTCGAACAGGCGCGCCGCGCCGGTGCCGACCTGTCGCGCATTCATTTCAGTCCGCGCACCAGCCATGCGGCCTACCGTGCCTACCTGTCGGTGGCGGACCTGTTCCTCGACACCTATCCGTACAACTGCGGTTCGACCAGCATCGACGTGCTGCAGGCCGGCCTGCCGCTGCTGACCGTCAACGGCAAGACCATGGTGTCGCGCATGGGCGGCAGCCTGCTGAATGCGCTCGACCTGCAGAGCATGGTGGCGGACGACCTGACGCAATACGAGGACAAGGCCGTCGCCTTCGCCAGCGGCGCATCCATGCCCGAGCAGGTCAGGCTCGACCGTACGCTGTCGCAGGCGCTGAACCTGAAGCTGGCGCGCTCCGTCGAGCGTGGCCTGCTGGACCTGATCCGGCAAGCCTCGTCGCGCTGAAACTGCAGCGCGCCTGTGTACTGGCCAGCACAAAAAAAAAGCCCGCGCATCGCGCGGGCCAACCCGAATCTTCAGTCAGGAAGAAAGGGAGGAGACACCTGCAGGCTACGCCTCAAACACTGGCGGTGGTGCGAAGAGCAGCCCTGAAATTCTTGCCCAGTTCGGTCGGCGGTACCCAGCCGTAGCGACGCCACAGGTCTTGCACGTTGTCGCTCGGGAGGCGGCGCGCCATCGGGCGCATGCCCAGCGATTGGCTGGTGACTTCAATGATCTTTTCGGCCTGATGCTTCATGGCGGCTGGCTCCTTCAACAATTCGTTATCGACGCCATAAGCAAATGCAAAGGCCGTGCCAGCCCGGGCGTCGGAATTCCGGCAAGTCATTGAAATGCAAGGATTTATGCCGGATATGACGATGGGTGACGCCATGAAAAAGGCACGCCGATCGGCCCTGCCCCAGCCGCAGCAGCGCCTGCCAGCCGGTCAGGCGGCACCAATGACAAGGGCCTGCCAGTCATCAAGACTGGCAGGCCCTTGACCCCGAGGCCCGAAGGCCGGGGAATGCGTAAGGCTTACTTGCCGCGCAGGCCGTCGAAGACTTCGGCGAAGCCCGGCTGGTTATGGTGCGAGATCACGCCGCGCGCGGCCTCGATCACCAGCGGGACCGGATGGCCGCGCAGGGTGTTGACGATCATTTCGTTGATGACCTTGTAGACCTGGCCCTCTTCGTCAATGATCTGGCCGAGGCGGTTGGCCAGCGGGTCGAACACACCGTAAGCCACGAACACCCCGAGGAAGGTACCGACCAGTGCACCACCGATCAGGCCGCCCAGCACCGGCGGCGGTTGATCAATCGCGCCCATGGTCTTCACCACGCCCAGAACGCAGGCCACGATGCCCAGCGCCGGCAGTGCGCCGGCAATCGAGGCCAGCGTGGCCTGGAACTTCATCTCGTCATGGTGGTGGGTCTTGATCGCGTTCTTCATCACGTCATCGACCGCGTCGGCATCCAGGTTGCCCTGGGCGATGACGACGAGGCGCAGCGTATCGCAGATCATGTGGACGATCGAATGGTCATGCGCCAGCTTCGGATATTCACCGAAGATACCGGACGAGTCGGGGTTTTCGACGTGCGCTTCGAGCGCGACCGCGCCCTCTTTCTTCATCACGTTGAGCAGCTTGCCGACCAACAGGATCAGGTCAAGGTAGTCCTGCGGCTTCCACTTCGGGCCCTTGATGCAGCGGGCCATGCCACCGAACGCGCCCTTGAAAATCAGCAGGCTGTTACCGATCAGCTGCGCACCAATGGCCGAGCCCACGATGATGAAGCCTTCCACCGGGGCCGCCTTGATGATGGGCGCCATCTTGCCGCCGGCCATGATGAAGCCGCCGAACACACAGCCAAACACGACTGCCAATCCCACGAAAAAAAACATCTGCCTCTCCTTTTGCGCGCGCAGTCCCCGCCGGGCGGGCGAAGTTACGCGGTATCGATGGGTTTATCGACACGAGCGTCGATAACTCAAGGAAGTCCTTGCAAATAAAACCCTCAAGCGCTGACAGCTTGATCATTGGTGCCGAGGTTTTGTTTGCCTGATGTCCCCGTCGCACAGCCGCGCTGGCACGGCATGAAATGCCATCTTCGCGAAGCGCATCGCCGAGGACAAATATCGACGTTAATATTGCAATTGTGAAACAAAGCCGGTGGGAACGCTACTTTTAATCAACCGTTGGCGCGTTTTGGGCGCGCCTGCCGGCCATGAGAGGCCGTATTCATTGCCAATTTGAGAACGAATCAGAACAGCAGGCACCAGACCCCGACGCATTTGCCGGTCGCCAGTTGTATCAGCAGGTCGATCAGCCCGCCGACCAGCATCGCCGGCACCGCAAGGTAGATGAAGATGAGGAACCAGCCCGCGAGCGTGATGCGCGGCTTGTCGATGTCGTGCCCCAGGACGGGCGCGTGGACGGAATTTTTGAAAATACGCTTTATCATGCGCTGCCTGTGATTAGCGCTAGAAGGGCTGCATTTCATGCCGAGCCAGCGCAGCTGTGCGACGGGTGAACCAGCCAATACGGAGCAGGATGCCAGTTCATCGGCCACGAAATTGTACGGTTTTGTTTAATCCGTGATTTATTTGTTTCAGCCGATTATAAGAGCAAGGCACCCGAGCATAACGATAACGAGACCTGCAGCCCCCAATGCACATACTGTGGAACCAGATCGAACTTCCCGAATGGGACGCCGCGCATGGCGCATTGGCCGGCGCGATGCAGCAGGACTGGGCCTATGGCACGGCACTGAAGAACCTCGGCATCGAATGTCATCGTGCGGAAGTTTTCCTCGATGGCGAACGCGTCGCGCTCGCGCAGTTCGTCTGCCGCCGCTATGCATGGACGGTGGGCTTTGCACTCTGCTCACGCGGGCCGCTATGGCTCAAGGATGTGCCGGCCGCGGATCGCGCGCGCATCTATGTCGAACTCAAGCGCACGCTGCCGATGAAGCGGCCGCGCTTCGCGCTGTTCTCCCCTGACCTGCTCGACCCGAACGACCCCAGCCTGTCACGACTGACGCGCGTGATGACCGGGCATTCGACGGTGCTGGTCGACCTCACGCAAAGCCCCGAGGATTTCCGCGCCGGCATGGAAGGCCGCTGGCGCAACCGGCTGGTGGCCGCCGACAAAGCGGGGCTGAACATCGTGCGCACCGGCGCCAATCCGGGGCAGTACCGTGGGTTGCTGGATGAAGAGCGTTCGCAGCGTTCCAGCCGCGGCTTCCACGGCCTGCCGGTGGAGTTCGTCGAAGCGTATATCCATGCGCGCGCGCAGACCACGAAACCGGCGCTGGTGATGCGGGCCGACCAGGGCAAGGACAAGGTCGCGGCGATGCTGTTCCTGATCCACGGCACGGCGGCGACCTATCACGTGGGCTGGTCGAACGACACAGGCCGCGACACCA
>JACCEE011357733.1_pt1 | contig 10712 bp, 10 predicted proteins | sample 7449931 | NCBI WGS metagenome assembly JACCEE01 (sample SAMN15323457, study PRJNA562643) | freshwater metagenome | isolation source: river surface water | place: USA:Blue River Watershed | collected 2017-08-19 | reverse complement strand
TATGCTTCTTGCACTAGCCCTCCCCTCTTGCCTATTCTCACAATCCCCCTTATGCTCACTTTGTTATAAAACCAAGGGAGGATAAAAAGATGGGGCTACCCCACTTTGTCAAAATGGTCGAAGTTGGCGCGCGTGATGGTTTACAAAACGAAGCGAAAACTGTTCCGACCGATATTAAAATTCAATTGATTAATCAACTCACCGCCACGGGTTTGCCTGTGATTGAAGTCACCAGTTTTGTGTCGCCGAAATGGGTGCCGCAAATGGGCGATAATGCAGCAGTGTTTTCTGGGATTGAGCGCAAAGCAGGGGTAAATTATCCCGTGCTCACCCCAAATTTGCAGGGCTTCAATGCCGCACTGGCGTTAGGGGTGGAAGAAGTTGCGGTGTTTGGAGCGGCATCGGAAAGCTTTTCTCAGAAAAATATCAATTGTTCAATCCAAGAAAGTTTGGAACGCTTCATTCCCGTGTGCGATGCCGCGCTGAAAAATAATATTCGGGTGCGGGGTTATGTGTCTTGTGTGGTGGGTTGTCCTTATGAAGGAGAAATTCATCCCGAGGCGGTGGCAGTGGTGGCCGAGCGGCTTTATAAAATGGGTTGTTATGAAATCTCTTTGGGCGATACTGTCGGCGTGGGCACGCCGCGCCAAGTGCAAGCAATGTTACAGGCGGTGGCGGCAAAAGTGCCTGTGGAAAGATTGGCAGTACATTTTCATGATACTTACGGGCAAGCACTGGCGAATATTTACGCCGCTTTGGAATTTGGGGTGAATGTGGTGGATAGTTCGGTGGCGGGCTTGGGCGGTTGTCCATATGCGCGGGGCGCGTCGGGCAATGTTGCCAGCGAAGATGTGTTGTATTTGCTGAAGGGTTTGGAAATTGAAACGGGCGTGAATTTGGAAAAGTTGGTGCAGGCGGGTCAATTTATCAGCGCGTTTTTGGGTAGAACTTCTGCGTCGAAAGTGGCGCGGGCGATGGCGGGAACGTGTTCTTAAATAAGCGAGTTAATTTTTTTAATATTTAAAGTCCCCTTTAGGGGATTTAGGGGCTTGTTTAAAGAAAGCCCCCAACCCCCTAAAGTGGGCTAAAGACTTGAAAGATAAAACATTTTACTTGTTTTATTTTTCAAGTCCCCTTCAGGGGATTTAGGGGCTTCTTTTTTTAGTGGCTTAACCTGAGAAGGATGAACCACAGCCGCACGTCGTCACTGCATTGGGATTGCGAATAACGAATTGTGAGCCTTGTAAGCTTTCAGAGTAGTCAATTTCTGCACCACTCAAATATTGGTAGCTCATGGGGTCGATTAATAATTTAACCCCGTGGTTTTCAACAACGGTATCGCCTTCTTGAATTTCTTCATCGAAAGTAAAACCATATTGGAAACCTGAACAGCCACCGCCTTGTACGAAAATACGCAGCTTCAAATTATCGTTCTTTTCTTCAAGAATCAATTCTTTGACTTTTGCTGCGGCACTGTCAGAAAACAATAATGGGGATGGAATGGCTTCTTCTGCACTCATCGATACGACCTCGTTTTTTTCAATCCACACTCGACCTCATCCATCAAGTGACTTTGTAACGATAGACACCGACGGATTGAGGTCGGCGGATTGCCCCCGTAAACGAGGAGCTTACCAAAACGATAACAACACTAATGCATCGTTGTCTAGTCAAGTATTTACTTGTTCCCACGCAGGGTTGTGGGAATGAGAAATATATCCTTAGTATTTTACTATGGAAGTATAGATTAATAAAAGCTTGTTTGTGAGAATGACTTAATTACTTGTTCTCACGCCCCAGCGTGAAATACATCCTGTACCCAACGCTCAGTTAATTTACTCAATCATCACTATTGATAGTGTATGTAGTGATCATAATAAAATCTATCGTAATCTTGATCGCGGGAATTTAACGATTCGCGACAAGCTTTAGATTCATGTTGAAGTTACGGCTTACAAAAATATTTAAACAGATATTATGAGTTTCGCAGTTTAAATAAAATTTCTTTATTTACAATGCGTTAATATTTTACGCTGTGAAACATTGCATCGAAAAAAAGCAAATATTCTCGATTCAATTGCATAACTGCTAAGCAGTTTTAAAAGAGCGAAACATTTGCACCAAGGCTAATAAGGCAAAGCTGACAAACCAAATAAAAGCCCAACCTGCGATAGATAAACCTAAAAATGTCCACGTCACTTCTGCACAAGAAGGAGAGCCTTGCCATAAGGATTCAATCGCTTTGGCGATGGGGAAATTGTGCACTAAAAAGTCAAAATCTGCGCCGCAAGAAGGCACTTGATTGGGGGGCAGGCTTTGTAACCATAATTGTCGGCTGGCAACCACGCCCCCGCCAATCGCTAACAATGCCATGAGTCCGCTATAAAGTTTATTCATGATGCCTGTTGAACCATGCAACAAGCCTATTAAAGCGACAATCCCAACCCCATAGAAAAAGAAACGTTGCACCATACACAAAGGACAAGGCTCTAAGTTCATGACATACTGCATAAAATAGCCCGTCGCTAATAAACTAAAACAAGCCATAAAAACAATTGCATATACAGAACGGCGATTTTGTAAAAAAGTATTCATCCATGCGGGCATGGTAACGTTGACCTCGATTAATTTGTACTGGTGTAATTTACCGTATGACATAGTATTTCATGGGGTTGATAGGTAATACTTCAATCCCACTGAACTTGGATAATCTTGTTACCGCTGATGCTCATCAGCAGTATCTGGATTTTACAAGGATTGCGCACAACCGAAAGCGGCTTGTTTGCTGCCTTCTTTAATTTGTAAGCTGTCATCTTCAAAACTTGCGACGCGCCCATCGGCAGCGATGTTACTGCTGCTGGTTGCAGGCGATTTACAAGCAGGGGTTGCAATGTGTTTAGCCGCTTCTTTCATGACCATCTTCCAAGCATTGCTCCCATCTTGAGCAATCAGGATTAACGAGCCGTCGGGATGCCAAATAGGCGTAACCCCTTGAGCAATATCCAAAGTTTGTGCATCAATCATACTTAAATTATTCGCATACATAAATTCTACAGTCACTTGTCCACAGTCAGGACTGTAAATGCTCGCCAATACCCGCCCATCAGGAGAAGGAATCACACTTTGGGGCAAACTGACATTCGGGCAAGCCTGACGCGGTTTTTCAGGAGCTTCAATAATTAAAATTTCATTGCCATTCATTAAAACACGGTCAAAACGGCGTGCGCCCGTGCTCAATATCGACTCAACCACCAAATAACCCGCTTGTTTCATGTAATACAATGCCCCACTCACATGATCGCGAGCGCGGGAAACTTCGCGTTTCTGAGAACCGTCAGGATTTTGCACGAATAATTGATGACGGATATTTAACTTTTCCTCGCCCTCGGGCGTGGTTTGCTTTTCTTCGGTAATCACGGAATAGGCGAGTTCTGAAGCATCTTCCGCCCAGACCACCTGCCCCTTGCGCTCGGTGATGCCGTCCTTAGTCGCTTCTTTGGCTTCTTGTCCCGCACAGCCTGCTAATACCGATAACGCCAATAAAATCTCAATCTTCCAAACGCGCATAAATTATCCTTTTGAAGTCGCCTTGCCAATTTTATCTTCGCGCCCTGCCAATAAATTTTGAATATTCGAGCGGTGCCGCCAGATTAATAAAGCACTCATCAATGTAGCCGTGAGGGTATAAGTTAGATTGCCGTGAGTGAATCCATACATACTGATTGGCGCGGCAATCGCTGCCACCAGAGCCGCCAATGAGGAATAACGCACAATGCCTGCTATCAATAACCAAGTGAGCAGCACGCTTAAACCCACCTGCCAGACCAATGCAAGCAACGCTCCAAAGGCAGTCGCCACCCCTTTGCCGCCTTTAAAATTGAAAAAGATAGGATATAAATGTCCTAAAAATACTGCGCCTGTCACCGCCGCCAGCAGCGTGATTTCGGGGTAAATTGCCTTCGCGACTAACACCGCAATCACCCCTTTCAACACATCAAACAACAAGGTGAATAATGCCGCTTTTTTGCCCCCCAAGCGCAACACGTTGGTCGCACCTGGATTGCCTGAACCAAAACTGCGTGGATCAGGTAAACCCATCAAACGGCTGACAATCACCGCTGAGGCAAAAGAACCCAGTAAATAAGCAAAAATTATCAAACCGATAGGAACTAGCATCATCATTCTTCAATTAAAATAAGTTATCAGGGACAAGGGAGTGTTTTGTGGCAGCGGGTGCTGGAGTGTCCACGGGTGCATTATCTGTCGGTGCTGCGGTCTTCTCAGACTTGCGTTCCGCTGGTTCTCGAGAATGAACTTTATTGTGGGTGACACGTTTTGGTTTGCGCTCGACGTTATCATCCTCAAAGAAAGTTTCCAGCACGGCATCATTACGCCGACCTTTCACGACTTCGCCTGTGTCGGGGTCTACTTTGGCAGAAATTAAACCCGTCGGTTGTGGCAAGGGACGTTCTGGCTTGTCTTTCAAAGCCTCGGTCATGAATTCAATCCACATCGGCAAGGCTGAGCGTCCGCCCGTCTCTTTTTCTCCCAAAGATTGGGGCTGGTCAAAACCCACCCATGTGGTTGTCACTACGTCGGGTGTATATCCCGAAAACCATGCATCTTTCTGCTCGTTGGTTGTGCCTGTTTTCCCTGCAATATCAGAGCGATGCAGTTTTAATGCGCGTTGTGCTGTCCCAAATTTCACCACGTCACGCAAAATTGAATTCATCACCCAAATATTTTGCGCCCGAATCACCCGTTTAGCATGAATTGCAGCATTGGGATTGTTGGCTTCTGTTGCTTGTAAAGTTGCGACAGATGTGGGGGGCGCGACAGGTTTTTCCTGCTTTTTAGCATTGGTTTTTTTATTGCTGACAGGCGTGGGGGCTGGCGTTGGTGAGATGACATCAGTTTCACATTCATGACAGACGCGGGCAGGATTGCTTTGATAAATCACATTGCCTGCAACATCTTCAACCCGTTGTATGAAATAACTATCCACTTTGTAGCCACCATTGGCAAACACCGCATAACTATTGACTAATTCCCAAGGCGTGACTTCGCCCGTGCCCAGTGCGAGGGTTAAATTGGTGGGTAATTTATCTTCTTTAAAGCCAAATAACACCGCATGATCAATGGCTTCATCAATGCCAATGCTGTCTAAAATCCGAATGGAAACAATATTGCGTGAGTAAGTCAGGGCTTTTCTAAACGTGGTCGGGCCATAAAAACGTCGTCCATAGTTTTCAGGTTCCCAGACTGTAGAACCCACGTCGACGGAAATCGCTTCATCCACAATCACGCTGGCGGCATTAAAGCCATATTCCAAGGCAGCAGAATACACGAAGGGTTTAAAATTCGAGCCGGGTTGACGTTCGGCTTGGGTGACGCGGTTAAATTTGCTTAGGTAAAAATCAAAGCCGCCTGACAAGGCAATTAATGCCCCATCATCGGGACGCAAGGAAACCAGTGCGCCTTCCACTTTGGGAATTTCTGCCAATCGCCAACGTTGCACTTGTTGCACACCTGCGGGCACTTCTTCAGGCGGAAGGTAATCGTCATCTTCACTAGAAGGCGGTGGGGTGGGGGCTTTCTTTTTAACAGCCGTTGCCGTGCGTAAGATCGGGCGCAACATCACCACATCGCCCCGTTTCACCACATCATTGGCAGTGCGTGGCGCACCACCCGCACGGTCTTCATCAATGTAAGGACGCGCCCATGACATTTCCTCCCACGCGATTTCGATATTGCCATGTTGTACGGTGTACGCCGTGGCTTTACGATCTTTGACTTCGGTAATCAGCGCAGGCAACATGCCGCCCGCAACAGGATGTTTTGCCAAGACTTCAGCGGCAAAACTCGCGAGTTCTTTGTCTTTTAAACCTGTGGGAATTTTGACTTTTTCACGCGCCCCATGATAGCCATGACGTTCATCATAAGACCATAAAGCACTGCGTAAGGATTTTTGTGCCGCTTGTTGTAAGCGACTGTCGACTGTGGTGTAAACCCGATAACCGCTGTTATAAGTGCGTTCTTCACCATATTTTTCAATCATGTAACTGCGCACCATTTCCGCAATGTAGGGTGAATCTAATTCAACGTTGGCACTGTAGAGTTTTGCGGTATTGGGGGCGATGCTCGCACGCTGGAACTGTTCATTATCAATGTATTTCAGTTCCAACATGCGCCGTAAAATATAATTGCGGCGTTCCATCGCACGTTCAGGATTACTCAGCGGATTATTGGTAGAAGGGGCTTTTGGTAAACCTGCCAAGGTGGCATATTCTGCAAGACTTAATTCTTGAATACTTTTGCCATAATAAACTTGCGCGGCAGCCCCCACGCCATAGGCCCGATGACCGAAAAAGATTTGATTTAAATAGAGTTGTAAAATTTCTTCTTTGCTCAGCTCGTCTTCAATTTTGAGTGCCAGCAGAATTTCTTTAATCTTGCGAGTGTAATTTTTTTCGGGGTCTAAGAAGAAATTACGCGCCACTTGCATGGTAATTGTGCTGCCGCCTTGACGCTTTTCCCCGGTGCGCAACAAACTCACGCTCGCCCGCATCAGACTTTTCACATCCACCCCATTGTGTTCGAAAAAGCGATCATCCTCAGCCGCAAGTATTGCTTTCACCAACAAGGCTGGCATGTCTTTTGCCCCAAGAGGAATGCGACGTTGCTCGCCAAATTCTGCGATTAAGGCATTGTCTTGGCTGTAAATGCGTAAGGGAACTTGGAACTTTACCTCTTTTAACGTATCTGTCGAAGGTAATTGGGGCATGAAATGCCAATAGACGAGCGCGACGCTTGAAGCCATCAACACCCCAATTAGCACGAGCATATAAGTAATGACACGCAAACTCAGGTAAATATATTGTCTAATGCTCATAAGGATAAGGTATCAAAGTGAACTCAGTAAGAAATTCATATTATTATAAATAGCTTTAGGATGAAACACACTAATTTGTCTAAGTCTTGTCTAAGCAATGACTATTGACCTCTAAGAGTGTATAGAGTTTAATGTAGCACTAGAGTAATCTTGTATAACCTAAAATTTTTAAAAGGAAAAGTTGTGGGAATCTTTAGTCTTAAGCCCAAGACAGTTGTGGGAATAGATGTTAGCTCCACAGCCGTGAAATTACTTGAACTCACGCAAGTCGGCAATGGTTATCGCGTGGAAAGTTATGCGATGGAATTGCTGCCAGAAAAAGCGGTTGATAATAAAGATATTAAAGAACTTGAGATTGTGGGCGACACTATCCGTCGTGTGAGAGCGCGCGCTAAACCCAGTTCGGAATATGCCGCCTGTGCCGTTGCGGGCAACTCGGTAATTACCAAAATTGTTACCATGACCGCAGGTTTAGCGGATGATGAAATCCGTGAAACCATCGAAGCCGATGCCAATCAATATATTTCTTTCCCCCTCAATGAAGTCAATTTAGATTTTGAAGTTTTAGGCCCGAACGAAAAAGAACCAGAAACCCGCATGGACGTGTTACTTGCCGCAGCCCGCAATGAAGTCGTAGACTCGCGCATGGCAGCCGTAGAGCTGGGTGGTTTTAAAGTGAAAGTTGTCGATATTGAACGCTATGCTTTAGAAAACGCACTGGTTTTGCTCGCAAAAGATGACCCTGAAATTAATCCTGAAGAAACCTTAGCCCTTGTCGAAGTGGGAGCGCATTCCACCACCATTTATGTGTTGTCAAACAGTAAAATTATTTTTACCTTTGATGAGCCATTCGGGGCGAGAAACCTAACGGAACGAATTCAATTAAAATATGGTTTAGGCTATGCCGAAGCAGTGAATGCACAGCGTGAAGGCGGTTTACCTGAAAGTTATGAAACGGAATTATTAATTCCCTTCAAACGCGAACTCGCCCAACAAGTGAATCGCATGGTGCAACGCTATTGTAATTCACCCACCGCAGAACGCTTGTCTCACGTTTTAGTTTCTGGGGGCTGTGCTGCGATTGCGGGCTTGGTCGAATTGCTGAATGAGGAAATCGGGGGGCATGTCACCATTGCCAATCCCTTCATCGCGATGTCAGTTTCCAACAAAGTCAGCAAAAAAGATTTAATGAATGATGCGCCCGCGCTGCTTATCGCCTGTGGGCTTGCCTTACGAACTTTTGATAAACACTACTAAATTATGTCACATTTAAACCTATTACCTTGGCGTGAGACCCTTAAGCGTGAACGCGAGATTCGTCTGGCAGTTTTTACAGGCGCGTCATTGGCGGTGGCGGGGGTGGTGGTGCTGTCTGCCCATTTATTCATGGAAGGGCTTATCGATTATCAAGAAAGTCGTAATAATTATTTAGGCAGAGAAATCAAGCGGGTAGAAGCCCAGATTAAAGAAATCGAAGACCTTGAGAAGAAAAAACAACGTTTGATTGATCGGATGAACGTGATTCAAGAATTAGAATCGAACCGTCCAAAAATCGTGCATCTCTTCGATGAATTGGTGAAACAATTGCCTGATGGGGTTTACTTCTCCGCGCTTGAACAGAAAAATGATAAATTAACCCTCGAAGGTATTGCCCAATCTGACGCACGGGTGTCTTCACTGATGCGTAATATTGAAAAATCGCAGTGGTTGACCAATCCGCAAATTCAATTAATTTCGGCAAAAGAAGAAAAGATTCCTCTCGGTGTCAATGCCACCAGTGCCGCCAAAAAACCCCGCAGTGTGAGTAGTTTCAAATTAGAAGTTACGCAAACCGCCCCCAAGAGTGATGACTTAGCACAGTAATGAGCGTTGCGCATGAAACTTGATGATTTCAGTAATTTAGACCCCAGTAATATTGGCAATTGGCCAATCCCAGTTAAAATCGTAATGATTTTGGTGTTGTGCGTGGCAGCACTGGGGGCAGGCTATTATTTTGACACGCAAGAGCAGCTTGACCGTCTTGAGGTCAAACAAAAGAAAGAACTCGAACTTAGAGAAGAGTTTAAAACCAAGCAGTGGAAAGCTGCCACCTTGCCAAAACTGAAAGAGCAGTTGGCAGAAATTGAAAAATCTTTGAGTGAATTGCAACGGCGTTTACCCAGTAAAGCGGAAGTTGCGGGTTTGATTCAAGATATTTCTCAAGCAGCTATTGCGAGCGGTTTAAAATCGGAACTGTTTCAACCTGAAGTCGAAAAGTCCGATAAAGGCGTGTATGTGAAATTGCCGATTAAATTACGCTTGAGTGGTGATTATCATTCGTTTGGCAGATTTATCAGTGACGTTGCGGCAATGCCGCGTATTGTGACGCAACATGATGTGATTATTAAACCCGATAAAGCGGGTTCAGATCGTTTAATGATGGATGTCACTGCGCAGATTTATCGTTATTTGGAAGATGATCCCAACGATAAAGATAAGAACGCAAAAACTCCGCCCTCCAACGCCCCCCCGAAGAAATAAAGGTAGTGATGTTTATGTCGCAGGCAGCAATGACGCGCAGTGTTTGCGTATTCCTGAGTGTGCTACTCAGTGCGTGTAGTCAGACAGATATGTCTGATTTAGAAGGCTTTGTTGCAGAAGTCAATGCACGTAAAAATCCCGAAGTCAAACAAATCCCCGAATTTAAAGTGATGCCAAGTTTTTTCTATGAACCAGGTACACGACGCGATCCTTTCAAGGCTTTACTTGATAAAACCGATGAACCCAATGTGAAAGATGATGCGACTAAACTGATTTGTAATCGTCCTGATCCCAATCGGGTGCGTGTCGGTTTAGAATTGCTTCCCCTAGATTCCATTAGCATGGTGGGCACTTTGCAAGATGAGTCTAAAATTCTTTGGGGCTTGGTCATCGCCAAAGGAGATGGCACGATTTATCGCGTTAAAACAGGTGATTATCTTGGGGATGAATATGGCAGAATCACCAGTATTTCTGAAGATAAAATAGAAGTCCTCAATCTCATTTCTGATAATGCGGGGTGTTTTATTGATAAACAAGCCTCCCTTGCCTTGTCCTCAGAACCTACTAAATAGCGAGCCTGTATGCACATAAACCGCTCATTTTACTTCCCAGCTTGTCGGCGCGGCAGCTTGCTGTGGTGTTTACAATTATTCATGCTGTTGTGTTTACCCAATTTAGTACACGCAGCCCCCAATAGTTTGGAAAAAATTGGCTATTCAACCTTGCCCGGTAATCGAGTACAAATTACTTTAGATTTTGCCGAGGGGGCGCAAAAGCCCATCAGTTTTGCGACGGATAATCCTGCTCGCATTGTCTTAGACTTTCCCAATACGCACTTAAACCTCGGTAAGAAATTTCAGCCGATTGGTGCAGGCATGGTGCAAGGCGCGAGTGCGGTCGAAACCAGTGATCGCACGCGGGTGGTGTTGAGCTTGATACGAAATGCCGCATTTAATGTGGAAGTCAGCGAAAAACGCGTGTTTATTTCCGTTGAAGGGGCTGCGCCCCAAAGCAATTTGGCGGGGGGCGATAAGGGGCTGAATGCTAAATTACAAAATATTGCTAAGGCAAATCCCGAAAATAATGCGGTGTTGAAAACAACAAATACGCGTTTCCCTGCCATTCAAAATATTGATTATCGACGCACTGCGGAAGGCGCGGGGCGTTTGATTGTGAGTTTATCCGACCCCTCCACCGTGGTGAACATGCGCGAAGAGGGTAAAAATATTGTGGTGGAATTCCAAAACACCACTTTGCCTGAAAAGTTAGATCGCCGCCTAGATGTCGTGGATTTTGCAAC
>JACCEE010758454.1_pt1 | contig 10713 bp, 6 predicted proteins | sample 7449931 | NCBI WGS metagenome assembly JACCEE01 (sample SAMN15323457, study PRJNA562643) | freshwater metagenome | isolation source: river surface water | place: USA:Blue River Watershed | collected 2017-08-19 | reverse complement strand
GCGTTGGAAAGGAGTTGATTGTCAACAGGCCGGAGGCCTGTCGCACGAAAGCCTAGGGCAACGCCCTGGGACCGTAGGACGGAAGGTTGGGATAATTTTTGAGCGGATTTGAGGTTGGCGCGTGCGTGCGTTCGGTTTTTGCGTTTTGGCGATTTGCCAACAGGCCGAAAGCCTGGCGCACGAAAGCCTAGGGCAACGCCCTGGGACCGTGGGGCGGAAGGTTGGGATAATTTTTGAGCGGATTTGAGTTCGCCGCGTGCGTGCGTTCGGTTTTTGCGTTTTTGGCGATTTGCCAACAGGCCGGAGGCCTGTCACACGAAAGCCTAGGGCAACGCCCTAGGAACGTGGGGGTTCGCTACTCGCGTGTGGCGGTTTTGGTGCGGACGGAGCGGGCATTGGGGGTGGCGGCGGTGCGCCCCCATTGAGAACGCCGATGACACTTTGCTGGTTCAAATACCAATCCCGGAGCGTGCGTGAGAGCATCTGCTCTTTGAACTCCTTCAGGTTCTGGATGTTCAGAGAACCATCCACCGCCTCCTTTAGCTGCTTGCCCAGGTCGGTGCGGGCCTCGGTGCACCACTTCCGGAAGGAGCCTGCGCCATCGTTCAACATCCGAGACGCTGCCATGCGCGTCTCAAGGTCATACCGAAACTCTGCGACCTCGACGGTTGCTTTGTCGACTTTGCCTCGGTGGGTCTTGGATTCGCTTCGGGCCATGACGAGTTCGCGGGAGAGATCCACAATCCGACGTTCGAGTTTTGCGACGATATCGTCGTCGGAAACCTCTTCCTGTGCCTGAACGCCGAGGTTGCGTTGCGTGCGTTCGAGGCGGCCGCATACGGCTTTGAGGCATTCTTTTTCGTATTCTTCGAAAAACTTCGCGCCGCGTTTTAAAATCAGTTCCTTGTCTTCTTTGGAGAACGAAGTTGGTTTCTCGTCGAGACCAACAAAGTCGGTGTAGTCCTTCGTCTCGAGGAGTTTGCCGAGACGTTCCATGAGTTTCTTCGCGTCGATTTTCTCGACCGCCTCAACCCCTGAGGGCTCAGTTTTTAGTTCGAGTTTCAGTTCGATGGGAAGGAAGGCGAACAGTGATCGATCGATGCCACCCAACTTTTCAACCTGCGCGTTCAGGCTTTTCCAGTACGCGAGCAGCACGTCCTTTCGGTTGAGTGTTCCCACAAACGGGAACTCTTTTTCCACATTCAGCGAGCGCGTGGCGGATTGAAACCACGACAGGAGTCGTCCGTAGGCGCTGCCAATACGGTTGGCGGCTGAGACCGGATCGAGGCTCACCTGCTCGAGCGGTCTGCGGTCGCGCGGGTCGCGCGGCGCTTTTGTCGCGATGAACTCCTCGATAATGCGGACGGGAAGGTTTCGGATTTCATCGCCGATAGATGCGTAGGCCGAGAGAACTGGCTCTGCGCCGTAGTCAAACCGTTGAACGTCCGCGTATCCGAGCACGTCTTGGTCGGTTCCGAACACGGACTTTTTCTCAACGACCTCTTGGCCATTGAAGTACCCCCATTGAATGGCGGCTTTGTCGTACGGCAGGACTTCCTTGGTGGTCCGGATTTTCCAGCCGATGTACGCGGACGATTTAAGGTCGTTGTAATCCATCACGGACGTGGCGGGAATCCGGTCGGCGAGCGTTTTGGTTTCGTCGTTGCCCACGTAGGCTTTGAACCACTCGGTGAGTTCTTTGTGGGAGAGGCTGGTGCCGAGGCTGCCTGCGAAGTTATGGCGCAGGCCGAGCATGTGACCCACTTCGTGTGCTACTACCTCACACACGTAGTCCTGCGACATCCGTTTGATGGTCGCGTCGTCGAGGGTAGGGTCCGCGAGGGCTCCTTCCAGCGAAGCGGCGAACTGTTCGGAAAACTCCGCTGCGTCGACGTAACAGGTGCGCGCGCTGGCGAAGAGGGGGGGTGTCGTTTGGCGCGCGGGAGTTGCGCTCTCGCTGGTGGAGATCTCGGATGCCTCTTGTTTTTGGGGTGCTGGCTTGGGTTCGAGCGCAGCGGCGGAACGGAGGTTTCGGAGAACGGCTCGGGCTCGGGCACGTCCGCTGATGGCGAAGGTACTCGTCATGTAGGCTTGTCCACGCCGAGACGCACCGGAGCGCGGATCGAGGATGATGTCGGCGTATGCGTAGCCTGCGGAGTCCCATGGAACCCATTGCACCATGTTGCGTTGCGAGTCAGGGGCGGTAACGCCTGCGGGGGCTTTCTCGGCCTTGATGACTTCCCGTCCGAAGGCGCGGTTCCAGTAGAGAATCCCGTTTTTGACTGCGGCTTCATATTCCGCAGGCGTGTTGGCGGAATAGTGGATTGTGACGGGCTTGCTGATGTCGAATAAGGCGATGAGGCTGGTGGGGCGTCCGGAGGTTGGTTCGATTTGCGGTTGGATCTCGAAGAACCGCACGTGCTTCGATTCGGTGGGCGAGTGTTCCTTGCTCTTGAACTTTCCTGCGTTGTAGGGCGTGAGGAAGTAGCGGATTTCGTAACGATCCTCACGGTTTGGATCATTTTGACGGTCCCGAACTTGAGCGCTTTGCCGGATGGAGAGAAGGTCGCCGTCGAGGGTTACGGAGAAAACGCGGCTCTGTGGAATCTCGAGGGTGCGGCTTTGGGCGATGCTGGACGAACTGGATGGGATCCACATTTCGCTGAACACGCGCCGCATTCCGGCGTTGAAGTCGATGATGACCGAGCGTTCGTCCTGCGCGATGATGGGGAACGTGGTGAGGAGGCGGCGTGCGGGGAGGTCTTTGGTGACGACGAGACCTTCCGTGGCTTCGTAAAGGTCGACGCCGTCGTGAAAGAGTTCGAAGCGAACGATTTTACCGGCGAGCGCGGTGCTCGTGGGAGCGATGGCCTGGGGGATGATGGATGCGGAGAAGAGGAACTCCTTCCCAATCGCGTCTTTGCTTAGCGTGACCTGATGATTTGGTGAGGGTGCCAGCAGGGGTGCTTTTGGAGGCTGCGGCGCGGTAGTCACAGGTTTCTCTTGAGCGAGGGCAAGTGGTGTGACGGCATTCGCGAAGAGGCCGATGGCGAGGGGGATGAACGGTTTCACGTGCTGATGCTTAGCCCAAGCAGCGTGGATTGACCAACCTCACATTTTTAGAGGAAGGCACATCTCAGTGAGTCACTGGGGAATGGTACTCCACATAGCCAATCATCATTTCGTCCGAGGTTTGTTCGCCCCACTTGACGGTGCGCGAAGGGTCGGGGTTCGCGCGGTTGTTCGGACTGTTGTCGAAGGTTGCGATGATGCGGAGTTGTTCGCCGGCGCGCAGGATTTTTGGCTCCTTGAAATCGTATCGAAGTTGCCAGTTGAAATCGTATCGCGGGATGTCCAACAGCGCCTCTGGTTCAGACCCGGTTCGAACGATTTCGTATCGAAATGATCGCCCTCGCACGTGCATGTGAGGCATGAGGCCCATGATGGGTACGTCGAAGGGTGCGGGTCGCGTGAACTCTTCTCGGTGTTCTTCAGCGCCAGGGGGAATCTGCAGTTTTGTGTTCGCGATGGGGAGGGTTTTGACCTCCTGAAGCGGGGGTGTTTTGGCAAAGTGAAGTCCGATTCGAATGCGGTCGGTGGTAGGCGTTCCGTTTGGGGTGTAGTGGATTTGAAAGTTTATCCGAGAGCCGGCGGGCAGCTTTCGCGCGAATCCGTCGGGGTAGCGGGTGCCGCTGTTGCCTGGGACATAGGCGGCCCAGTAACCGGTGCCGTCTCCGGCTTCGCGTGATTTTTTCCCCGGCGGGTGAACGCGCACGAGCACGTGGTGCACAACGGCGCGTTGTTCGGGGAGGATTTCGTAGGCGGAAACCCAACGGTCTACGGCGAGGGCCGTTTCCACCGTGTCGAACTGGTACGGCATAAAGCCGGTGGCTTTGACCTCGAAAGACCGGCTGGTGGAAATGACGTGATCGGGTTCACCGAGTTGCCAGGTGGTTGGGAAGCTCAGGGGTGGTGGTGCGTCTGCGAGATTCCCCTCGGGTTTATCGCTGGAGGCCAGCCATGCCAAAAGGTCGGCTCGATCGCGGGCGGGTAGGGTTGCGTCGTTTCTCCACGGGGACGGCGAGCTCGTGTGCGCGGCAAACCATGGCGGCATGGTGCCTTCAAACAACACGCGCTGAATGACTTTTGCGCGCTCCATCACGCTCTCGCGATCGTCCAAGGCGAAGGGGGCAATTCCTCCGTCGTGATGGCAACGAACGCAGTGCTGGCGCAGAATGCGGGCGATGTCGCGATGGTAGGTGACCGAGTGCTCGGCACTGACTTTTGCTTCCTTTGGCTGGGGAAGTTCGATTTCGCAACCAGGTGGCGTAGTGGCGGCGATGGTTGGAAGGCGTCCCGCAACGAGGGATTCCACTGCATCGAGCAGGTAGGTGTGACGAGGGGCGTCGAGGGAGTAATCGGCACCGAACTGGTCGTCGAGTGCGCCGCGATAAATCACGGTCCGAGTGGCGTCCAAGAGAAAGAACTCGGTGGTGGTCCGAGTCTGAAGGGTGGCGGACAGCACTTTATCTCGGTCATGAATCCATGGCGCGCGGATGCTGTTTTCGTTCATCAGACGGAGCATGTCTTCCGCCTCATCTTTGGTGAATGGGTCCACGACGATCATCCGGATATTACGTTTCTCCAGGTGGTTTTGAAGGGCGGCGAATCTCGGGATATAGCGTTTGCTGACCGGACAGGTGGTGCTTGTGAAGGCAATGACGGTCCCGATGAATGGGGATGGTGCGGAGAGAGTGATGGGTTCGCCGCGGAGGGGTTGGATGGTGAGGTCGGCGACTTGACGTCCTACCGCGACTTCTGCGGGGTTTTGAACGATGGGTCCGGAGGTGACGGGGGCGGGAGTGGCAGGCGAAGTCGCGGTGACTGAGGATTCCGCGAAGAGTTTTTGGGCGCCTTTTTGCGCGAGGCTGGCGCGAAGGTTCTGCACTTCTGGCGCTGTGATTTGGTTGTCGTGATTCAGGTCCAGTTTGTCGAACCATCCCGCTTTGCCGGCTTCTTTACGGGTGATGATTCCGTCGTGGTTTGCGTCGAAGTACGTGAACACTCGGTCGAGAAGGGCGTCTGCTCCACCCGCCGCAACTTCCTTGAGGAGAACGTCTCCGCCTTCTTTGGAGAGAATGGTTCGCTGATATTCTTCGAGGGTGATGGCGCCGTCCTGATTGAGATCGAAGCGCTTGAAGAGTCGTTGGTCTGGGAGTTCCTCGGGGGTGACGATGCCGTCGCTGTTGCGGTCCGCTCGTTCGAAGAGTCCTGCGGCGAGTACGTGTTGCGGGGCGGCAGCGATGAGGACTGCGACGATGGCGAGGAGGAACGGGGGGGTGCGGGTGTGAAGAGACATGGCTGTATCAGCGGGTCTCATCGCGCAGGGGTTTCCAGCGGTTGAGGCGCTCTTGATTGAGTTTGTGGAAGATTTCTTTTTGGTGTGGTTCGAGCAAGGCGTTGATTTGCGAGGCGTGGGATTTGAACGAATCGCGGACCTTGTTTTGGGTGTCTTCGCGGAGTGCGAGGATGTCGTTTGCGAGGGCTTTGTAGTGCTCGCGGATGGCGGGTTCTTGGGAGGGGGTTAAGCCGAGGCGTTTGGCGTCGTCCTTGAAGCGTCGTTCGAGCGAGGCGGTTTGGCTTTTGGGTGAGAGCATGCGTTTTGCGATTTGTTTGGCGAGGGCCATTCCGGAGAGGTTGCCGAGCGCGAAGACTGCGGCGAGGGAGAGGGCGAGTTTGAGTTTTGTCATAAGTCGGAGAGGTCGATGAAGAGGTTCACGATGGATTCCGGTTCGGAGACTGGGCTGAGGGGTGGAAATGCGTCCGGTGCGAGGAGGAGAAGGAGGGTGATGGAGGCGGCGAGGGCGACGCCGTAGTTCAAGGTTTGTTGGAGGATTGGATCGGGTGGGGGCGGGTGGGGGGATCCTAGCTCGTCGCGCCACAAGGGGGGGGGGGCGGGGATGTTTGGTTGGTCGGTGAGTTTGGCGCGGTTGAACAGGCGATCGAGGCGGTGTTGGTTGGGATCCATGGGTAGCGGGATGATTTAGGGGTTGGGGGCGGATGCGGCTTTGTTTGGGGGCGGACTATTTAAAAGCTTATCGAGCGCGGCGCGGAGTCGGCGGCGCGCGCGGGAGGCGCGAACTTTAATGACCGTTGCGTTCCAGCCGGTGAGGTCGGCGATTTCGGGAATCGAGCGTTCTTCGAGGTGGAGCAGGGTAATGATGATCTGGTCTTTTGGGGCGAGAGACTCGAGCAGTGCGCGAAGGAGTTCGCGACTTTCGTTTGGGGCAGGGTCTTCTGGGGGTTGCTGCAGGAGGGATTCTGCTGCGTGCTGAGCGTCTTCCGGGAGGTCACTCCAGCGGTATTCGGGGCGACGGGCTTTGGCGCGAAGGGCGTTCAGGCAGACGTTCAGGCAGAGGCGGGAGACCCAGTTTTCGAGGGGTCGTGCGGGTTCGTAGCGGTGGAGGTTTTTGAAGAACTGGATGAAGACGTCTTGAACGAGGTCCTCTGCGGCGGTGCCTCTGGGGAGATGATTGGAAACGATGCGACAGATTTGGGGGTGGAGTGCTTCGATGAGCCGAGAGGCGGCGGATTCGTCCCCAGAGGCCTTCCATGCGATGAGGTCGTGTTGGAGGGGCGAAAGCATGGAGGTGGGGAGGTACGGGTTGGATACACCGAGGAGTGCACTTGGTAACACGGGGCGCTTTAAATCTTGGTGGGTCGGGGGTGATTTAGGGGGTTGCCCAGTGATCGGCGGCATGCTTCGTGCGAGACCTGTAGCCTGTGTTTAATATCGTCCAGCCATGGCTATCGCGGATTCTGAGGACGGTAGCGGCATGCATTTCCTTGGTGGTTGCCTACGGCGACACAGGGGAGCCGATTTTCTCTGAAGGAGCTGGGGTGCCGATTGGGGAGACTTTTCGGGTTGATTTGGCGTCATTGGTTCCGGCTTCGGCGGGATTGGTTGCGCCGTTTCGGTTTGCCTTTTCAGGGACTAAACCGGCGTGGGTGACTCTGAGCGGTACTACGATGACCGCTTACCCACCCTTGGGTCAGGTGACTGCTGGTTTTCCGATTTGGTTGAACTTGACGGTGACGGATTCGGCGACGACGCCAGCGGTCAACGATGCCACGTATTTGGTGGTGCCGACGAATGCGAAGCCCTGTTTTGTGGCGGGTTTGGGTACCGTGGCGGGAGGGGTGGCTGAGATGGATTTGTCGGCTAAGGTGCCGGTGTCTGCGGGTTTGGTTGCGCCTTACCGATTTGCGGTGACGGGCTCGAAGCCGGCTTGGGTCACGATCGAAGGATCAACCTTGCGGATTGCTCCTCCGCTCGGTTCGGCGGCATCCGTTGCGCCGATAGCGATTGGGTTGACCGTGACGGATTCAGCGGACGCAGCCTCGGTTCGTGTTGCGCAGGCAAGCGTGGGGATTGTGGTGCCTACTCAGGCCCAGCGGGTTGACGGGCGGATTGGGATTCGTTTTTCAGAAGGTTCGACCACTCGGGTGGAGGTGGAGGCAAAGGGGCAGTTTCCGACGGCGGGCTGGGCGGGGTGTTCTTTAAGGGCTGTTGCGAGTGAGTCGACGTCAGAGGTAGCGGTGTATGAGTTGGTGGCGTTGCCGCCGATTGGCTCGGTTGCGCAGGTGAGTTCGACGCTCAGCGCGACGTTATCGTTGGATGTGAGTTCGACGTTGAAATGTGTGGCGATTTTGACGAAGGCCGGACGAACGCAGGTATCCGTTCCTTCGCCGGTACCGCTTTTCCAGTCATCGGCGACGGTGGTGGCTGGCGGGACGGCAACCAGTATCGATTTGGCGGGAGTGGCGAGAGCGGTTCAAGGGTCGGGTTTAATCGAGCCATTCCGTTTTTTTGTGGATGGGGTTTTGCCGTCGTGGATGGTTTTGGAGGGCTCGATTTTGAGGGTTGCTCCGACGTCGGAGGACGATGTAACGCAGGTGCCGCTTCGCGTTAAGTTGAGGGTGGAGGACTCGAGTGAGGTGATGATTTTTCGGGACGCAACGGTTGATATTCAGGTTAACGCCGCGCCGCCTGGTCCGACGTTGGTGCAGCGGATTGAGGGGGAGGTTGGGGTGCGGTATCCGGAGGGGTCAACGAAGCGTGTGGAGGTTGAGGCTGTTGCGTTGGTGTCGACGGCGGGGTGGTCAGAGGCCGTTTTACGGCGGGTAGCGGATGCGTCGACCCCCGAGGTTGCCGTTTATGAGTTTATCGGGTTACCGCCGGCAGGTTTTGCGGCGCAGGTGATTTCAACGCTGCGGGCGAAGACGTTCGTCGAAGTGACGCCGACGCTAAAGCGTGTGGCGATTTTGACGAAGGCGGGGCGTGTGGAGGTTGCGGTTCCGGCGGTTCCACCACTCTTTACGGCGCCGGTTTCGGTGGTTGCTGGAGGGAGTGCCGCTACCTTGGATTTGAGAGTATCGGCGAAGGCTGCCGCTGGGGTTGTACTCACTGAGCCGCTAAAAATTTCACTGAACGGCAGCTGGCCATCGTGGGTCAGTTTGTCCGGAACAGTGATGAAGTTTGCGCCCTCCGATGCGGTGGCTGCGACGGCGACACCGATCCGGGTTGGAGTAAAGGTCACAGACTCGGCTTCTAGTCCAGAGTCACGTCAGGCGTGGGTTGACATTCGAGTGACTGCGCTGCCGGTGGTGCCACCAACCATCTTAAAGCAGCCCGTTGGTGGGATGTTGTCGGCTGCGGGCACTTTCAACATGAGTGTTTCTGCAGTTGGCAAGAGCGCTCTCAAGTACGCGTGGATGAGAGAGGGGAAAGCAGTGGCAGGAGCGGTTTCGCCGATTTTCGTGGCGAAAGAGCCCGGTGCGTATTCGGTTACGATCTCGGACGCTCGATCGGTGATCTCTTCGTCGGTTGTGAACGTTCTTGGAATGCCTCCGGCGATTGTGAAGTCGCCTGTTGCGTCCAACTTGGAGCCGGGTGGCTCTATCAACCTGGTGGTGACGGCAAGTGGAACGGGTCCGCTCGCGTATCAGTGGACCCGTGATGGGGTAACGGTGCCTGGAGCGACGCTGATGTCGTTGAAGGTGACAACAGGCGGAACGTATGCGGTGACCGTGACGAGTGCGTACGGTCAGGTCTCGACCGTGCCGATTACTATTGCGGATCCAATTGATGTGGGGCCACTTGCGGGGGAGTACATCGGATTGATTAGAGCGGTGGATGTTGCTGCTGGCGCTGCGCTTAACCAGTCTGCGTGGGTCTCCGTGTTGGTGCATCGCTCGGGATCAATGTCGGGTCGGCTGCTGCGCCGGAGCGGGGTGCCGCAGACATTTACAGGCCGGTGTGATCAGGCTGGGAATCTGGTTTTCGAAAAGGGTAGTTCTTTGGCGGTGATGTCTGGGAGCCAGACACTCGGCAGTCTCACGATGGCCATTGTTTCAGCCGAATCGGGGCGGAAGTTGTTGGGGCAGGTGATGTCAGCGGCTGGGGGTGTGTCAGTGGAGCGAGCGAAGCTCACGGCGGTACCGGTCCGCGCGGTTGGTGCGAGCGAGCTGGGACGGTACACTGCTGTGTTTGAGCGGAAGAGCGAGCCGGTAGCGAGCGAGCCGGCTGGTTCTGGGGTTGCCTCTTTTTCGGTGAGTGCTGCTGGCGTGAGTTTCACTGGGAAGCTGGCCGATGGATCCAGCGTTTCTTTGAACGCGAGAGTCTGCGAGGGCGGGTGGGTGCCAGTCTTTGCTCCGCTTTACAGTGGGCGCGGGTTTTTAGCGGGCGAATTCCAGTTTGACGTTCTTGCGGAACGTTCAGATGCGATGGGTTTAGGGATGATGTGGTTCCGCGACCGGGGTGAGACTTCGGCGGGCAACTACCTGGCTGGTTGGCCCAACGGAGTTTCCTTGGATTTAGTTGCTTCAAAGTTTGATGCGACGAAGGGGTTTGGTTTTCTGCCATCGTTTGATGGGCGATTGAAGTTCACTGCCACGGAAGCGGGCCTCAAAACGCCCTTGGAGCAGGCATTGGGTTTGGCTCGCAACACGGCATTGTCGGTGGCGTCCAACTCCACCGTTCGGCTTAGCGCCAAGTTTACTGCTTCGAGCGGCTTCGTGGATGGGACGTTTGTGCCCTTGGGGAGCAGGTCGTCGGCCGCCTACACGGGGGTCGTGCTTCAGAAAGCGGGCTATGCAGCTGGTTATTTTACGAACAACCGGCTGTCAGGACTTGTCGACATCCGTCCGGTTGCGCCGTGATGGGCGAACGAGGCGGGGGTCCGGAAGAGGCAGACGCGTTGCCATCGGATGATTGGGTGGGTGGCGCGGGAGAGGGGCACGGATGCTGCGAGGGTTGAGGGATGCGTTTTGCATATCTCCTTTTCTTGCTGCCGCTTGGGGTTGATGCGGTCCCGCCAAAGGTTTCGGATCTTGCTGGTAACGAAAAGGTTCGGGAAATCATGGAGACCTACAAGGGGCGGGGGATGATTGCGGATGATACGCCGCCAACGGATGCTGCTCAGACGGTGAGGAGGATGGAGGTGCGGCAGGGGGTTGCGGTGGATTTGGTTGTGGCGGAACCGGTGGTGGCGCAACCGCTTTACCTTGCCTTTGATTCGCGCGGTCGGATGTGGGTGACCGAGTACCGGCAGTACCAGTTTCCGGCTGGACTGAAGGTGACGGCGTACGACCAGCATTTGCGTGCGCGATTTGACAAGGTGCCGGAGCCGCCCCCGCGGGGAGTGAGGGGAG
>JACCEE010962689.1_pt1 | contig 10717 bp, 10 predicted proteins | sample 7449931 | NCBI WGS metagenome assembly JACCEE01 (sample SAMN15323457, study PRJNA562643) | freshwater metagenome | isolation source: river surface water | place: USA:Blue River Watershed | collected 2017-08-19 | reverse complement strand
GTAGTCGGGCGCAGGCCAGATGCGCACAGCCAGCATGCTGGCGCCCCGGGCCAGCTGGGCGGCCCCCAGGCTGAATGCCAGCAGACCTGCTTTGACGAGGCGGCGGCGGTCAGAGCGCATGCGCGGCTCCTGGATGTTCAGAGGCCCAGGCCGTCAGCCACTGCTGGCCCCGGGGAGTGCCCACGCTGATGCGCACACGGCGCTGGTCTTCGTCAATGGCATCCAGCGCAATCACCCAGTCCGGCGGTGGCAGTTGCCCGGCCACCTTGTCGGGCCATTCCATGAGTTTCAGGCCAGGCCCCGCAAAGATGTCCCTGAACCCTGCGTCTTCCCATTCCTGCGGGTCACTGAAACGGTAAAAGTCAAAGTGCCAGATGGGCCAGGCGGCCTCGCCCGTGCCCGCTTGGTGCGGTTCGACCACGGCGTAGGTGGGGCTTTTGATGCGGCCTTGCACACCGGCCGCGCGCAGCAGGTGGCGCACCAGCGTGGTTTTGCCCGCGCCCAGGTTGCCGCGCAGTTCGATGCGGGCATCGCGCCCCTCAGGCCAGCTTTGCAAAGCGGTAGCCAGCGCGGTGGCAAAACTTTGGGTGGCGGATTCATCGGGCCACAGCGATGCCCAGACCGTGTCGGCCAAAGGGGCTTCGGTAGGGCTTCCTACAATCGGCGGGTGACTGCTCAACGTACTCAAATCGACCTTCCTGAACTGTGGCCCCAGATCCAGATCTGGGCGCGTGAGCTGGGATTGTCCCAAATTGGCGTGACGGGTATTGATTTGACCTCGGCCGAACCCGGATTGCAGGCCTGGCTGGCCGCCGGGTTTCACGGCAGCATGGGCTACATGCAAAGCCACGGCATGAAGCGCGCTCGCCCCGCCGAGCTGCAGCCGGGCACGGTGAGCGTGATCACCGCCCGCATCGATTATTTGCCGCAGGGCACGCCGACCGACTGGGCGGCCCGCGAAACCGCCCGAAGCGCGCAGCCGGGCGAGGCGGTGGTCTCGGTCTATGCCCGGGGGCGCGACTACCACAAGGTGTTGCGCTCGCGCCTGCAAAAACTGCAAGAGCGCATCGCCCAGGCCATTGGCCCGTTTGGCCACCGCGTCTTCACCGATTCGGCCCCCGTGATGGAGGCCGAACTGGCCACCCGCAGCGGCCTGGGCTGGCGGGGCAAACACACGCTGGTGCTGAACCGCGAGGCCGGGTCCATGTTTTTTCTGGGCGAGTTGTTTGTCGATTCCGCCTTGCCCGAAACGCCTGCAGTGTCTGCGCACTGCGGCCAGTGCACCGCCTGCATGGACATGTGCCCGACTCGCGCCATCGTCAGCCCTTACCGGCTGGATGCGCGGCGCTGCATTTCTTATCTGACGATCGAGCATGCCGGGCCGATCGATGAAGCCCTGCGGCCCCTGATTGGCAACCGCATTTACGGCTGCGACGATTGCCAGCTGGCTTGCCCATGGAACAAGTTCGCGCAAGTGAGCGACTTGCCCGACTGGCAGCCGCGTGAGGGGCTGAGTGCGGGCCGGATTGTGGACTTGATGGCCTGGAGCGAGGCCGAGTTTTTGCGCCGCACCGAAGGCAGTGCCATCCGCCGCATCGGCCACGCCCGCTGGCTGCGCAATCTGGCGCTGGCTGCGGGCAATGCGCTGGGGTCTGGCGCACTCAGTGCCGAGGATCGACAAAGTCTGCAACAAGCCCTGATGGCGCATGCCGCGCACCCTGACCCTGTAGTGCAGGAGCAGGTGACCTGGTCGTTGACCAAGTGATGAGCTGTAGGTCGTGGCTTCAGTCCCGACAAGCGCTTGCGACGAAGCTTGAAATGTCGGAGCTGAAGCTCCGACCTGCAAATTGACCTGCGAATCAGCGCAGTACCCCCAGCGCAAATGGCAGACTGAGCATGCCCGCCAGTGTGGACAGGGTGACCAGCGCGCCGACGTAAGGGCCGTTGTAGCCCATGCGGGTGGCCAGCACATAGCAGGTCGACGCGGTGGGCAGGGCCGAAAACGCTAACAGCACGGTGGTTTGGGTGGCATCGAGGGCAAACAGCCGCGACATGCCCAGCGCGATCAAGGGCAAAAAGAAATGCTTGATCAACAGTACGCTGATGCCCAGCAATTTGCCTTGCTTGAGGGAGCCCAGCTGCATGCCTGCGCCTGCCGCCATCAAACCCAGTGCCAGCGATGCTGCTCCGATGCGGCCGATGCTGGGGTCCAGCCAGAGGGGCATCCGAAAGCCCATCAAGTTGGCGATCAGTCCGGAGCCGGTGGCGATGATGAGCGGGTTGCGCACCAGCTCACGCAAAAAGCCGGTGTTGGCGTGCCGCGCCATGGGCCAGACTGCCCCGATGTTGAACAGGGGCACGCACACGCCGATCAGCATCGAGATCAGCAGCAGACCTTGCGGACCCGCCAGTCGGTCAGCCAGCGCCAGGGCGATGAACGAGTTGAACCGAAAACCCACCTGAGCGCTGGCCGCGTGATCGCGTTTGTCCAGTCGTTTACCCAAAAACGGCCAATGCGTCAGGCTGTATGACAGGGCAATGGCGCACACCCCCAAAGCCAGACCTGCTCCGATCAGGCTGGATGCCGCGTGCAGGTCAATCGGGCTTTTGACGATGGAGTGGAACAGCAGAACCGGGAAGAGGAAAAAGTAGACCAGGCTTTCGACCGATTGCCACACGGGGCGGTTCAGTGCGGTAAATCGGCAGATCAGGTAGCCGCACAGGATGAGCGAGAAGTCTGGAAAAAGCAGTTGGGCAAAGTTCACCCGGGCAAGCATAACCGGCTCTCCATCAGTTTTCTTCTTGTGTGATCTGGGCATGAATTCAGGGGCCAATTTGGAGGTTTTATGGGTTTCCCCCCGTTATTTCGGGTGGCTTATTGCCTATGATGTCCGCTCTTTAAGGAGTATTGACATGAAGCGTCGTGATTGGATGTCGTTGGCTGTTGTTGCTGCAGCTGGGGTCTCGGCAGGAACTGCTTGGGCACAGGCCTATCCCAGCCGTCCCGTCAAGTTGCAAGTGCCTTTTGCACCTGGCGGCACCACAGACATTGTGGCCAGGGTGATCTCTGAGCCTTTGGGAAAGGCGCTTGGCCAAAGCGTGATCATTGAAAACAAGGCCGGTGGCGGTGGCGTGGTGGGGGCCAATGAAACGGCCAAATCTGCGCCCGACGGCTATTCGTTGGGCATGGCCACCGTTTCCACCACGGCGGCCAATCCGGCCATCAATCCCAAGATGCCGTACAACCCGATCACTGATTTCACCCCGATCATCAATATCGCTGCCACCCCCAACGTGATCGCTGTGCATCCGAGTTTCCCTGCCCGGGACTACAGCAGTTTTGTGGCCGAACTCAAAAAGAACCCCGGACGCTATTCGTATGCCTCATCCGGTACAGGCGGCATTGGCCATCTGCAAACCGAATTGTGGAAAGGTCTGGCTGGCGTGTTCATCACCCACATTCCCTACCGTGGTGCCGGTCCCGCACTCAACGACACTGTGGCAGGACAGGTCCCGGTCATTTTTGACAACATGCCCTCGGCCATGCCGTTCATCCAGACCGGCAAACTGATCCCGATCGTGGTCGCGGCACCCCAGCGCTTGCCTCAGTTGCCCAATGTGCCCACGTTCAAGGAAGTGGGGCTGGAGCCGGTCAACCGCATGGCCTACTACGGCATCTATGGCCCGAAAAACCTGCCTAAAGAGGTGGTGGACAAAGTCAGCGCGGGTGTGAAAAAAGCCTTGCAGGACCCGGCGGTGGTCAAACGCATCCACGACACTGGTTCGTTGCTGGTGGCCAATACACCTGAAGAATTCTCGGCCCAGATCAAGGCCGAATTCGAGGTCTACAAGAAAGTCGTTGAGCAGCAAAAACTCAAGCTCGACTGATGCATCCGGACAGCCAGGCCGCCATCGATCGCTTTGCCGATGCCCTTTGGCTTGAAGACGGGCTGGCCGCCAACACCCTGGCGGCCTATCGACGAGACCTGGGCTTGCTGTCCACCTGGCTGTTTCTGAACCACCGGCTGTCGCTGGACGCGGTGCAGGAGTTCCACCTGCAAACCTATTTTGCCGAGCGCCACGCCCTCACCAAGGCCACCTCAGCCAACCGGCGGTTGACCGTGTTCAAGCGCTACTTTCGCTGGGCGCTGCGAGAGCGGCTGGTGCAGCAAGTCCCCACCTTGCGCATGTTGGCGGCCCGGCAAGCCCTGCGTGTGCCCAAGACGCTGGGCGAGGCGCAGGTCGATGCGTTGTTGTCTGCGCCGGATGTGGCCACCGATCTGGGGCTGCGTGATCGGGCCATGCTGGAGCTGATGTACGCCAGTGGCCTGCGCGTGAGCGAGCTGGTGCAACTCAAAACCCTGCATGTGGCACTCAATGAAGGTGTGCTGCGCATCCTGGGCAAAGGCAGCAAAGAGCGGTTGGTGCCGTTTGGGGATGAAGCGCGTGACTGGTTGCAACGCTATCTGGCGCAGGCCCGTCCGGCGCTGTTGGGCACACGCCAGACCGAAGACCTGTTTGTCACCAGCAGTGGCCCCAAGCCCGGCACGGCCATGTCACGCGTGATGTTCTGGAACCTGGTCAAGCGCTATGCCATTGAGGCAGGGATCACTGCGCCCTTGTCACCGCACACCCTGCGTCACGCTTTCGCCACGCACTTGCTCAACCATGGTGCCGACTTGCGGGCGGTGCAGATGTTGCTGGGTCATGCCGACATCTCGACCACCACCATTTATACCCACGTGGCACGCGAAAGGCTCAAAAGCCTGCATGCGCAGCATCACCCCAGGGGCTGAATCACCGGCTGGTGTTCAGTTGGGCAATGAACTGCTGCGCGTAGCTGATGCGCAAGTCGATGGACAAAACAATGCGTTCATGCTGACCTTTGTGGCTGACACTGTGCAGGTAGGGCCCGCCGTCCTTGAAAGCCAGCAACTGGCCAGGCATCCAGGTCTGGGTGCTTGTGCCCACGGTCATCGTGCATTGGGGGTCACAAACCAATCCGAGGTGGATGCGCAAGAAATCCGGCGTCCAGCCACGGTGGGGATGGATTTCGGAGCCCGGCATGAGGCGGCTCACAAACACATTGCGCAAATGTCCCGCAGACTCCAAAGGTGTCAGCATGCGTGAAATGAAGGGCAGGTTTTGGCGTGCGCGTGTCACAAACGCATCCACATCGAAACCCAGTTGCCCTTTGGCCATGGCGATGAACTCTCCTTCGAAAATCGACAATGGAAACGCTTCCCAGCTGTTGCTGTAAAGATTGCCGTACTTGGGGTAATCCATGAAAGGCTTGTCGCTGCGGATAAAACGCATCAACTCTTCAAGGATTTGCGCAAAGCTTTGTTGAAGCTCAACGCAAAATGGAATTTTTTCAAGAAAATCATTCCAAAAAGGTGGCTCTTGCGCTGCAGCGCTGTGCCAGCCATTTGACCGGGTTGAAGGTATGCTCATGGTGCTTGAGTTTAGCCGGACAATTTCGGCCTACCTCTTTTCGTGAGGCATGACGCCATGGGTTTTCTATGAAAAATTTCTTGAGTTCAGAACAATTTGAATTTCTACGACCACTCGAGGAAAACTGGTCGGACATCCTGTCTGAATACCAAGCCATTGCGACGAAAGCCACCCCATGGCATGAGAGAGGTTTGCACAATGGCCTGTGGCGCACTTATGGCATTTACCAGTGTGGCGACCGCTTGGAGGGCGAGAAACTGTGTCCCAAGACCGCCCAGCTGGTTCATGCCATTCCCGGCTTGTTCATCGCGGGGTTTTCTGTGCTCCAGCCCAAGTGCCACATCCAGCCCCATGTGGGTTACACCGGCGAGGTCATGCGTTCGCATCTGGGGCTGATCTGTCCGCAAAAGGCCTGGATACGGGTAGAAGAGGAGACCTACCACTGGCAAGAAGGCAAAGTGGTGGTTTTCGACGACACCAAAACTCACTCTGCCGGTAACGATGCCAGCACAGACCGTGTGGTTCTGATTGTTGATTTTCTGCGCGAGGAAACCTGAGCCTCAAAAGAAGACACGCCAGATGCCATCGCATTTCACGGCGTGTGCTTGCAAAGTCATTCTCGTGTCGTGGGGAAGCATGATTTTGGCTGGTGCAATCTGATGGATGTGATGACCACTGGAGACATAAACATGCCCAGTCTGGTAAGCCACATAGCGATGTGAAGTGAGTTCATGTCGATTGAAATGGCAATCGACCATTTCGTGTCCCTTGAACCAGGTTTTGCGATCGATTTCTTGCCACATGTTCAGTCCGCCCCCGTGTTCAGGCAACGACAGGCAAAGGGTGATCGACAAAGGGTCAAGAAAGTCGACCACCCGAAAGTCGGACCAGTGTGGCATGTGCGCACGGTAGGGCGCGTCGACATGCAACGACGCAATGGGCTGCTCCATCAGGCGACAGCCTGCCTGAGAAATGACCTGGCCAGGTGGCGCGGCAAAAATATGAAAGCCAGGGCAGGCGAGTGCAGGATGTATTTCCATGGGCCCCCAATCGGCAGCCAATGACGCAATCAACTTTTCATAAAGCCAATCGAAGTGGGTGCGCAGCAAACGGTTGGTTTGTTCGTGCAAATTTCTGTAGATGGACGCAGATCGGACCGCATCCAGATATGTGGCTGCACCCAGTGTGTAAGACGCCACCGGTTCAGGGGCGCGGCGAATCCAGTGACTGGCGAGCTGACGCACCAGGGTCGTTGCATGCAACACCTCTGATGGGGCCAAAATAGGTTTGGAATACATGAAAAATCAGCGTGGAAGCGACAGGCAGAATTCGCAGCCACCACCGCGCAAATTGCGCACAGCAATGCTGCCGCCATGGCGTTTGGCAATCGTCTGGGTCAGATGCAATCCCAGCCCGGCACCCGGTTGATTCAAAGAATTTTTGCCCCGGAAATAACGCGTAAAAATCAATTCAATTTCGCCTTCAGGAATGCCTGGTCCATGGTCAGAGACCGTGATGCAAATGTATTTTGGGGTCGTATAGGCCCCAATCTTGACTGACTTCGGCTGTGGGCTATAGCGCAGGGCATTCTGTAGCAAATTGTTCAGCGCAATCCGGACCATTTCAGCATCGCACTGCACCAGGCAGCGAGTAGGGGCCTCGATCTCAGGATCCACGCAAGTTGCGTCCGACATGTCGGCCACAGCCAGTCGACAAAGCTGGTGGACATCGTGTGTCTGGATGTTCAGATTTTGCGTGTCCATCAACAAGCGTTCATTTGAAAGATAGGTCTCCATCAAGGACCGCATGCGCTCGTTAGCTTTGACGATTTTCTCGACCCTCAATCTGGCTTCGCCGTTGAGCTCAGGCTGTTGCAATAAATTGTCTGCACTTGCCCCCGATATGGTCAGTGGCGTGCGAAATTCATGCGAAACCAAAGACAAGAATTCGCGTTGTTCTTGACGCAGGCGTGCTTCGGCATCCGCACGCAATTCTGCTTTTTGTTTTTCCTTGCGCAGTTTGTTGTAGTTTGAAAATATGCCAATGCTCATTACCATCATGTGGACAAAGGCCGCAATTTGGTAGATGTTTTCATTCCAGAAATTGGGCTCGACGTAGCCCGTGTTTCTCAGGTACCTGTAAAAAACACCGAGATAGAAAAAGCTGAAAGCAAACAAAAAGAACTGCGATTTTCGATCTCCTCGCCAAGCGTAATAGGTGCTGACCAGTAAAAAAGTGCAGATCAGGCACATGCTGTAGACCTGCAGCATCGGAACGGTCCATCGGTAATTGCCGCAGGCCACCATGACCACCCCTGAAAAAGTGGCGACAAAACCTGCGACGACCAGAACCCGGTGGAATTTGGGATTCTTACGCTCCAGCTCGATGAATCCGGTGCTGAACAAAGTTCCTGCAGCGATCGAACAAGCGATCCAGATGCCCAGCAAGTCAATCAAATTCGAAGACAGCGTGTTCTGCATGAACTGCGTTGGCCATCCTCCTGTGAACAAGGCTGCGAGGAAATTGATGGTGATGTAGCCAACGTAGTATTTGTGGATGGGCTCTCGTGTCCAGCTCCAAAAGGCAATGTAAAAAATGATGGTGATCAGATACGCGCCAAACATCAGCCCCCATAAAAAATTTTCACGGGTGGTTTCGCTGGCAAAAACTTCAGGTTGCACAATGGCAACGCTGGTGTTCATGGCCGTTGGTGTCTGTATGCGCAACCAATAATTTCGCGCCTTCAGGTCGTCTTGCTCGATCACAAAAGTAGGGCGACGGGATACGACATCGCGCTGCGCTTGAGGGGTGGACTGGGTGCCAAAGTGCTCTGAAAATCCGCCGTTTTCAAGCTGCTTGTACAGACGCACATCTTTCAAAATTGTCTGACCCAGAACCAGATACCACTTGGTCGGATCGGACGCCTGCAATCGGGCCATCGGCACCTTGAGCCAGACCACATCGTTGGTAAAACCCAAAGACAAATCCGTTTTCATCGTTTGCCAGTCGCTGTCGGGTTTGGCTGCAATGTCGTTGATGGTTTGCTGGCCGGAACGGTCGATCAGCCATTGCGCATGGTGACCCACGTCATGCCGGGGGTCACTGGTCACTGGGACGGGTCCTGAGTGGGCCAGACTCTGAAACGCGCAGAGCAGCAAAACAACCGACATCAGCCAACGCAGGGCCACAACAGGGGCAGTATTTCTCATGACAAAATCATTAATATCGATAAATTTGTTGGGTTGGGTGCGTGTGATGCCTGCGATGCTGCCGAAAATGTCATATTTGGTCAGATGTGACACGGGGCCGTGCATCATGATCCCGGAGACATGATGAACATCTTACTGTTGGACGACGAGGTTGATTTGCGCGAAGAGGTGGCGCATTACCTGCGTGCTCGCCATTACAACGTCACCGAAGTGGGGTCGATTCGTCAGTTCCGTCAGTATTTTTCAACCCAGACCTGCGACATCGCCATCATTGACGGCATGCTGCCCGACGGCGATGGCCTTGAACTGGTTGCCGAGCTGCGTGAGCAAAACCACCGCTGCGGCATCGTGATGTTCACCGCCCGTGACGGCAGCAAGGACCGCATCAACGGTTATCGCAGCGGTGTTGATCACTACATCACCAAACCCGTCAGGCTGGAAGAGCTCGCGGCCGTGATCCAGGCGCTGGCATGGCGTGTGCAGGGGCAGGCGACATGGCGTCTTGAAGCCTCAGACTGGGTGCTGAAAACCCCGCAAGACGATTGCATTCGCCTGACCAGCATGGAGCATGGCTTTTTGCTGGCCCTGCTCAAGCGACCCGAGAAAGTGTTGAGCCGCCGACACATTGTGGATGCGCTGGGCAAAGACGCCGTCAGTTATGACGAACGCAATCTGGATGCCTTGATTTTGCGTTTGCGCAAAAAAGTGTCCGAAGTGACTCAGGAACCCTTGCCCGTGAAGACGGTTCATGGACAAGGTTATGCCGTCACACAAGCCTTGAAATTGGCCTAAGCTTAAAAATTGTAGAAAAATGATTTGTATTTTCAGAAAATTGTGAACTCTGACAAATAAATTCTAATTGTTAGTTTTCATCATATTTGATGAATTGATGGTCTTGAAAATCGCGTGAGCAAATGGGGTTTTCTGTGAGTGCAGAGAACCCTCCCATTGGTTCACCTGTTTCGCCTTCAATTGTCAAATTTGATGCCATCACCCGCTGCAACGCCAAAAGCGACAGCACCCAGCACCTCAGAGCTGCTCAACCACGCCTTGAGCACCTCGGATTGGTCTGCTTTTCGTGCCGCTGCCGTTAAAAAGCCGGCCGCCAGCCTCACGGCGCTGCAAAAGCTCAACGCACTGGCCCCCGACTCTGTGGCACACACGCCCGATGCATTGCTGGCGTATGCCGAAATCGCCATGCGCGTAGGGTCGCGCGCCCAGAGCGGCAAGGCGCTGTATGCAGCGTCCCGCTTGCTGGGCGGGGTGACGCAATTGACGCCCCCATTGCAAAACGCACTCTTGCGCAGCCATCCCCTTTGGTACGAAGACGCCGAGGGCCTGCGACTGCGCCTGGCCCGTCCACACGAACGCCATCGGCAAGCACTGGTCGAACTCTTTGAGAACCAGGAGTTCCGGGGCAAATACAACGCGTTTCTGGAAGCCGCACCGGTTGCCGCGCAGGAATACATCCACCGCAGCACCTTGCCGATGGAGCAGGTCCGCCAGATCAACTGGGTCATCGAAACCAAGGCTGGGCAATTTTTGGGTTTGGCCACCATCGCAGGGCTCGATTGGAAAAACCGCACCGGTGAACTGGTGTTCGGGTTTCCGCCTGGCCACAACAACGCCCGCTATACCGCAGAAGCTTTCATGCTGATTTTGTCCCTGGTGTTCAGGGACCTGCGCCTGAGCAAGCTGTGCAGCATGGTCTATGCCAACAACCCCGAAGCCCAGAGCCTGACCAACCGGATGGGCATTGAACAAGAAGGCTACCTGCGCAAGCACATCGTCATCCCCGGTTATCCGGAAGGCATCGACACCTACATCAACGGCATGTTGGCGTCTGACTACGCCACCAACCCCCGCGTTCAACGGCACATCGAAGTGTTTCTGCCCGGCGTCGACCTGGATCGACTGTTCGTTGCGCGCCCAGTTTCTACAAGTTTTTAAGTTTTACCGAGAGAGTTCCACATGTCTAACAACACTGCATCACAAATCCTGTTCATTGATTCGCGCGTTGCGGATTCGGATGTCTTGCTGGCGGGTCTGGACCC
>JACCEE011822386.1_pt1 | contig 10718 bp, 5 predicted proteins | sample 7449931 | NCBI WGS metagenome assembly JACCEE01 (sample SAMN15323457, study PRJNA562643) | freshwater metagenome | isolation source: river surface water | place: USA:Blue River Watershed | collected 2017-08-19 | reverse complement strand
TTTTCTCTTTTTGTTGGTATAATATTACATTATTATTGGTATCCAGCAGCTCATCACCAATAATTTTAATTAGGAGAAATAGAAAAATGAACACATTAGCTTTAGAATATGAAAAAGATTTTCACAGTTGGATTGAAAAACACATTAATTTATTAAAAACTGGACAAGTTCACGATCTCGATAAAGAACATTTAATTGAGGAATTGGAAGGTATGGCGAATCGGGATCGCAATGAATTGGTTAGTCATTTTAAAATTTTAATTGCGCATTTATTAAAATGGCAATTTCAATTAAATCAACTAAATGAACGTTGGAGCGAGTTTAGAGGTGGAAGTTGGAAAGCAACCATTATTGAGCAACGCTCTGAAATTCAAGATCAATTAGAAAGCATTCCTAGCTTGAAAAGAAATTTAGAAGAAGCCATTATAAAAGCCTATCCAAAAGCAGTTTCTTTAGCTGCAAAAGAAACAGGCTTTTCTCCTAAAACTTTTCCTAAAGAATGCCCTTATTCAATTGAACAATTATTAAATGATGATTTCTATCCTAATAATAAATTGCTTTTTAAGTAACTAAAATAAACTTTAACGGAGGGTTTATGCAATTATCTGGATTTAATGCAGAACAAATACTTCAACGCCAAACATTATCTTTATGCGAGCAAGCAAATCCTCTAATGGCAAATGGGGATTTTCTAAATGCGCTTAAATTATTTGATATGGCACTTGCTCTTTATTCTCAAATTCAAAACTTACAATATGCAAGAGCTTTTTGTTTATTTCAACTACAACGTTTTACAGAAGCAAAAATTGCTATTGAAGAAGAATTAAAAATACAACCGTCTTCAGAGGAATCACTACATTTATTAAATAATATAATGAATATTCAAAAAGATCACATTTCAAATATTGAAATTGATGGAGAAAGTCAGATTATTCAATATTTTATTAATTCAAATAATGTAGTTTTTGATGTTGGAGCAAATGTTGGTTTATGGACTCAGGAAGTATTAAAATATCACCCTGATGTAACTGTTCACTTATTTGAACCTGTTACTCAAGTGTATCATTCATTACTGAAAAATCTTTCTCATTCACTTGAAACTAACCAACTATTTCCAAATAATGTAGCATTATCTCGTAACTTAGGTGTCCAATATTTTACCTTTTATGAAGATAATTCTACGTTATCTTCCTTTTATCGAAGAAATAGTAATGTTGAGCGATTAGTTAAAGTGCAACCTCCCACAACTTTACCTGTATTTACAACGACCCTTGATAACTATTGCAAGAGTAAAAAAATTACTCATATCCATTTTCTAAAGATAGATGTAGAAGGAGGAGAACTCGATGTTTTATATAGTGGAAAAAATTTATTAGAAAGAAATAGTATTGATTATATTCAATTTGAGTATGGTGGTACTTATCAGGATGCTGGAATAACACTTAAACAAGTATTTGAGTTTTTAACAACATTTAATTACGGCATTTTTAAAATACAACCTCAATCTCTTGAGTATAAAGCAATTTTTTCTATGGAAGATGAGAATTATGAGTATGCTAACTATTTAGCAGTCAGCGGGCGTTTATTATCTAATGTTTTAAAACAACCCCCTCAAATGCTTGATATTCAAAAACTATGTGATAAATATAATATTCAGCCGTTAGGTATTATACATATAGGTGCTCATGAAGGTGGTGAAATTAAAATCTATGAACAAATGGGAGTGGAAAAAGTTGTTTTTATTGAAGCAAATCCGCTTGTGTTTAAACGTTTAAATACTAACTTGAGCAATGTTAGTTCTAGTATACAAATTAACACCTTTAATTATGCAATTAGCAACGAAAATACAAATGTAACTTTGCATATAACTTCCGCAGATATGAGTAGTTCTATATTGCCATTAAAACTACATTCTGAAATATATCCAACTATAAAGGAAACTACTCAGATTGTTGTTCCAGCCAAAAAACTTGATACATTATTACAAGAACAGAACTTGAATCCTTTAGACTTCAATATTCTCAATATTGATATACAAGGAGCCGAATTGCTTGCATTACAAGGCGCAAGTAATTTATTAAATAATATCGATGCAGTTTACACTGAAATTAATTATGAAGAATTGTATGAAGGATGTGCTTTAATTCATCAAATTGACGATTTTTTAGATAGTTATGGCTTTAAGCGAGTAGCAACAATAACTCCTTATCATCCTTCGTGGGGTGATGCCTTTTACATAAAGAAACCATTGGTAACAATGTCTAGTTTGGGACAAAATGGGCGATTTGCAAACCAATTATTTCAGTATGCGTTTTTGAAAATCTATGCTAAAAAATATGATTTGAGGGTAGAAACTCCGCAATGGATTGGTCAATATTTATTTGGACATGATGATCCTTCAATATCTTTCAGACTACCAGAAAAGCGTATTTTGTTAGATGCTGATAAAACAGACGGAATGTACACAAATTTGGCAACATCACTTATTGAGGATTTTTGTTCTCCTCCGTATGAAAATATCGATTTTTGGGGTTATTTCCAATTTCATACGAAATATTATTTACCCCATAAAGATTATTTTATTTCTCTATTTAAACCAACTTCTCAAGTTGAAGAAAATTTACAATTAGTTATACAAAAACTAAAAACCCGGGGGAAAACCCTTGTTGGACTTCATTTACGGAGAGGGGATTATGAGCATTATACCAATGGGTTGTTTTATGCGGCACCAACTCAATGGTATAAAACTTGGCTTGAAGGTTTTTGGGAAACATTAGAAGAACCTGTATTATTTATTGCTAGTGATGAGCCACATAAAGTTATTAATGACTTTATGGAGTATAATCCAGTCACCATTCAAAGTTTAGATTTACCCATTCCCACAGACTTTTATTTCTATGTCGATTTTTATGTACTCACTCAGTGTAATGTTGTCGCTATCTCTAATAGCTCTTTCTCATTTTTAGCATCTATGCTTAATGAAAAAGCAACTATCTTTGTGCGTCCACATTTAGTTTCTCAAAAGCTTATTCCATTTGAACCATGGAATAGTGAAGTTCTTCTTCAAAATACTACTACGGAGTTTAATTAAAAATGAAAACACCAGTTTGTATGATTATTTTTAATCGCCCAGATAGAACACAACAAATATTCAATGTTATTAAACAAGTAAAACCACCCAAATTATTAGTGGTTGCAGATGGTGCACGACTAAATAAAATAGGAGAGGCTGAAAAATGTGCAGAAACACGAGCAATTTTTGATCAAATTGATTGGGATTGTGAGCTACTAACTAATTATGCTGAATCAAATTTAGGCATTTATCAACGAGTTACAAGCGGTTTAAAATGGGTGTTTGAAATCGTAGAAGAAGCCATTATTTTAGAAGATGATTGTCTCCCCAATCTTAGTTTTTTTCAATTTTGTGAAGAAATGTTAGAACGTTATCGTAATGATGAACGCATTACCATGATTTCTGGTAATAATTTCCAATTGGGAGGAAATCAAACAGGATATAGTTATTATTTTTCTCATTATGGGCATACTTGGGGGTGGGCTTCATGGCGACGGACACTACAACGCTACAGCAGTATAATAAAGTACAAGGAAAAATTACCGGATGTTTTGGCGCGGATATTTAGGGACGCTAATGCAATTAGTTTTTGGGGCTATAATATAGAAAAAAGCTATTTAGCAGTAATAGCTAGTGATTTTTTTAATAGTACCTGTAATTGGGATTATCTATTTGTGTTTAATACATGGTTAATAGATGGAATGGCTATTTCGCCTTCTGTAAATTTAGTAACTAATATTGGATTTGATGAGGAAGCTACACATTGTACAAACCCTAACCTTTGGTTTGCTAATTTGCCTATTGAAGAAATGCAACTTCCTTTAAAGCATCCTCCAAAAATAGAACGTAATATTAGTGCAGATAATTTTTCTGAGAAAACACTTGCGAGTGGTTTGGCAACAGGGGAATGGCTGCCATTAATTTTTGAAAGATTGTTACGTCAGAGTGAATATTATCTTAATAACAATTTAAATGAGCAAGCTCTTAACTTAATTGAAAAAGCGATTATTTTACAGCCAAATATTCCAGATTTACATTATGGAAAAGCAATTGCTTTAGCTCGTTTAGGTTACTCTAGTGAGGCAGTTGAAACAGCTAACGAGTTACTACAAATGGATAATAGTCACACTTTAGGAAGCTCACTTTTAAATGAACTTATGTCTATGAGTAATGGATCTAATGATTCAAAAAATCTAAAAAAATTTAATATTTTACATTTGAATACGTATGATTTTGGAGGAGCAGCAAAAGCTGCAATACGTATTCATAAAAATTTATTAGAAAATAACTATCCTTCAAAGATGCTTGTTTTACAAAAGAAAAATAACGAAAATGGAGTTATCTCAGATTTATTAGTACAACCTAAAAATGAAGTAAATCTTCTGCCATATAATGGGAAATCAAACCCTGACTATTATTATTTTGACCGTAACATATCTCAACATAGAGATATATTTTCATTATTAAATACTATAAATTTCCAACCGAATGTAATTATAGCTCATTGGGTATCATATTTCTTGAATATTAAAGATTTGTATCAATTACAACAAAAAACGAAAGCACCTATTTTATGGTTCTTAATGGATATGGCACCTTTAACAGGTGGTTGCCATTATGCTTGGGATTGTGAAGGTTATATGAATCAATGTGGGACTTGTCCTGCCCTATACTCTAGCGATCCTAATGATTTTTCATCCCAATATCTTAATCTTAAACTCCAGTATATAAACAAGATGGATATAACTATCATTGCAGGAACATCATGGCTTGAAAATCAAGCAAAGAAATCCACCTTATTTAAAAACAAAAAAATAGTAAAAATTATGTTAGGTGTTGATCCTAATGTATTTAAACCGCAAGATAAAGAATTAATACGAAAAGCCCTTAATTTACCATCGGATAAGAAAATAATTCTCTTTGGTGCCGAATATAATAATGAAAAAAGAAAAGGTATGAAGTATTTAATTCAAGCACTCGCAAAAATTAAAAACTTTAAATCTAAAAGTGATATTTTACTTCTTTCTATTGGAAAATCATTTCAGGAAGAATTAAAAACTGTACCTCTATTTGAATATGCTCATGTAGATTATATAGACAATAGAGATGACATTCTTGCTCTCTTTTATCAAGTAGCAGATGTATTTGTTTGTCCATCTATTGAAGATTCTGGTCCCATGATGATTAATGAAGCAATTATGTGTGGGGTTCCTGTTGTATCGTTTGAAATGGGAGTGGCAATAGATTTAGTTCATTCAGGAAAAACAGGATATAGAGCTAAGCTTAAAGATAGTGATGACTTAGCTAAGGGTATTGACTATATTTTAGGTTTATCCTATGAAGAAGCAAAGAAAATATCTATTCAATGCAGGGAGTTAGGGTTAAGACTCTGTAGCTCTGAGGCACAAATGAAATCATTTGAAATTTTATTTAGTGGACTATTTAATAATGAACAATTGCAACAAGAGGATATAGATAGAGCAATTCAAATAGTTCAACCTTACACAATGCTTACCTATGAACGGCTTTCTACCTTATACCAACAGGTAGTATCTGTTGAGCAAAATAATGTAGAAGGATGTTATATTGAATGTGGTGTCTGGAAAGGTGGTGCTGTTGCGCTTATGGCATTAGCTAATTTAAAATATGGAAAAAACAGAAGACATATTCATCTATTTGATTCTTTTGATGATATTTGTGAACCAGATGCTAAAGTAGATGGATTACGGGCAATACAAGATGTACAAAAATATGCTCCAATGAAAGCAGGAACTTCAGGAAAGTTAGCCCCTATAAAGGGTATATATGATAGTTTTGGTGGACACGGTACCATTGATGGAAACAAAAAATTGCTTGAATCTCAAATTGGGTATAATCCAGAGTATTTGCACTATCATCAAGGTTGGTTTCAAGAGACATTACCACGAGATATAGCAACAATAGGAAAAGTTGCAATTTTAAGATTAGATGGTGATTGGTATACTTCAATTAAAATTTGTCTCGAATTCTTATATGATTATGTTGTGGTAAATGGATTTATAATTATAGATGATTATGGATATTATGAGGGCTGTAAAAAAGCTGTCGACGAATTCAGAAAAAACAGAAAAATAGTTTCTCCTCTTTATCATATCGATGGAAATGGTGTATTTTGGATAAAAACTCAAAATAATGATAACGAAAATAAACTTAAGTTATTGCATCTCGGATGTGGTGATATTGTTCACAAAGAATGGGTAAATGTAGACTTTAAATCTCTACATAAAGATGTAATGGATAAAGGTCTTCCTTTTTCTGATAATGAATTTGATGCAGTCTATCACTCGCATATATTAGAGCATTTCTTAAAGCATGAAGCATTATCTTTTATAAAAGAATGTTTTCGTGTATTAAAAAAGGGTGGGATAATTAGAATAGTCGTATCTAATTTAGAAGAAATAGCAAAAGAATATTTAAAGTGGTTAGATGCTGCTGAGCAAGGTATTGAAGATGCTGATTTGAATTATGATTGGATAATGTGCGAATTATTTGATCAAGTGGTACGAAATCATAGTGGTGGAGAAATGCTAAGTTTTTTATCTCAAGAGTTTCTTCCTAATAAAGAATTTATTTCGGGGCGAATTGGCTCAGAATTTTTTGATAAATCAGATATTAATTACTCTAAAACAAAACATGAGCAAATTTTAAAGCAGATAGAATTATTATCTGAAAATGACTTATTTTATCATATTGGACGATTTAGAATGAGTGGTGAAATTCATCAGTGGATGTACGATAAATATTCTTTAACAAGATTGCTTAAACAAGTTGGTTTTATACATATTCAACTAAAAACACCTTTTGAAAGCAATATTCCTAATTTTAATAAATATGAACTTGATACTTATAATGGGAAACCAAGAGGAGGCTCTAGTTCTTTATTTATTGAAGCCGTAAAACCCTTAGATAACTATTAGATGAAAACACAACAAAAAAAAATGGAAATTTACCTTTCAAAAATAGATGAGGGGCGGTTTGGAATTATTTCCGCAAAGGCTCGCCTTGTCACATTGGATACATTGCCTGAAATCTTTGCTTTTTGTAAAGAAAATAAAGTTCGCTTTTTAATTGCTAGATGTTCATCTTCTGACCTTGCAACAGTGCAAGAGATGGAAAATAAAGGATTTCTTTTAATGGATACGCTTTTATATTATAAAAGAGATTTATTAAAAATACCTATCCCGCAAGATAATAACAATGTTTTTATCAGATCGTTTATAGAAAATGATAGAGAAGGCATCAAAAGTGTTGCTAGTGAAGCATTCAAAGGTTATTTTGGACATTATCATGCTGATAATAAACTTGATCGAACAAAATGTAATGAAGTTTATGTATCATGGGCAGAAAATTCTTGTATTTTTAAAGAAATGGCAGATGAAATTTTAGTTGCTGAAGATGATAAAAAGAAGATTATAGGTTTTGCAACTTTAAAACAAAATAATATGAAAGAAGGAGAGGGAATACTTTATGGAGTATTGCCTTCTTTTCAAAAAAGAGGGGTATTTAACTCATTGGCAATATCTAGTATGAATTATTTTTCTAAAAATAGTAAAATTCATATGTTATATTCCACTCAGTTAACGAATATAGCTGTTCAAAAAGTATGGGTTAGATTAGGAGCAGAATTAAGTCACTCCTATTACACTTTTCATAAATGGTTTGATTCAGAAAGAGAATACGAAATATGAATAACTTAAAAATTCCTTTTAATAAACCGTTTATTGTAGGAAAAGAGTTGTATTATATCGCTAAGTCTGTTATTAGTGGACATTTGTCTGGTGATGGATATTTTACAAAACATTGCCATGAATGGCTAGAAGAACAATTAAAATGTCCATTTGCGTTATTAACACACTCATGTACCGCCGCTTTGGAGATGAGTGCTATTTTGTGTAACATTCAGCAGGGTGACGAAGTAATTATGCCGTCATTTACCTTTGTATCTACAGCTAATGCGTTTGTTCTGCGAGGAGCAGTTCCTGTATTTATAGATATTAAACTTAGTACTTTAAATATTGATGAAAATTTAATTGAAGCAGCTATTACGCAAAGAACCAAAGCTATTGTTCCTGTTCATTATGCTGGAGTTGCATGTGAGATGGATACTATTATGAAAATTGCAAAGAAATATAATCTATTAGTAATAGAAGACGCTGCTCAGGCGTTATTGTCTACATATAATAAAAAATATTTGGGAACTATAGGAGATTTGGGTTGTTTAAGTTTTCACGAAACGAAAAATATTATTAGTGGTGAAGGGGGAGCTTTATTAATTAATAATATTAAATTAAAAGAACGGGCTGAAATAATTCGTGAAAAAGGAACAAATCGAAGTAAATTTTTTAGAGGAGAAGTTGATAAATATACATGGATTGATATAGGTTCTTCTTATCTTCCAAGTGAGTTAGTAGCTGCATTTTTGTATGCACAAATGGAACAAGCAAGCGTAATTATTGCCAAGCGCCAAGAAGTTTACCAACAATACATGAATGGATTAATCCAACTACAAAAAGAAGGGCATATCCTTTTACCTAATATTGGAAATTCAAGATTTGATACAAATGGTCATATATTTTACATTATTACAAAATCATTAAATGAACGAACAAAATTAATTAACTATTTGCGTGAATGCGGAATTTATGGTGTTTTTCATTATGTTCCATTACATTCATCGCCCGCTGGTACGCAATATGCGCGGGTGTCTGGAGAACTAAAAAATACAGATAATATAAGTGAACGGTTACTTCGTTTACCTATATACTATGAAATAAGCGTTTTTGAAGTTGAAAAAATAATTGAAACAATTTATAAGTTTTATTCTGATATTTAACTTACTATTCTGATATTCCTAACAAATATTACTGGAGAGAGAAGTGAATGATATTTTACATAACATAAAAATTACTTATATTGTCAAATTAGATGAAATTTTATCTAATAGTAAAATTTTATTAGAAAATTGGTTAAGTTTTTCTGAGGAAAATATTGAGCAAGTATATCAAAGTGAGTTAGGGAAAAAGCATCAAGAACTAATTGGAAGTGGATTTAGAAATAATCTTTTCTCAGTAGAAGAAAAAGAATATATTTCTCAATTAAATCAATATATTACAAAAGGTTGGAAGCAAGATAAAATTGCTCAGCATTTTTTAGCAGCAAGTTTGTACTGTTATCCGCATCAATTACCTGAAAAATGGTTTGAAAATGCAGAAGTGCCTGAGTTTTTAATTGATTACTTTGTTAATTTCATGTTTGAAACACCTAGTTTCTTTAAAGGGCTTGGCGAAGTTTCTCAATATTATCAATATGTTAAAAACTGGGTTGATTTTATTCATTTAGGTGTAACCACTGAACCAGATTCTCCACTATGGCAACAAATGGCATGGTTCTTTACGCAACGGGCTAATTTTATTTCTTTATATTGCAGCACTGAAAATTTGAAAGAAATCTACGTTAAACGCGCAGAAATTATGGAAGTCGCGTTAAAACAAAAAGGATTTCAACTAGATTATACATTTGCTCCACGAGATAAAAACCGTAAAAAAATCCGTTTGGGGATTTTAAGCATGCACTTCGTTCCTCAAACAGAAACCTTTGCGACTTTACCCGTTTTTGAGTATTTAGATCGTAGTTTTGAAATTATTTTATATACGTCAAAAGTTACCAATCATCCTTTAGAACAGTATTGCGAAAGTCGTGCAGATCGATTAGTTCAATTACCTGAAGATGTACAAAGCCAAGTTGCAATGTTGCGGGAAGATGATTTAGATATATTGTGGATGGTTAATAATGTTACCGCAGTTACGCATAATCTTACGTTATTAGCATTGCATCGTTTAGCACGTTTGCAAGTGACTTCTTTCTGTTCTCCAACCACAACAGGAATGCGTCATGTTGATTACTTTGTAGCTGGTGAATTATCTTCTGATGGGCATCAAGAACAGTTTTCAGAACAATTAGTTACAATTAAGGGTAGTGGCATTTGCTTTAATTATGCAACTGAATATGAACCACCCACCATCGAAGCAACTAAAGCAAAATTTGGTATTCCAGAAAACAAAGTTATTTTAATCTCTGGTGCAAATTTCTACAAAATCATTCCAGAATTACGCGAAACATGGGCTAAGATTTTAGCAGCCACACCAAATGCAGTTTTAGTGTTATATCCATTTGGTCCAGCGTGGAGTTCTTCTTATCCTAAAGAACCTTTTATTAACACTTTATACGCTGCTTTAGAAAAGCATGGTGCAACAAAAGACCAGTTAATTATTCTTGAACAATTACCAACTCGCGGTGATGTAAAAGAATTACTTAAATTAGCGGATATTTATTTAGATTCTTATCCTTATTCTGGTGCAACTTCATTACTTGATCCTTTATCGATTGGTTTGCCAATGGTATTAATGAATGGCAATGCTTTACGTTTTAGACAGGGTGTTGCAATGCTTAGTTCAATAGGATTAGACGGGTTAATTACCCAAGATGAAGAAAGTTATATCAACTTGGCGGTGAAATTGGGAACGGATGAAAAATTGAGAAAGGAATATCGTGAGCAAATTTTAGAGAAAATGGCGAATAATCCGCCGTTTTTAGATAGTAAAGCGTA
>JACCEE010188684.1_pt1 | contig 10718 bp, 9 predicted proteins | sample 7449931 | NCBI WGS metagenome assembly JACCEE01 (sample SAMN15323457, study PRJNA562643) | freshwater metagenome | isolation source: river surface water | place: USA:Blue River Watershed | collected 2017-08-19 | reverse complement strand
GGGCGACCATCGAGGCGGGATCGGGCGTCGGGGTGCCAGCGAACGCGGTATCCTCCACGTGCATCAGCGGAATGCAGTTCTGCACGTCGGCGCCAAGCGCCGCGGCGTAGCGCGACACCTCGGCCACGTGGTCCTCGTTCACGCCGGGAATCACGACGGTATTAATCTTGACGGTAATGCCGGCGCGTTTAAGCGCGCGTATTGACTCGACCTGCCGCTCCAACAGCACGCGCGCGCCCTCGACGCCGCGATACGTATGCGGCCCATGGCGAACCCACGCGTAAATCCTCGCGCCTATGACCGGTTCGACGGCGTTGAGCGTGATCGTAACGTGCGACACGCCGACCTTAGCGACGCGATCGACGTATTCGGGAAGCCCAAGCCCGTTCGTCGCTAGGCAAAGGATCATGTCCGGGAATTTCGCGCGGGTCAGTTCCATGGTGCGCAGGGTTTCCTCGGGATTCGCGAACGGATCGCCGGGACCCGCGATCCCGACGACGGATACGTTACCGATCGTCTCGGTAACCTTACCGAGATACTCGACGGCTCGGTCCGGCGCAAGAATGGCGCTGCACACGCCGGGTCTCGATTCGTTCACGCAGTCATACTTCCGATTGCAGAAGTTGCACTGGACGTTGCACTTCGGCGCGACCGGCAAATGTATGCGAGCGGTTTTATGGCGCGCCTCGGCGCTAAAGCAGGGGTGATTGTCGAAATCCATTTGGTGCCTCCTCTCGTCAGATGTATGTCCAGCCGTTTTTGGCCGCCTGTTGCTTCTCGCCCATGAGGGCGTTGCATACCGAATCGAACAGCGCGACGGTACCGCGGTAACCGACGTGCAAAATGCGCTGACCGCCCATACGATCGTGCACGGGAAAACCGCAGCGGACCAGCGGTATCCCGAGGTTCCGCGCGAGGTAATACCCCTTGCTGTTGCCGATCACGATATCCGGCTTCGCCTCGCGCGCGCGCTCGAGCATCGTGGCGAAATCCGTCTCGTCGAGGGCATCGACGCGCGCGCGCGCGCCGGCCGCCGCCGCGTTAACCCGGGCGGAAAACGATGCGCTCTTTGAGCCCGTCCCGACGATGACCGGGGTAATCCCGACTTCGGACAGAAATCCGCAAAGGGCCACGGCGAAATCTTCCTCCCCGTAGACGACTGCCTTTTTCCCGGAGCAATATTTATGCCCGTCGATATAGGCATCCACGAGCCGACCTCTCGCCTTCTTCCATCGCTCGCTCGTCGCGCGGCCGGTCGTTTCTTCCAGGGCTGAATAAAACGCGTCGGTCGCCGCGATCCCGATGGGAAGGTCGAGGGGAAAGTTTGGCACCCCGCGATTCCGTTCCAACCATGCGCCGGCGCTTCGCTCCTCGGCCGCGGACTTACCGAGATACAGAGTCGCGCGGGCGGTTCCCATCGCTGCGATATCGGTAAGCGGGGTGCCGCCCTCGGGCAGTTTTTGGTACGATTCCCAAGATCGGCCGTCCAGGGTTTCCGAATAATCCGGAAGCAACGTGTACGGAACGCCAAACGAGTCAAGGATATCGCGAAACTCGCGCAGGTCCTCCGTTGAGACAAAGCCGGGAATCAGGTTAACGCGCGCGGGAAGTTCGCCACGCGCATCACTACGCGCGTCACTACGCGCAGCACTGCGCAGTTCGTCGCGCGGACCGCCGTCGGGCTCGGCCGCAAGCTTCCGAACCGCTGAAAGGATCGCCTCGTGATAGCCGTCCATGTGGGTGCCCCGATAGCTGGGCGTCGAGGCGTGAAAGAGAACTGGACCGCCCTCTCCCGAACGTTCGGACTCTATCGCCCTCAGGTACGAGGCGACGTCGTCACCGATCGTTTCGGTTAGGCATGTCGTGGCGATGCCGATCGCGCGGGGCGCATACTGGCGAGTGACGTTAGCTATTGCGGTAACGAGGTTCTCCTTGCCACCGAAGATCGCCGACGACTCGGTGAAGTTCGACGACGCTATGTCGATGGGCTCGCGAAAGTGGCTAATGCCGTAGCGCCTAATGTACGTGGCGCAGCCCTGCGACCCGTGAATAAGCGGAATGCATCCCTCGATGCCGCGATACGCGATACTCGCCCCCAGCGGCGCGCAGAGTTTGCAGGCGTTTCTCGTCGAGGAGAAGCTTTTCGATGTTGGCTCAAGCGCCACGACGTCGGTGATCGATTCTTCGGTCATTTTTCGCCTCCCTTAAATACCGCTTTCGCCGCGATCCGCGCCGGCGAGAATTTCCACACAGGGCTCATCACGGAGGCGTGTACCTCGCGCGCGAAATTCAGCATGCCCTCGAAGCCCGCAAGCGCTTCCTTTCTCTCGTGGTTATGATCGCAAAACGCGATCCCCATCTTGTACGCGATGGGACGCTCCTTTACGCCGCCAATCAGGAGATCGGCGCCCTTTTCCATGATGAAGCGCGACAGCTCGAGCGGGTTCGTGTCGTCGCAGATCACGGTACCCTCGTCGGTTATCTCCTTCAGGTACTCATAATCCTCGCTCGTTCCCGTCTGGGAACCGACGACCACGGTGCGCATGCCAATATGGCGCAGCGCCTTCACGAGGGAGAACGACTTGAACGAGCCACCCACGTAGATCGCCGCCTTCTTGCCGTCAAGATCCCGCTTGATCGCGTCAAGCTCCGGCAAGAGCGCGCTTACCTCGTCAAACACAAGCTCCCGCGTGCGCTCGAGCGTCGCCGCGTCGCCGAAATGCTCGGCTACGTCGTACAGGGCCTTCGACATGTCCTCGATCCCGAAATACGATACCCGCTTAAACGGGATGCCATACGCGTCCTTCATCATCTTCGCGAGAAAGGTCATCGAGCCGGAGCACTGCACGACGTTGAGCGCGGCGCGGTGCGACTTGGCGATCTCGCCGACCCGACCGTCGCCCGTGATGCACGACACGACCTCGATCCCCATGCGGCGGTAGTATTCCTTGATGATCCAAGTCTCGCCCGCGAGGTTAAAGTCTCCCAATATATTTATGCTGAGGCGCGAAACCGGCGTCTCATCGTCCTTTCCCGTCAATTTAAATACGGCCTCGCACGCGGCGCGATACCCGTCCTTCTTCGTTCCCTTAAAACCCTCGGAGTTCACCGGAAGCACGGGAACACCCGTCTCGCGCGCGACCCGCGCGCACACGGCGCCGACGTCGTCCCCGATCACGCCGACGATGCACGTGGAATACACGAAGGCGGCTTTCGGCGCGTAGTGGGCTATTAACTCCGTCAGGGCGGCGTAAAGCTTTTTCTCGCCGCCGTAGATGACTTCGTTCTCGCCGAGGTCCGTGGAAAAACTCATGCGATGGAGCTCGGGACCGCTCGACATGGACCCGCGAATATCCCACGTATAGGCGGCGCAGCCGATTGGCCCATGGATAAGGTGCAAGGCGTCCGCAATCGGATAGAGAACGACCCTCGAGCCGCAAAAAACGCAGGCGCGCTGACTCACGGACCCAGCGGCGCTTTTCTTGCCGCACTCGATCTCGTATCCATCCTTGCCCTTCTCAAAAACCTGCCGCGTCCGTTCCTCGAGAATCTCTACCATAGGTTTTGCGCTCCGTTTTCGCGTTAAAGAAAGTCGGCGCCGATCGGAGGTACTTGACCGACGCCGACGAAAGAGAGACTCACATCACGAGCTCGAACTTTTCCTCGAGCGCGTCGCGATCCTGTCGGTCCATGACCGTGTCGAGGACCTTCTCGAGAAGGCGCAAGCCCCCTCGGTATCCCGTCACCGGGAAGTACGAATGACCAACCCGATCGTAGATCGGGAAACCGATCCTGATTAACGGGATATCCTCGTCGCGGCAGATGTACTTGCAGTACGTGTTGCCGAATACCATATCGGGCCGATCGCTCTTCACGAGCTGATGGAAGAAGAACATGTCGGCCTGCGCGCCCGTCTTAACGACGACGTTTTCGCCGCACAGTTCCTTGATCCTCCGCTCGAACTTCGGGCCCGGCGCGGTGCCGCTCACGACGTGCAGGACTTGCATGTCGTTTTCGGCGCAGAAGGCCGCCATACCCACGAGCATGTCCGGATCGCCGACGAGCGAAACCTTCTTGCCCGACGTGTATTGGTTCATGTCGACCATCACGTCGAGGTACTGGCCGCGCTCGACCATCAACGACTCGGGGACCGACACGCCCGCCGCCTTTCGCATCGCGTCGACGAACTCGTCGGTCGCCTTAATGCCGATCGGCAGGTCGATGATGTCGCACGGAACCTTGCACTTCGTGTCGAGGAGCTTCGCGGCCGCCATAGCGCCGGTTCGCCCGAGCGCTATCGTGCGGGTCGAGTCGCCCATGCTCCGGATAGCCTCGAGCGTGGTGCCGCCCTTCGGGTACATGCGGAACTTTCCGTCCATCGGGCCGTTGACCACGTCGGAGGTATCGGGCAGCATCACGTACTTGACGCTCATCAAGTCCGCGATGTGCTTGATCTCGCTCATATCGCTCGGCTCCACGAACGACGGAATCAGGTTGATCTGCTTCAGCTTCTTTCCCGTCGATTCGGAAAAATGCTGAACGAAACTCGCGACCATGCTCGAGTATCCGGTGACGTGCGAGCCCTTAAAGCTCGGCGTGCTCGCGTGGATTACCCTCTTGCCGGCGGGAATCTTTCCCTCCGCCTGCGCCTTGTTCAGAATCTGCGTCAGGTCGTCGCCGATTACCTCGGAGAGGCACGTCGTGTGGACGGCGACGATATCCGGGTCGTACAGATTGAACACGTTCTGTATCGCCTCGAGTATGTTCGCCTGGCCGCCGAACACGGACGCTCCCTCCGTGAAGGAACTCGTCGTCGCCATGATCGGGTCTTTGTAATGCCGCGTAAGGGCGCTGCGGTGGTAGGCGCAGCAGCCCTGCGAGCCGTGGCTATGGGGCAGGCACTTGTGCACGCCGAGCGCGGCGTACATCGCGCCCACCGGCTGGCACGTCTTCGCCGGGTTGATCGTCAGCGCGGACCGTTCCGCGACTTCATTCGGTGTGTGTCGTAGTAGCATCGTATTCCTCCCGGTTCCTAACCGTTCCAACCGTAGCTCGCGGAGAGCTCCGGGCTCGATTCCCACGGCGCCTTGGTCATCTTGAAGACCTTGCTGTGCACGAGCCTGTCGATCTCCTTATAGAAGTTGATCGCGCCCTCGAAACCGGCGAACGGCCCCATGTAGTCGTAGCTGTGAAGCTGCTTCATCGGGATCCCCTGCTTCTGCACCACGTATTTTTCCTTGATGCCCGCGCAGATGATGTCCGGCTTGTACACCTCGAGCAGCTTCTCGAGCTCATAATGGTTCATGTCGTCGATGATGAGCGTCTTCTCATCCATGTCCTTCATCATTCCCTCGTAATCCCTGAGGGCGAATCCGTCCGCCTCCATCTTCGCGAGCTCTTCGTCGGTTCGCCGCGGCTTGTAGCGCGTGGCGTCCTTCTCGACCTTCAGCTCCTCGATGTTGCGCGAATCCGCGTCCACCACGATGTCGGGAATGACCTTCCGTCCCTCGTAGTCGTCGCGGTGCGCGAACTCGTATCCCGCCGCGACCGTGCGCATGCCGATCTCCGCGAAAAGCTCCTGGTAGTGATGCGCCCGCGAGCCGCCGACGAACAGCGCCACGGTCTTTCCCTGGCACCTCGCCTTTATTTCCTCGCGCACGGCGTTCACCTTCGCCATCTCTTCCTCGATGACCTTCTCGGTTTGCTCGATCAGGCCCTTGTCCCCGAAGAACGCGGCGATCTTCCGGAGCGACTTCGCCGAGGACTCCGCCCCGATGAAGTTAATCTTGAACCACGGAATGCCGAACTTCTTCTCCATCATCTCCGCGAGGTAGTTGATGGATCGGTGGCACATAATCGTGTTAAGGTCGGCCGTATGCGCGCTGATGAACTCCTCGTACGTCGAGTTTCCGCTGAACGTCGAGTGGATCGTCAGGCCGCACTTCTCCGCGACCCGCTCGATCTCGAACGCGTCGCCGCCGATGTTGTACTCGCCCAGTATGTTGAACCGGAACTTTCCCTTCTTCGGCGTGTCGTCAAGCCCGACGACGTCGGTGAACACCTTATTGTTCGCGACGTGATGCCCGGCGGACTGGCTGACGCCCTTGTATCCCTCGCACGAGAACCCGAAGATATTGATATCCGGGTACTTTTCTTCCATCTCGCGCGCTACCGCGTGCACGTCGTCGCCGATGAGTCCCACGGGACACGTGGAAAAAATACCGATCGCCTTCGGGTGAAAAAGCGCGACGGCCTCGTCGATCGCCGCCTTGAGCTTTTTCTCGCCGCCGAAGATGATCTCGTCTTCCTGGAGGTCGGTGCTCATCGCGTACGGCATAAAGTTGACGGACTCAGGCGTCTCCGGCCGCGTCTGGTTGCGCCGCGTGAGCCAGCTGTAAAAACCGCACCCGATCGGGCCGTGCGTTATCTGAAGCACGTCGCGGGTCGGTCCCAGAACGACACCCTTACAGCCCGCGTACGAGCATCCGCGCATCGTCAGGATTCCCGGCGTCGTGCGCGTATTCGCGAGGATCTCGGGGACTTGATCCCCATCCTCTACCTTGTTTACCACGAACTGCTTCGCGCGCTTCTTGGCGAGCTTTGCCGGGTACTTCGCGAGTACCTCGTCCTTGAAGGCGTTCGGGTCGACGTCGGTGTATTGATCTGCCATATCTCGCCTCCTATTCGTCGAGCGTTTCGTCGCCGGTCTCGCCGGTGCGAACGCGTATCGAATCCATGACCGGCATCACGAAGATCTTGCCGTCGCCGGATTTGCCCGTCTTGTTCGTCTCGATGATCGTGTCCACGACCTTCTTCACGAGCTTGTCCGGAACGACGACGGTGATCATCCTCTTCGGGATAAGTCGGCCGGCGTTTCCGAGCTCGTTCATCTTTTCCTCGTATTCCCGTTCGGCGCCGCCGAGCTGCAGCATCTCCACGACGCCCTTGCCCCTGCCGAGGCAGTCCTTGGCGTGAAGGGAGGTGATGCCGGCCGCGCTCAGCGCGCGCTTCGTCTGGTTGATCTTATTCATCCGGACGATCGCCATGACTTCTTTCATTATTTCTCCTCCGCGGCCGTTTCTTTCACTCCCGAGCTGACGGTGTACATCTCGTCGACGGGGGACACGAATATCTTGCCGTCGCCGAAAGCTCCCTTGGAGCCGGTGCGGGACTCGTCGATGATCGTCTTGATCACGAAGTCCTTGTCAGCGTCCTTTACCACCATCATGAGAAGCTCTTTCGGAACCTCGTCGTAGGTCACGTCGCCGATCTTGATTCCGCGCTGCTTACCGCGGCCCGACACGTTCATTCTCGTCACGGAGGGAAAACCCTCCGCCATAAGCTTCGCCATTACCGCGTCCGTCTTATCCGGCCTGATTATCGCCCTGATCATTACCATAGTTTTCGCTCTCCTTTTTTGCGCGTAGTCGTCGTGTGTCGCCCGCTCGGGGCGCGCCGTCAGTCGGCTATGCCGAACTTCATCAGCAGTTTCTCGAGGTCCTCGATCTTAAGCGGCGTCGGGATCACGAACTTGGTGTTGTTCTCGATCGCGCGGGCGAGCTTGCGATACTCTTCGGCCTGACCGACGGTCGGGTCGAAATCGATAACTGTCTTCTTATTGATCTCGGCGCGCTGAACGACGTTGTCGCGGGGCACGAAGTGGATCATCTGAGTCCCAAGCTGCTCCGCGAGCGCTCCGATCAACTCGGCCTCGCGGTCGACCTTGCGGCTGTTGCAGATAAGCCCACCGAGGCGGACCGTGCCCGATTCGGCGAACTTCTTGATTCCCTTGCAGATGTTGTTGGCCGCGTACATGGCCATCATCTCGCCCGAGCACACGATGTAGATTTCCTCGGCCTTACCGTCGCGGATCGGCATCGCGAAACCGCCGCAGACGACGTCTCCGAGGACGTCGTAGAAGGTGTAATCGAGCTTGTACTGCTCGTCGAAGGCGCCGAGCTGCTCGAGCAGGTTGATCGACGTGATGATTCCGCGTCCAGCGCAGCCGACTCCCGGTTCCGGTCCGCCTGACTCCACGCAGCGCGTTCCCTTAAAGCCGACCTTCACGACATCCTCGAGGTCGAGGTCTTCGCCCTCAAGCCTGAGCGTGTCGAGTACCGTCTTCTGCGCGAGTCCGTTCAATATCAGGCGAGTGGAGTCCGCCTTCGGGTCGCAGCCGACGATCATCATGTTCTTTCCCATTTCAGCGAGCGCGGCGACCGTGTTTTGCGTCGTGGTCGACTTGCCGATCCCGCCCTTTCCGTAGATTGCAATTTTCCGCATCGTTCATCTCCTGGCGTTGTGTTTCAGATTTCGCAATCTGATATACAAGTACATGCAAGAAGCGTGCCAAGTTAATGATCTCCACGGTTACTAAGTTATTTCTTTATATAATATGAATTTAGTAAAAAGGGCGTTTGATATGAAATCCTACATTTCCGTAGGATCGAGAAAAATCATCCGACATTTTCGTGCATATTGACAAAATATGCAGTTTTCCCCATATTAAGCGCATAAATATGCAGAAAGGCCTGGATTATTGCTGATGGGCTATCTGCGCAAGCTATCCGTCACGAGGGTCCAGTAAAGGAGCATCCGTGACCGATACGCGCCAAGCCTCACCCACAACAGAACGCGACCCCGTCGAACTGCGATTGCTGTACGATATCGGGTCCATCCTCGCGGAGACCCTCGACGTCAAAGAATTGCTACCCGACGTCATGGCTACCATCGCCCGACATATCGGGATACTTCGGGGAACGATCACCATACTGAACCGCAACAGCGACGACATCGCCATCGAGGAAGCCTGGGGCTACGACTCGAAGGAGATCGAGCGCGGCCATTACCGGCCGGGAGAGGGCATCACCGGCCGAGTTATCGAGACCGGCACGCCGATCGTCGTTCGCCGGATCGCCGACGAGCCGCTCTTCCTCGATCGAACGGGCGCGCGCCGAGGACTCGACACGAGGGATCTTTCCTTCATCTGCGTTCCCATTAAGTCGGGCCCCGAGATAATCGGCGCGATCGGCGTCGACCTTCCCTTAAGCCCGCCCGGAACGCTCAACTCCCTCGTGCGGATCTTTCACATCGTGGCGGCCTCGATCAGCCAGGCGGTAAGGCTGCGCCAGGTCACGCAGGAGGAACTCGAGCGACTTACCACCGAGAACCTCCGCCTTCAGGAAGAATTGACGACGCGCTATAAGCCCGACAACGTGATAGGCAACTCAAAGATCATGCGCGTCCTCTATAGGGAAATGGAAAAGGTCCGCGGAACGAACGCGACCGTGCTCCTGCTCGGCGAAAGCGGCGTCGGCAAGGAGAAGATAGCGCACGCGATCCACTACGGCTCCCCGCGCGCGGGTAAGCCGTTCATCAAGGTTAACTGCGCCGCGATCCCGGAAAGCCTGATCGAAAGCGAGCTCTTCGGGCACGAGAAGGGCGCCTTCACCGACGCCGTCACCTTACGCAAGGGACGGTTCGAGGCCGCCGACTGCGGCACGATCTTCCTCGACGAGATCGGCGAGATGCCGATGGGCGCGCAGACGAGGTTCCTCCGCGTGCTCCAAGAGCGCGAGTTCGAGCGAGTCGGTGGCACGGAGACGATCAGGGTCAACATCCGAGTCGTGGCCGCGACGAACCGCGACTTGCCTGAATTGATCAAGCAGGGAAAATTCCGCGAGGACCTCTACTACCGACTGAACGTCTTTCCGTTGGTCGTCCCCCCGCTACGGGAGCGAAAGACCGACATCATGCTGCTCGCCAACCACTTCGCGGAAAAATTCTCGCGCGAGCACGGAAAGGAAATCCGCAGCATCGCCACGGAGGCGATCAACCTCCTGATGAAGTACGACTGGCCGGGCAACGTGCGCGAGCTCGAGAACTGCGTCGAGCGCGCGGTAATACTCGCCGACGGCGACACGATACGCGCCTATCACCTCGCGCCGAGCCTCCACTCCGTGGAGCAGGCGGCCGAAGGCCGGCGCGGCACGCTTACCGAGATGATCGAGGCCTTCGAGCGAGCGATCATCGCGGAGGAGCTCGAGAAACTCGGCGGGAACGTCACGAAGACCGCGATAAGCCTCGGCGTGACGGAACGGATACTGGGATTGAGGGTCGCTAAATACGGCCTTAAGAAAAGGGGGTAGCGCATGGCAATGAACGAAGCGATGGGTTTCCTGGCGCAATGCAGGACGAGTCCGGAATTCCGCAGGCGACTGAACGACGTCAAGGAAGGCGCGATCGCTCAGGCGACGGGATACGCGTTTACGGACGCCGAAATGGAAGACGCCCTGCGCGCGATGCAGCTCCGCGCGAGGGACGAGTACGACGCCGACGAAATACGCGAGCTTGGGCAATGGCTCCGCTTTCTTAAGGCCGAAAACGGCGCGGGCGCCGGCGGCGAACCGACTGCCTGCGCGCCCGGGAAATGCGGGAGTTGCTCGCTATGCGGATAGCGATTCGCCCGTGCGTGAGCGGGGACGAGTCGCTCGTCCTCGGCTTCGTCGCCCGGCTCGCCGCCTTCGAGGGGTTAGCCGCCTCCGTGCGCGCGACGGAGGCGGACATCCGCCGCGCGCTGTTCGGCGCGGAGGGCGTTCGCCCGTGCGATATCAGCGCGGCGTTCGCCCTCGAGTGCGATGGGTCTCGCGAAATCGGCTTCGCGCTCTGGTACCCAACGTTCTCGACCTTTCGCGGCACGCGCGCTCTCTTTCTCGAGG
>JACCEE011203230.1_pt1 | contig 10720 bp, 7 predicted proteins | sample 7449931 | NCBI WGS metagenome assembly JACCEE01 (sample SAMN15323457, study PRJNA562643) | freshwater metagenome | isolation source: river surface water | place: USA:Blue River Watershed | collected 2017-08-19 | reverse complement strand
TCGTTATTTTCATTAAGTAACCGTTCGCAAAGGTGAGAACCAATAAAACCGGCACCTCCGGTAACTAGAATCCTTTTCATCCTATATTCTTTTCTAAGGTAAAACTATTAGGTAACAATTCTTTGAGTTGAACTCCCCGTTACCTTGTAAGCGTAATCTGTTCAAAAAAAATTACCGATCGGAAATCTATTTTCCGACCGGACAATAACAAGGTTGTTTGTTTAAGCAACTGGTTTTCTTCCTATGCAATAGTAGGTAAACCCATTCTCTCTCATCTCCTCTGGTTCATAGATATTTCTGCCATCTACAATAACCTTATTCTTCATCTGCTTCTTTAGCATTGGGTAGTCAAGTATTCTAAATTCCGACCATTCGGTAACAAGCAGTAGTGCATCGGCATCTTTAACAGCCTCTTCACCACTTTTTGCATATTCAATAATATGACCAATACGACGTTCCGACTCTTCCATAGCAACTGGATCGTAGGCACAAACCTTCGCACCAGCCTCAAGCAACAGGTTGATAATTACCAACGCTGGGGCTTCGCGCATATCGTCGGTATTAGGTTTGAAGGAGAGTCCCCATAGTGCGATTTTCTTTCCTTTTAAATTACCGTTGAAGTGGTTGTTTATTTTGTGGAACAGAACCTCTTTTTGTTTATCGTTTACCGCTTCAACCGATTTTAGAATTTGAAGGGAATGACCGTATTCATCGGAAGTGCGAATGATTGCCTTTACGTCCTTGGGGAAGCAGCTGCCACCGTATCCTGCACCAGGATATATGAACTTGTTGCCAATACGTGAATCGGAACCAATACCTTTTCTTACCCAGTTTACATCGGCTCCAACCAACTCGCAAAGCGACGCAATGTCGTTCATGAAGCTAATTTTGGTTGCAAGCATTGCATTAGCTGCATATTTTGTGAGTTCTGAAGATGCAATATCCATGAAAAGGATTGGATGCCCATTAAGAACGAATGGCTTGTAGAGTTTTTCGAGCGTAGTTTTGGCTTCGTCTGATTCTATTCCGCAAACAATTCTATCAGGTTTTAGGAAATCCTCTATAGCATTCCCCTCTTTCAGAAATTCAGGATTTGAGGCAACATCGAATTGTTGAGAAACCTTACGCTTATTGAGTTCGTCTTGTAATGCTTTTTTAACCTTATGGCTTGTGCCAACAGGAACTGTGCTTTTGGTTACAACAACCATATAGTGATCGAGGTGCATCCCTATTTCACGCGCAACCCCCAAAACGTATTTTAGATCAGCACTTCCGTCTTCATCGGGAGGTGTGCCCACAGCAATAAATAAAACATCAGCGCCAGCAAGGCTTTCCTTCAGGCTAGTGGTAAAAAAAAGTCGACCTTTTTCGACATTTCTCTTAACCATATCGTCGAGCCCCGGCTCATAAATCGGAATTATTCCCTTCTTTAAGTCTGAGATCTTCTTCTCATCAATATCGACGCAAGTAACCGTTACACCTGTTTCTGCAAAGCAGGTTCCAGTTACTAACCCTACGTAGCCACTACCAACAACTGATATTTTCATACATTTTTTTTTTGGGTTTTGAGAATTGGTTTTTATTTTTGGTGTAAATTTACTCTTTCCATTCTAGATAGCAATTACTCTTTGTTGCTAAATAGTATAAAAAAATATCAACTTTTGTAGAGTTAACGCCCTTGTTTAGGTGTAACCAACAAAAAATCAATAATCACCAATTATTTTTTCGATTTTATTTTTAATGCTACATAAGAATGCTTAATTTTGCCGACTGAGAGTTTCTATAAATATTGTCCAACCACTAACTGATTAGAATTAGTTAATGACAAACGAAAACGAGATCATCCCACAGGATGAAACCCCAGCAGTAGCTGTAAAATTCATTAAGCCAAGCCTAGACAATTTTGACTGGGACGGTTACGAAAAAGACGAGCTTTACTCTAGCGACGACAAAGCTAAGTACCTCGGTATGTACGACGAAACCCTTTCTACCGTTGTTGAGAACGAAGTAGTAGATGGCACCGTTATTGCCATGAACAAAAGGGAAGTTGTTGTAAACATTGGTTACAAGTCCGAAGGAGTTGTATCCTTGAACGAATTCCGCTACGATCCCGATCTAAAGGTTGGAGATAAGGTAGAAGTGTATGTTGAGAGCCAAGAAGACAAGAAAGGTCAACTTGTTCTATCTCACAAAAAAGCACGCGCATTGCGCTCTTGGGATCGCGTTAATTCCGCTCTTGAGAAAGACGAAGTTATTAAGGGTTACATCAAGTGCCGCACTAAGGGTGGTATGATTGTAGACGTGTTTGGCATCGAGGCCTTCCTTCCAGGATCGCAAATTGATGTTAAGCCTATTCGCGACTACGATGTATTTGTTGGAAAGACTATGGAGTTCAAGGTTGTTAAGATCAACCAAGAGTTCAAGAACGTGGTTGTTTCGCACAAAGCTCTTATTGAAGCTGAACTTGAGCAACAAAAGAAAGACATTATTGCTAAGCTTGAAAAAGGTCAGGTTCTTGAAGGAACCGTTAAGAATATTACATCCTACGGTGTATTTATCGACCTTGGCGGCGTAGATGGACTTATCCACATTACCGACCTCTCTTGGGGCCGCGTAAATCATCCAGAAGAAATCGTTACGCTTGATCAAAAGCTTAACGTTGTTATTCTTGACTTTGATGATGCTAAGAAGCGTATCGCTCTAGGTCTAAAACAACTTACTCCTCATCCATGGGATGCTCTTGATGCCGACCTTAAGGTTGGTGACAAGGTAACCGGTAAGGTTATGGTAATGGCTGACTACGGTGCTTTTGTAGAAATTGCTACCGGTGTTGAAGGTCTTATCCACGTGTCTGAAATGTCTTGGAGCCAGCACCTACGCAGCGCTCAAGAGTTCTTGAAGGTTGGTGACTCTGTTGAGGCAACTATCCTTACCTTAGATCGTCAAGATCGCAAGATGTCTCTTGGTATTAAGCAGCTAAAGGCTGATCCATGGGAAAATATCGAAGCTAAGTATCCAGTTGGATCTCGTCACAACGCAAAGGTTCGCAACTTCACCAACTTTGGTGTATTTGCTGAAATCGAAGAAGGTGTTGACGGACTTATCCACATCTCGGATCTTTCTTGGACAAAGAAAATTAAGCACCCATCTGAGTTTACTCAAATTGTAGCTGATATTGAGGTTGTTGTTCTTGAAATTGACAAGGAAAACCGCCGCTTAAGCCTTGGTCACAAGCAACTTGAGGAGAATCCATGGGATGTATTCGAAACCGTATTCACTGTTGATACCGTTCACGAAGGAACTATCATCGAAATGATGGATAAGGGCGCAGTTGTTGCTCTTGCTTACGGTGTAGAAGGTTTTGTAACTCCTAAGCACTTGGTTAAGGAAGACGGTACAACCGCTAAGGTTGACGAAAAACTTCAATTCAAGGTAATTGAGTTCAACAAGGCTTCTAAGAGAATTATCCTTTCTCACAGCCGCATTTTCGAAGATACCAAGAAGGTAGAAGAAAAGGTTGAGAAGAAAGCTAAGGTTAAGGAAGCTGACAATACCCAAAAGGCAGTTAAGAAGTTGAAATCGAGCATGGAAAAAACCACTCTTGGTGATATTTCTGAACTAGCTGCTTTGAAGGAAGAGTTAGAAAATAACGAGGCAAAGAAAAACTCTAACGAGTAAATTCTGTTCTATTGGTAACAAGTATAACAAATCCCTTTTAATATGGATTTCAAGATAGATAAGCTGGATAATCACACTGTTATTGAAGTGCTCGAAGAAAAGTTGGACACCAATGTTGCGCCTAGCTTAAAATCCGAGTTGGTTCTGATTTCTGGGAATGGTGAGAAAAACATCGTTCTGGATATGCGGAATTGCCGATATTGCGATTCATCCGGACTAAGTGCTATACTTGTTGCTAATCGCCTTTGTAAGAATGCTAACGGTACTTTTGTACTAACGGGTTTAACCGACGCAGTTGAGAGATTGATTACAATCTCTCAACTCGATACGGTTTTAAACATCGCATATTCGAGAGAGGAAGCAGCGGAAATTGTTAACAAGGCGGAGAACGATAAAAAGTAGTGAAGTTTTCGTTAACAATACTCGGAACGAGTTCTGCACTCCCAACCTCATCAAAGTATCCAACCGCTCATGTGCTCAATATACATGAGCGGTTTTTTTTAATTGATTGTGGTGAAGGCACCCAAATGCAGCTAAGACGCTACGGGGTAAACATCTCCCGTATCAATCAAATCTTTATCTCCCATCTTCACGGCGACCACGTTTTTGGCCTTTTTGGGTTAATATCAACCCTCAACTTGCTTGGACGTAAAGACGATTTGCACATCTACTCTTACTATCAGCTGGATGAGATACTAAAGGGGCATTTGTCCTATTTCGATGCTGATTTAGGCTTCAAGGTTATTGTTCACTCCATCGACACAAGAAAGTATCAGCAGATATTCAGCGATAAGATAGTTGAGGTTTACTCTATTCCACTTGATCACAGGGTGCCTACCTGTGGTTTTTTGTTTAGGGAGAAGATGCCCGATTTGAATATTCACAAAGAGTTTATTGCCGAGTTCAGGATACCATTAAGTTGGATTCCACGCATAAAAGGTGGGGAAGATTTTATTACCGAGGATGGCGTTATTATTCCCAATTCGGTTATGACTTACCGGCCATATAAGCCTCGCTCATACGCATTTTGCTCCGATACCGCGTATAGTTCAACCCTTGCAGAAATGGTAAAGGGTGTCGATTTGCTGTATCACGAAGCAACATTTACTGACGATTTAGCCGATATGGCAAAGAAAACAGGACACTCAACTGCATCGCAAGCGGCAAAAGTTGCCGCTGCTGCAGGAGTTAAACAACTTCTGTTGGGACACTTTTCGGCTCGCTACAAAGATTATTCTACGCACCTTCAAGAAGCTAAGGCTGTTTTTGAAAAGAGTGTTATTCTTAAGGAGGGCGACATATTTGATATTCCTCTTAGAACGTAGTGGTTAAGAGAGGAAATGGACAATTCACTGATTTTGCCTATTTTTGCACTAAATATTTTTGAACCATGCAGGAGAAAATACTAATACTGGATTTTGGGTCACAATACACTCAACTTATCGCACGAAGAGTACGCGAGTTGAATGTATATTGCGAAATTGTTCCCTTTACCTACTCGTTTGTTCCCGACAAATCACTTAAAGGCATAATACTTTCGGGAAGCCCATTTTCGGTTCGAGATGAGAACGCTCCAATGCCTAAAATGGAGGATTATCATAATAGTGGCCTGCCGATATTAGGCGTTTGCTATGGTGCTCAACTCTTGGCTCATACAAATGGGGGCGAAGTGGTTCCATCTATCTCCAGAGAGTATGGAAGGGCAATGCTTACAATACATGATACCACGAGCCCTCTATTTAAGGGTGTTAGCACAACTTCTCAGGTTTGGATGTCCCATGGTGATACTATTTCTAAGATACCTAGCGGATTCAAACTTCTTGCTGGCACAGTGGATGTTGCTGCTGGTGCATACGTAATTGAGGGAACCCAAACATACGGAATACAGTTCCACCCGGAGGTATACCATACTACCGAAGGCGCAACGATGCTTAGTAATTTTGTTGTAAATATTTGTGGTTGCAAGCAGGATTGGACTCCCGATTCATTTATAGAAACCACCGTTTCCGAATTGCGCCAAAAAGTGGGAAACGATAGAGTTGTTCTTGGCCTTTCCGGTGGGGTCGACAGTTCTGTTGCCGCAGTTCTTTTGCACAAAGCAATAGGAAGCCAGTTAACCTGCATTTTTGTTGACAACGGGTTGTTGCGCAAGAATGAGTTTGTTGACGTTTTGGAGAGTTATAAAGGAATGGGCCTTAATGTTATAGGTGTTGATGCCAAGAAGCAATTCTATGCATCGCTTGCAGGGCTCGAAGATCCTGAAAAGAAACGTAAGGCAATAGGAAAAACATTTATTGATATTTTCGATCAAGAGTCACACAAAATTCAAGATGTAAAGTGGCTTGCTCAAGGTACCATTTACCCTGATGTTATTGAATCGGTATCGGTAAATGGACCATCCATGACCATTAAATCGCATCACAATGTTGGCGGTTTGCCAGACACTATGAAGTTGAAGGTGGTTGAGCCACTGCGATTACTTTTTAAAGATGAAGTTCGACGCGTTGGTAGGGCACTTGGTATAGGCGATCATTTGTTGAGCCGCCACCCTTTTCCTGGTCCCGGCCTAGGTATTCGAATTTTGGGTGATGTAACTGAGGAGAAGGTTGCTCTGCTTCAAGATGCCGATTATATCTTTACCCAAATGCTACGTAAAGAGGGGCTTTATGAGAAAATCTGGCAGGCTGGAGTTATTCTGCTCCCTATCCGTTCTGTTGGTGTTATGGGTGACGAGAGAACCTACGAAAATGTGGTTGCTCTGCGTGCTGTTGTATCTACTGACGGGATGACAGCAGATTGGTATCATTTCCCTTACGAGTTCTTGGCAAAGCTCTCAAATGAGATTATTAATAAGGTAAAGGGGATTAATCGGGTTGTTTACGACATTAGTTCAAAGCCACCAGCCACAATTGAATGGGAGTAATGCTCTAATTTATTGATAAATGTCATGCATTCTTCTGTAAAAAATAGATTTATGCATGTATTACTCAGTAAATCGGCGTAACTTGCGAGCCTATAATTTGTTATACTTTGAATACGATTACCAATGAATCATTCCCTGAAAAAATATATACTACTCCTAGTTGTTTTCATCAGTTTTTCGAGCGTTGGAGTCTCACAAGGTGTAAACGATCAGGTATTTAAGTTTAGCAGGTTCTTACGAGTTCTTTCGGGAACTTATGTTGAACCGGTAAATGAATCGGACTTAGTGGAGAAAGCGATTGTCGATATTTTGGCGCAGCTCGATCCGCATAGTGCATATATTTCGAAGGATGAGGTTGCAGCCATGAATGAGCCCCTTGAAGGTAACTTCGATGGAATTGGAATCGAGTTCAATATATTTCAAGACACGCTTATTGTGGTTAACCCTGTTCCCGGTGGACCATCGGAGAGGGTTGGTTTACTAGCCGGTGATCGCATCACAATGGTTGATGGTAAGAATATTGCCGGAATTGGCTTGAAAAATAATGATGTATTTAAGCTTCTTCGTGGCCCAAAAGGAACTAAGGTTGCCCTTACAGTTGGTCGTTCTGGGGTTGCTGAAAAGTTAGATTTTTTGATTACTCGCGACAAAATTCCAATTTTCAGTGTGGATGCAGCCTATATGGCAGCGCCAGGAGTTGCATATATTAAAATTAGTCGCTTTGCACTGAATACCGTTGATGAATATCTTGAAGCGTGGAACAAACTTGCGCAATATAGCCCTAAGGGATTAATTCTCGATCTTAGAGGTAATGGCGGTGGCTACTTAAATACTGCAATTGCCCTGAGTGACCAGTTTCTTCCTGAAGGAAAACTTTTACTTTACACCGAGGGCAACAGTGCCCCCCGATACGACTACCAAAGCACAACAGTAGGCAGTTTTGAAAAGGGAGCGCTCGTGATACTCGTTGACGAAGGATCTGCCTCGGCAAGCGAGATTACCGCCGGTGCAGTTCAAGATTGGGATCGAGGCCTGATCATTGGTCGTCGTTCTTTTGGAAAAGGATTGGTTCAGAACCAAATTCCGCTTCCCGATGGATCCCTTGTACGCATTACAGTTGCAAGGTATCATACCCCTACGGGCCGCGTAATACAGCGCCCCTATAAGAATGGTAATATTGAGAAATACTACCAAGATTTCTACAAACGCTTTTCGGATGGCGAACTTAACTCTGCCGACAGCATTCAGTTTCCTGACTCTCTTAAGTTTTTAACCTTGGAAAAGAAGAGAGCTGTTTATGGCGGAGGAGGAATTATGCCAGATATTTTTGTTCCGGTTGATACTACTTTCTACACCGATTTTTACGGTAAACTTGTAAGAAAGGGAATCTTCAACCAATTTGTCGTTTCCTACGTGGATAAGAACAGAAAATCTTTGGCTGCAAAGATCCCCAACTTTCAGACGTTTGAGAAAAACTTCTCAGTTGATGGAGAGGTAATGTCCGGTTTGCTGCAAATGGCAAAGGATAACAGTATCACATGGACTGACGACGACCTGGCAAAATCGGGCAGTGTGATCAAGGTTATTGTTAAGGGACTAATCGCTCAGCAGCTTTTTACCACCTCAGAGTATTTTCAAGTAGTGAACAAGGAGAACGATCCCACTTACGCGAAGGCAATTGAGGTAATTGCCAATTGGAAGAAGTACAAGGCCCAAATTGGCAAGAACTATTAAGCATTTTTTTAAAGAAACACAGAAATTAAGAATTAATGGAGATTAACAACGATTTTACTTCGTTAGGTTTGTCAGAGAGAACCCTAAGCGTTATTAAGAAAAAGGGTTTTGAGGTGGCAACACCAATTCAAGCATTAGCCATACCTGTATTGGTTAACACTACTGCCGATGTTATCGGCCTTGCGCAAACAGGAACAGGAAAAACAGCCGCTTACGGGTTGCCAATAATTGACCTTATTGAGGAAAACCTTGGCAAAGTTCAAGCAATTATTTTAGTGCCTACGCGTGAGCTCGCACTTCAAGTTACCGAGGAGATGCTATCCTTTAAAGGCGATCACCGCCTTCAAATTATTTCGGTATATGGTGGCCAGTCAATGAGCGAGCAGCTTCGCCGCCTGCGCCAAGGAGTTGATATTGTAGTAGGAACCCCGGGTCGCGTATTAGACCACCTTTCAAGAGGAAGCATGAATCTTGAAAATATAAAGTGGGTTGTTCTCGATGAGGCCGACGAAATGCTTAACATGGGTTTTGTTGACGATATCGAGGAGATTCTGTCGAAGACTCCTGACGAAAGACGCACACTTCTTTTCTCGGCAACTATGCCAGATAGAATTGCGAAGCTTTCTAAAAAATATATGCGCAACCCTCAACGGTTGGAGATTGAGAGAAAGCAGATGACCACCGACTTAACCGATCAAATTTACTTTGAGGTTAGCGAAGGCGATCGATTTGATGCTCTAACTCGTATTATTGATATTGAGCCCGAGTTTTACGGTCTCGTTTTCTGCCGTACCCGTATTGCTGTGGATGAGTTAGTTTCTCGACTCAATGAGCACGGTTACGCATCTGATGGTTTGCACGGAGAGGTTTCCCAAACCATGCGTGAAAAAATCCTTAAAAAGTTTAAGACTCATCAAATCAATATTCTTGTGGCTACTGATGTTGCCGCTCGTGGTATTGACATCCATGACTTAACACACGTTATCAACTACTCGATGCCTCAGGATATCGACAGCTACATTCACCGTATTGGTAGAACTGGTCGTGCAGGCAAAGAGGGAACTGCTATTACCTTTATCTCTAATAATGAGTATAGAAGTTTTGTTACCCTACAGCGTGTAACTAAGACTACTATCCGCAAGGAAAAGTTGCCACACGGTCGTGACGTTGTTGCAGTAAAAAAGGCCCGTATATTAGGCGAATTGAGCCAGATTGTGGAGTCAGGAACCTTTGGCGATTACCTAGGTATGGCCGAAGATATGCTTGCCACAACTAGCCCTGAAGTTACGTTGGCTTCGTTGTTAAAAATGGCCTTTAAGAATGAACTTTCGGAGAAGAACTATCCGGAAATTCGCACCTTTAACGTTGACCGTAAGGGAAAAGCTCGTGTATTTATTGCACTAGGCAAGCGCGATGGGTATACTCCTGGCCGTTTAGTTGATATGATCAAGGAGAAAATTACCGTTAACGATGGTCGTATCGATGAGGTTGAAGTATTGGAAAATTTCTCTTTTGCAACACTTCCTTTTGCGGAGGCAGAAGCACTTTTGCTTGTTTTAAACAAGGAGGGTCGTGGAGGTCGTCCTATTGCTGAAATTGCCAGCAAAAAGGAGGGCGGTAGCCGTGAAGGCGGCGGCGGACGTCGTAGAGAAGGTGGACGCGAAGGTGGCGGACGCGAATTTGGTGGCCGTAGAGAAGGTGGTCGTCGCGAAGGCGGCAGACGCGAAGAGGGTCGAGGAGGTTACTCCGAGTCTCGAAGAAGGCCTAGATCAAACTAAAATTAGATATAAAGCCCCGGTCACTTCGTGTGAACCGGGGCTTTTGATAAAAAAATGCTTACGATTATTCAATTTTTCTTCATATTTCTGTAAAGTGTTCTTTTTTTTCATAAATTTGTTTACGCGAGGTGTTCTAAATTATTATACATATACAAGCTGTTGTGAGCCACCCTACTTTTTTCGACTTGGATAAGCACTTTACTCAGATCCATAGTGAGGGGGAACCTATATTTGCATATAGAGGAGCAATTACTACTGATTTTATTAATAACACCTTGTTTCTTGTAGAGGCTAAGTTGGATGATCTAATTGATCATGGATCTACTCGAAAGAAAGTTTACAACGTTTTAGTTGAGAGTTTACAGAATCTATTCCACCATGTTGATTCACCAGCAAGTATTGTGAATACTAATGGAAGCTTTGGCTTGTTTCTGTTATCTAGGATAGGTTCTGGATTTAAGGTGTATACCGGTAACTTTGTTCTTAATGAGAGGGTTGACGGTTTACGCGAAAAGTTGGAAAAGATTAATTCTTTAACGCGGGAAGAGTTAAAGGATTTTTATAAATTTGTTCTGAACAATCAGGAGTTTTCAGCCAAAGGGGGAGG
>JACCEE010842849.1_pt1 | contig 10724 bp, 10 predicted proteins | sample 7449931 | NCBI WGS metagenome assembly JACCEE01 (sample SAMN15323457, study PRJNA562643) | freshwater metagenome | isolation source: river surface water | place: USA:Blue River Watershed | collected 2017-08-19 | reverse complement strand
TGGCTGTTTAGCGAAAAAGAGTTAATTTCTGTTGAGCAAGCGAGGCAACGGCTGGCAAAAAATCCCTTCTTTGAAAATTTGACTGTGACCGGCGTTGATGATGGAAGTGTCAGCGATGGCAATCAAAATACAACGGTGACATTGAGTATTTTGGATGCGAATAGTGACAATGCTTATGATTCTTTGGCAGATAAAACAGTCACAGTCACGACGGTTGATAATGACACGCCGGGCATTACCGTCACTCCAACCACATTGACTTTTTACTCGCTTACTCTCAACCTTAGAATAAATTTCGGCTATCCGCAAATCAACACCCTAATATCAATACCTAATACCCCTATTTGACGACACATCCTAACATCTCAACTGCGTAACGTCTAAACTGTTAAGGGTGTATCCTCAAATAAATCCTAATATCTAACTCGCCATCGTCGGTACTTTTTCAGCCACGTGTTCCATAATTGCAAGCTCGCCAGAATTCAACAAGCGGTCGATGTCTAAAATAATCACCATTTTTTCGTTGACCGTCGCCAAGCCTTTAATAAATTCCATACTGATCACGCTGCCAAAATCTGGGGGCGGTTTAATTTCATTTTCCGGCACATCGTACACGTCAGATACCGCATCAACCACAATTCCCATAATCCGCTCGCGAGAACCACAGGTGACTTTGACCACCACCACCACGGTCATTTGTCCGTATTCTAAACAGTCTAAGCCGAAACGCAGCCGCAGATCAATAATGGGAACGATGGTGCCACGTAAATTAATTACCCCGCGAATATAACTGGGCGTATTCGGAATTGGGGTGACTTTGCTCCAACCTTTGATTTCTTGGACTCGCAAAATATCCACGGCGTACTCTTCTGTCGCAAGTACAAAAGTTAGATATTTGTTGATCAAGTTATTTTCAGTATTCATACAATAATCTCTTTAAAATCAGGCGGCTGCGTAGTGCAATGGGTGGGTACGTTGATGAAATAATTGAATAATGCCTGAAATATCCAAAATTAGTGCGACATTGCCATCGCCCAGAATGGTTGCACCGGAAACGCCTTGAATTTGTTTATAGTTGCTTTCTAAACTTTTGATTACGATTTGTTGTTGCGACAGCAATTCATCGACGAATAAACCGACCTTTTGCCCGTCTCCTTCGACAATGACTAATAAACCTTCTTCGAGTTTGGTGATGGTGGCGGGAATGTCAAATAATTCGTAGAGCCGTAAAATGGGGATGTATTCATCACGTAGTTTATAAATTTCTGCCTTGCCTGCCAATGAGTTGACGAATTTTGGGTTGACTCGTAATGATTCGACAATTGAGAGCAGCGATAAAATATAAATTTCTTGTCCAATGCGTACCAGTTGCCCATCTAAAATTGCTAAAGTGAGGGGGAGACGGATGCTAAAGGTGCTGCCCTTGCCGGGTTTAGATTTGACATCAATTGTACCGCCCAACGCACGGATATTACGGCGCACCACGTCCATACCCACGCCGCGCCCAGAAAGATCACTGACTTGGGAGGCGGTCGAAAGTCCGGGGTGAAAAATTAGTTCGTATAGTTGTTCTTCTGGAAAGTTTTCTTCGCTGTGAACCAAGCCGAGATTTTTAGCTTTTTGCAGCACTTTGTCAACATTGATACCCGCGCCATCGTCACTGATTTGAATGATAATGCTGCCACTTTGATGAAACGCGTGCAGTTTTAACATGCCGATTTCAGATTTTCCCGCCGCCACCCGTTGTTCTGGCAGTTCAATGCCGTGATCGAGCGCGTTACGCACCAGATGTACCAGTGGATCGCTCATTTTTTCCAGCACTGTTTTATCTAATTCGGTATGTTCGCCAGAAAGTTTTAATTCGACCTTTTTACCCAGTTGATTGCTGAGGTCGTGGACGAGACGGGGAAACCGGTTGAAGGAAAAACTGATCGGTAACATCCGAATTCGCATCACACTTTCTTGTAATTCCCGCGTGTTGCGTTCCAATTGTGCCAAGCCGTCGCGCAACTGTATCATTCGCCCCGCATCGAAATTTTGCCCCACTTGATCGAGCATGGATTGAGTGATGACCAATTCCCCCACCATGTTTATCAGTGCGTCAATTTTGTCAATTCCAACGCGAATGGAACTGGTTTCACTGTTATGTGCTTGTCCCGTTACAAGTTTTTCAACGCTATTTTCTTTAATCGGTGCAGGTTTTGGCGGCGGGGGCGGCGGTTCGGGCGATTTGAGCACTGTCACCACGATGGGGTGCGAAGTTTCTGGGGACGCGAGCGGTGTTACAACAGTTTCAATCACTTCCGGAGGCGGTGCCACAATTTCAGAAAGCTCAATCTCTGAGGGTGGCGTGATGACAGGAATTTCTAAATGAGCATCCAAAGGCTTTGGCGGAATGACTAAGTTGTTGTCTGCCACGACTTCGGTCATTTCTAAATCACAATCACCTTCGACCCATTCAAAAATTTCTTGAATTTCAGCCAGTTGTATCGCGCCCTTTAACGTCAATTCCCAACTAAGATAACATTCTTCAAGCACCAATGCTTCAAAGTCTGGCAGATGGCTGATGTCAACTGTCACTGTCAGTTCGCCGAGTGCGCCGAGTTCACGAAACAGATTCAGCGGATCATTGCCGGTTTTAAGCAGGGTCGGATAGGGTTTAAAATAAATATGCCACACGCGTACCGGAGCTTTTGGGGTTGGAATGGAGGGCGGTGGCAAGGGCGCGGGAACGGTGGCTTGATTTTTTTTCAGTGTTGCTTCGAGCTGTTGTTGACACGAAGTCACTTGTTCAAGGTCAAGCGTTGATTCCCCTTGTAAATGCCGCAGCAGCATCCGCAATACATCGACAGAATTGAGCAGTAAATCGATCAAGTGTTGGGTGACGATATGTTGAGCGTTGCGCATTTCATCCAGCAGCGTTTCTGCAACATGGGCAAAACAGACCACTTGGTCGAATTTGAAAATCCCCGCGCCGCCCTTGATGGAATGCACCACTCGAAAAATACTGTTGATGATTTCCTTGTCCATTGCCCCAACTTCTAAATCCAATAGAATGGATTCCATATTGTCGAGACCTTCATAACTCTCTTCATAAAAGAGTTCTCGGACTTCCGTCATGTCTATCGTCATAATTCACCATTCACTTTGGTTCTAGTGTCCTAAAACTTTGCGTACTGCTGCCAATAATTTATCAGGATTAAATGGTTTTACAATCCACCCGGTCGCGCCGACACTGCGAGCATGTTGTTTTTTTTCAGGATCGGTTTCAGTGGTCAATAATAAAATTGGTTTATAGCGGTAATTCGGCAAGGCGCGCAACTCTCTGACTAGGGATAAACCATCGAGCAACGGCATGTTGACATCGGTGATGACTAAATCAAACTGATGTCGTTTTGCCAATGCCAATGCCTGTTCCCCATCGCCTGCTTGCACCACTTCATGACTGGCTTCTGCAAGGGTAAATGAGAGCATTTTACGCATAGAAACAGAGTCATCGCTAATCAGTATATATGCCATGTTGATGCCATTTTGTAACTTGAGGAGTTTTTTAACTGACTGTGCCAAAAGTATTCGCTGATTTGACACAATAGTCAATCACAATTGTAGCAAAATTTAGGGTGACTGTGGGCGTATTTCTGTTGCCAACCAATGCGTCAGCAATTCTCGAGCATTTTGCATTCCGGTCAACAAGTTATGTTCAATATCTGCCATCGTCAATTCTACTGGTGAACGCCCCGCGGCTTCATTTGCCACCACCGCACATGCCGCATAACATATACCCAATTCCCGCGCCAAAGCGGCTTCAGGCATCGCAGTCATGCCGACAATATCACAGCCATCCCGTTCCATCCGATTGATTTCTGCGACAGTTTCCAGCCGGGGCCCCTGTGTTACGCCATATATCCCCTGCTCATGCGTGCGACACTTGACGGATTGAGCAGCTTTGAGTAATTGGGTGCGCAAACTTTCGCAATATGGGTGCGTAAAATCAATATGAGTCACTTCGGTGAGATTTTCAGAAAAAAAGCTGGGCTCACGTCCCCACGTATAATCAATGAGTTGATGCGGAATGACTAAATCCCCCGGCTGCATTTCCTTCGCAATCCCGCCCACTGCCGCCACTGCGATAATATCCGTCACTCCTAAATGTTTCAACGCCCAAATATTGGCGCGATAATTAATTTTATGAGGTGGAATAGTGTGTTGTGTGCCATGACGCGCGAGAAATAGCATCGAACTGTCATGATAAGTGCCAAAAATCACCGGTGCGGAAGGTTCGCCAAAAGGGGTGAGCACCGTTTGTTGATGGGAAATTGCTAAACCTGATAATGCAGTCAGTCCAGTTCCACCGATGATTGCAATCTTTCTCATAAACCATTCACCGCATAAATTCCAGACACATGCCGTAATTGCCCTTGATAATCCATGCCGTAACCAAATACATAACGATTCGGAACGGAAAGCGCGCAAAAATCAGCTTCTGCCAAGCCCGGACGGTGAGGCAATTGTTTTTCGACCAAGACAGCCGTTAAAACTTCCGCCGCGCCCACTTCTCGACAATATTCAACAATTGCTTTTAAAGTCAAACCTTCGTCTAAAATATCATCGAGAATCAACACAGTGCGATCTTTCAAGGCAATTTCTGGTTTTTTGATCCAATGCAATTCCCCGCCCTGCGTTGCGCCACGATACCGCGAAGCATGAATATAGTCCATTTCTAATGGCATATTTAAGCGCGGCAATAACTGTCCTGCCATGACCAAGCCCCCCACCATTACTGTTAAACAGACGGGATATTGCGTGTGTAACCGTTGATAAATCTGACTTGCCATGTCGTCCAAAGCAAGATGAATTTCTCGTTCGCTGTGAAGTAAGTCGGCTTTATTTAGAACATTTTGAATGGTCACGCTGTCAATTGTCGAGGTCATACCCGCTATCCGATAAAATGAGAATACCAAATAGTGTAACCCATAAACACTTCTAAATGTTCTTTTTTCAAAACGGAACCGGCAAAGTCACTGTCAACCGGAAAATCTTCTGCTAGAGCATGTCATGAATAAATCTAATTGCGATGGAAATGGAAATATTCCCCTTTGCAAAGGCACTACCGTTAAGTTAAGAGGATTGATAAAAATAACTAGCATTGTGAATTTCAGATTCAACATATTGTTGCAACAAGATTTCATAAGCTCGTTGCCCTGTCCCTGAAATTTTGTATTTGAGAGAGAAGCCAGAAACAGACAGGTTTTCATACCGTTCGCCGATTCTCATCTCCGATCCCTTCCTAATATCGGCTAATATCTTGTGACGACACTATACTAACTAAAAAACTCAATACATAATAGTAGTGTATATAAGTAAAGCATCATGCACTTTTTTGTAATTTTGGCTTTTTAGAATTTTTTGTCTGAATCAGAATTTACAGAATTTTAGAATTTTCAGACTGAAAGCCAAAAAATACTTTAAATTTAGAGAGTTGTTGCTGTTATTCTGCAAATTCGCAAATTTTGAAAATTCTGATTCAGACAGTCCATTAACGTGCAGTTCTGCGGGGGACAGTTAAAAAGGTTGATGTAGGCGAGTGAATTAAACAGCGCGGGTCAAATGTACTTTACAGAAAGGAGTTCGTAAATCTTTTCACCACTGGGAGCTTTAACCACCACTTCATCCCCTTCTCGTTTCGCAATGAGGGCGCGGGCAATGGGCGAGTTGATCGAAATCAGCCCCTCTTTAATATCTGCTTCATCTTCTCCAACAATTTGGTAACTCACTGTTTCTTCGGTATCAATGTTGACAATTTCTACCGTTGCGCCAAACACCACTTTGCCATGCGCATTAATTTTGGACATGTCGATAATTTCTGCATTGCTCAATTTGGCTTCGATTTCAGAAATCCGTCCTTCATTAAAACTCTGTTGCTCGCGGGCTGCATGATATTCTGCATTTTCTTTCAAATCGCCCAACGCGCGCGCAGTCGCGATGGCTTGAGTGATTCTTGGACGTTCGACACTTTTCAGGCGTTGCAATTCTTCCCGTAACTTCTGAGCACCGCGCAACGTCATCGGTGATTTATTTATCATGAGTTATTCCTAAAATGCAAGTCAATTTATATCCGTGATTTGTGGCTACGGTTTTGGACTTTTAAACGGGATAGTTTAATTTATCACGCTATTTATTGCAATGTTCAAAATGTCAGATTGAATATTAAAGCATCAGATGAGGCATTTGTCTTAGATTACAATATTTTTTTGCCGCGCTGAAAAAGACCAAGAATTACCATCGAGGAGCAGCAATCTGAATTTACGCCTTCAATAAAAATAACTGGTTATAATGAAAAATTAAAATGAAGCAATATTCGCCCACAGCTAAAAGAATCCTAATGCAATATCAAAATACGCCGTCCATTCAACTGCTCACCCCCGTGATTACCAATCAAATCGCCGCTGGAGAAGTGGTAGAACGTCCGTCTTCCGTGGTCAAAGAACTGCTTGAGAACAGTCTTGATGCACAGGCAGATATTCTGGAAATTGATATTGAACAAGGCGGCGTGGGCTTGATCCGAGTGCGTGATAATGGTTGTGGAATTCGGCATACTGATCTCTCTCTGGCATTGAGTCGTCACGCCACCAGTAAAATTACATCTATTGATGATTTAGAACGGATCACCAGTTTGGGATTTCGCGGGGAAGCCCTTGCCAGTGTCGCCTCAGTCTCGCGCTTAGTGCTCAATTCCCGTTTTTTTGAAGCGGAACATGGCTACAGTCTGCGCAATGATGATAATTCGGTACAACCGATTGCCCATCCGATTGGTACAACCGTTGAAATTCGTGACTTATTTTATAATGTTCCGGCGCGGCGTAAATTTCTGCGCACTGAAAAAACTGAATTTGGTTACGTGCAAGAAACGGTGAAACGTCTGGCACTGAGTCGCTTCACGGTCGGCTTTAAACTGGCGCACAATCATAAAGTATTGATCGCATTGAAACCGGCTTTATCTTCAAGTCAACAATTACAACGGATTGCGACTTTATGTGGCACGGAGATGGCGGAACACCTTTTGAGTGTTGAAACAGAAATCGCAGGGATGCAACTGTCGGGCTGGGTGACGCGTCCCATCCATTCTCGCAGTCAAAATGATTTACAATATTTCTTCCTCAATGGGCGAGTGATTCGTGACAAAGTGATCACCCACGCGGTACGTGAAGCCTATCATGATGTGTTGCAAACGGGGCGACATCCCTGCTTTATCCTCTATTTACATATTGATCCCGCAGAAGTGGATGTGAATGTGCATCCCAGCAAAAGTGAAGTTCGGTTTGCGCAAAGTAATTGGGTACATGATTTCCTCACGCAAAGCCTCAAAGATGTGTTAGCGCGCCCCGTCCCCACACCTGCCCCATTTTCCTCACGTCCCACACTCCCCCCTCCCTCCCCGCCACCGATTCGTCCTCCCGCTCGTCCCGCGCCCCAACAAGTCCAGGAAACTTTAACGACTTATCAAGTGCTTAAAGCAACCTTGCCCCCAAAAACCACTGTCACTGAAGCTCCCCCGCCCCCACTGACTCCACCACCGTTGGGTTATGCTATCGCGCAAATTCAGCAATTATATATTTTGGCGCAAAATACCGAAGGTTTAGTCGTGGTGGATATGCACGCAGCTCATGAACGGATTTTATACGAGCGGTTAAAAACGGCATTATTCAATCATAATCTCGCAGTACAAACATTATTATTACCGATACAACTGACCATCAGCGAGACAGAAGCAGAAATATTAATCGACACTTTGCCGGCGTTACAACAGTTTGGATTTACGCTCATTCCGCACAGTGCCACCGAATTTACCATTCAACAAATCCCAACTTTATTAGCCGACCAAGCGTGTGCCCAATTGATTAAAGATGTCATTGCAGATTTGCGACGCTGGGAAAGCAGTCAGCGAGTTCAAGAACGGTTATTAGCGAGTTTGGCAAGTCAAGCCTGTCATCAAGCAATTCGTGCCGGAAAAACGTTGACAATCGCGGAAATGAACCAATTATTGCGCGATCTCGAACACACGCCCCGCAGTGAACAATGTAATCACGGACGACCGACATGGGTGCAGTGGCAATTAAAAGACATCGCTGGCTGGTTTTCAAGACATATTTCTCCGTGATCAATGGCATAACGATCCGGACGTAACCCCAACTCGCTCAAAAGACACAACTTTCCAATTTCGTGCAGATGTGCTAAATTGAACAATCACATCAACACAGGCTTGAGGATACAATGATTAATGTAGGAATTGTTGGGGGAACGGGTTACACGGGCGTTGAACTCATCCGACTCCTTTTGGGACATCCCCAAGTTCAAATCAAGGCGGTGACTTCTCGTGGGGAAGCGGGGACGAAAATTGCCGATATGTTCCCCAATTTGCGCAAACGGTTGGATTTGGCGTTTACCGAACCCACTTTGGAAAATCTCTCGCAGTGTCAACTGGTCTTTTTCGCCACGCCCAACGGAACGGCAATGAAAATGGCTGAAGAATTGTTGCAAGCAGGCGTTAAAATTATTGATCTTGCAGCAGATTTTCGGCTCAAAAGTGCAGATGTGTGGCAACACTGGTATGCGATGGAACACAGTTGTCCGCATTTATTGACTGAAGCGGTGTATGGATTGCCAGAAGTCAACCGGGCGGAAATTGCGCAGGCGCGACTGGTGGCGAATCCGGGCTGCTATCCGACTGCGGTGCAACTGGGTTTTATGCCATTGCTCGAAGCGGGATTGATTCAAGTCGATAATTTAATTGCAGATGTTAAATCTGGAGTCAGTGGCGCGGGACGAAAAGCAGCCGTCGGCATGTTGATGGGGGAAACTGGGGAAAGTTTCAAAGCCTATGCGGTTTCTGGGCATCGTCATCATCCTGAAATCGAACAGGGACTCAATAAATTCGCCAAAGTGCCCGTGCATCTGACTTTTGTACCACATTTATTACCGATGATCCGCGGCATTCACGCCACTTTATATTCATCGCTGTCCAATAAAGATGTTGATTTACAAGCTCTTTATGCTGAACGTTATCAAAATGAACCGTTTGTGGACGTGTTACCGCCGGGCAGCCATCCAGAAACTCGGAGCGTGCGCGGGGTCAATATGTGTCAAATCGCAGTGCATCGTCCGCAAAATAGCAACACCGTGGTCGTGCTTTCAGTGATTGATAATTTGGTCAAGGGCGCGGCGGGGCAGGCAGTGCAAAATATGAATATTATGTGTGGCTTGCCAGAAACGACGGGATTGAACGGGATCGGTTTATTGCCCTAGACGGGAAACAGAGGACGGAGTTAGTTCCGGACAAAATCACAATTGCTATTAGATTCAGACCAGAAAAAAACTTAAATAATACTGTTATCATCAATAATCTGTCTTCTGTCCCCAGTGCTCCGTCCTCCGTATGATAAACTAATCTGTTTTCGTTCAATTTAATTTCATTGCTAAACAGGAGATTTTTGTGGATTTGCAATTATCACAACGAGTTCTTTCAATCAAGCCCTCACCCACTTTGGCAGTGACGGCGCGGGCAGCAGCCCTTAAAGCAGCAGGGAAGGATATTGTCGGATTGGGCGCGGGCGAACCGGATTTTGACACGCCCCAATTTATCAAAGAGGCTGCGATTGATGCGTTAAATAAAGGATTCACAAAATATACCCCAGTGGATGGCACGCCCGGTTTGAAGAAGGCGATTATTGAAAAATTCAAGCGGGATAATCAGTTAAACTACGGCATGAAGCAAATTTTAGTGTCATGCGGTGGCAAGCAAAGTTTTTACAATCTCGCCCAAGCCTTTCTGAATCCCGGCGATGAAGTGATTATTCCTGCACCGTATTGGGTTTCTTATCCAGACATGGTGTTATTGGCGGGTGCGACACCGGTGATTGTTGAGGCGGGCATTGAGCAGAATTTTAAATTGACTGCGGCGCAATTGGAGGCTGCAATCACTGCAAAAACCAAACTTTTTGTCATCAACAGTCCGTCCAATCCAACCGGTGTGCATTATACCGATGCGGAATTAAAAGCACTTGGTGACGTGTTATTAAAGCACCCGCATGTCCTTGTCGCAACCGATGACATGTACGAACATATTTTATGGGAAGGCACGCCGTTTAAAAATATTTTGAACCTGACTCCGGAACTCTATGATCGCACGATGGTTTTAAATGGTGTTTCCAAAGCGTATGCGATGACCGGGTGGCGGATTGGGTATGCAGCGGGGCCAGAACCGTTGATTCAAGCGATGACGAATATTCAGTCGCAAAGTACCTCAAATCCGACTTCTATTTCGCAATACGCGGCGCAAGCGGGGCTGGAAGGCGATCAAACGTTTATCACGGACATGGTGACAGTTTTTAAACAACGTCATGATTTCGTGTTAGCAGAATTGTTGAAAATCAACGGGGTGGCATGTTTACCGAGTCAAGGTACGTTCTACATTTTCCCAAGTTTCCAACAAGTGATTACCCGCTTGGGCATGAAGAACGATCTTGAATTGGGCGAGTTTTTGATTGAGCAAGCCAATGTTGCGCTGGTGCCGGGTTCTGCGTTTGGGGCGGAAGGTTATATGCGGATTTCTTTTGCCACGAGTATGGAAAACTTGCAAAAGGCAATGGAACGGTTGCAGAATATTTTGAAGTAAAGTTTCTTGGCAAAGGATTGCCTCATCATTCTCAGCGACTTAAACACAAGAC
>JACCEE010516067.1_pt1 | contig 10725 bp, 9 predicted proteins | sample 7449931 | NCBI WGS metagenome assembly JACCEE01 (sample SAMN15323457, study PRJNA562643) | freshwater metagenome | isolation source: river surface water | place: USA:Blue River Watershed | collected 2017-08-19 | reverse complement strand
CGTCCATCTTCGCGTGTGCCATCGAAGCTGCCGCCACCAACGCCAGGCCTGCGGCCACCATTTTTCCCATTGTCATGCCTGCTCCTCCTCAAGTTGTAATCTCTGGAACGATTCTGGCGCTTACCTGTCGGAAAAACTTGTGACCAGATCAAATTTCCGGCGATTCCACCCGTCCGGTGCACGCCCGGGTGCACTTCCTGCTCCGCTGCCGGCATGGTCCTCCCAAGTCCTGATGCACTGATCCGATTTCACGACGCGCGGTTACGCGGTCGAGGCCAGCTGCCCCGGCCGGCGAGCGACGAGCTGGCGGTGGCCATCGCCGACAACCATCGCTGGAACGAGCTGCTTTGGCTGACCGAAGACCAGGCGCGCCGGACGGATGTCCCCGACCGCCACATCGTGCGTGCAAAGCGGGCTATCGACCGTTACAACCAGCGGCGCAATGACGCAGTCGAGCGCATCGATGACGCGCTGCTGCAAGAGCTGGCCGGCATCGGGCGCGGTCCGGCCGCGCGGCTGAACAGCGAAACTGCCGGCGCCATGATTGACCGGCTGTCCATACTGGCACTGAAGATTTTCCATATGCACGCGCAAACGACGCGGCGCGACACCGACGCTAGACATCTTTCCGCCTGCAGCGAGAAATTACATGCGCTGCGGGCGCAGCGCGACGATCTTGCCGCTTGCCTCGGCCAGTTGCTGCGCGACGCCGAATCCGGCGCCGCCTATTTCAAGCCCTACCGGCAGTTCAAGATGTACAACGATCCGAGCCTGAATCCCTGGCTGGCGGCGAGCGGCACAACGCCGCGTCCTGCAACAGGCGGCGCGCCGCCGCCATGACTTGCCTGACTCTGGTCGCATCCACATCCAGCACGCAACGATGGCGCCTGTGGTCCTGCGGCGCCCAGCGTGCCCGCGCATCCTTGCGAAAGACCACGACGCTGGGCAGGCGCAACGCGGCGGCCAGATGGGAAGCGCCCGTGTCGTTGCACACCAGCAGGCGTGCGCGATCCATCAGCGCGGCCATCGCGCCGATTGACAAAGGCAGCGCGGCGTTGAGCGCGCGGTGCCGCATCTGTCGCGCCACCTGCTGCGCGAGCTCATGCTCGGCAGCCGAGCCAGTCAGCACCACCTGCAGGCCGAAGGCGGCCGACAGATAGTCACCCACTTCGGCAAACGCCGCCGCGGGCCAGCGTCGCGCCGGATCGCGCGCACCGGCGTGCATGCACGCATACGCGCGCCCGCCGAGCACGGCTGGCATGCCTGCCGCGCGCAGTTCGTCATCATCGGCAGCGCGCAGCGGAAATGCGAGCCGGCGATCCCCTGTGTTCAGGCCGAGCGCTCGCATCAGCGCCAGCAAACGTTCGCTCTCATGGCCATGTTCCGGATAAGGATGGAAGCCGGCGCTGTCCACGGACGGTGCGCGCGCGAAACCGGCCATCTGTTGCGCACCGAATTCGCGAACAATCGCGTTGCTCGCTTCACCGCTGCCATGCAACTGGATCGCAAGGCCGGCACGGCGCGCGCGCAGGCGCAGGCGCAAGGCCGGCCAGCCCTCCGGATCGCTGGCCGGCTCCGGCAATAGCGGATGACCGGGGAACGCAATGAACTCATCGACCAGCGTATCGAAGCGGTGTGCAAACTGGATGGCCCAGGGCAAGCCGACCAGCACGATGCGCGCCCGCGGCAAGCCGGCCCGCAGCGCGCGCAGCGCCGGCACCGCGCACAGCATGTCGCCGAGCTGCAAGGCGCGGAACACCAGAACCTCATGCACATCGCCCGTCTGCATGGCAGCACTCCCGGCGTCGGTGGCAATCATCGTTTGGATGCACGTGCATCGCGGACGTTGCCGGGGACGCCGGTTTGAAAACGCCGGCGCTTGCGGCATCATGGAAGTGTTCTTCACTTCAGACGGCCCTGACGCCGCACATCACGTTTCCGCCGATGACCTCACGACGCCTGATCCTCTTCGCCGGCCATGCCGGCACCGGCAAGACCACCCTGGCAAAGCGCGCGATCCCGCTGCTGGCCGCCCGCGGCGGCCGCGACTTCTTTTTCCTCGACAAGGACACCGCCTACGGCGCATTCAGCTCCCACATCATGGGCTTGCTGACCGGCGATCCGGACGACCGCGACAGCCCGACCTATCTGCAGCACCTGCGCGACCGCGAATATTCGGGATTGCTCGACATCACGCGCGAGAACCTCGAGCTTGGGATGCAGGCCCTGCTGGTCGGTCCGTTCACGCGCGAGATCATGGCCGGCAAGTTTTTCCGTCCGACCGAACTCGGATTGCCTGCGGATACCGTCTGCCGCATCGCCTGGATCGATCTGTCGAGCGCGGAAGCGAAGCGCCGTATCGAGGCGAGGAATGACGCGCGCGACCGCTGGAAGATCGCGCACTGGGATGACTACATGAAACGCCGCGTCGAACCGCCGCAGCATCCGGGGCTGAAGCGTTTCGACAACGGCACGTTCGACGCGCAGGCCTTCGATGAGCTGATCGATTTCCTGCTGAGCTAGTCAGTCCAGCGCCTGGTAAACCAGCGTCTTGATCATGCGGCGATAGGACTGCCGGATAGCGCCCGGCGTCTGCGCCATCATCACGCCGATCAGCTGCTCCTTCGGGTCGACCCAGAAGAAGGTGCCGCCGACGCCGCCCCAGGCGAAATCGCCCTCGGAGCCATGCACGCCGGCGAGACCTGCCCCCTGCCGCACCATGAAGCCGAGGCCGAAGGTATAACCCTGCACGCCCATCAGCACTTCACCCGGCTGCACCGGCGTTGCGACCTTCGGGCCGAGATGATCCGAAGTCATCAGCGCCACCGTCGAGCGCGACAGGTAGCGACGACCGTCCAGCGTGCCGCCGTTGAGCAGCATCTGGCAGAAGCGCAGGTAATCATCGGCCGTGCTTGAAATGCCGGCGCCGCCGGATTCATTGCCGGTCGGCCGCGTGATGTCCAGCACTTGCATCGCCGGACCGCCCGTCACCGGATCGATCTTCAGCGGCTCGGCGATGCGCGACGCCTTTGACGCGGGCACGACGAACTGCGTGTCTTTCATGCCCAGCGGCGCCAGCAGCTTCTCGTCGAGCAGCACGCCCAGCGACTTGCCCGACACGCGCTCGAGCACGCGCCCGAGCAGGTCGGTCGACAGGCTGTAGTCAAAGGTCGTGCCCGGCTGCCAGACCAGCGGCGCGCGCGCGAACGCATCGACCTGCTGCTCCGGCGCCAGCGCCAGTGCCTGCATCGGCACCTTCGGCGAGAACAGCCCGACTTCCGCATAGGCGCTACGTACGCTGTCGAAGCGCGTGAATTCGCCGTAGGTCAGGCCGGAGGTGTGCCGCAGCAGGTCCTGCACCGTAATCTGCCGCTTCGCTGGCTCACGTGCGCTGTTCGGATCGGCCGGATTCGACAGCACCTGCATGGACGCGAATTGCGGGAAGAACTTCGACATCGGGTCGGTCAAGTGCAGCCGCCCTTCCTCGACCAGCATCATCGTCAGCACCGACACCAGCGGCTTGGTCATCGAATAAGCACGGAAGATCGCGTCGCGCGCGAGCGGCTTGCCGGCATCCTTGTCCTGCCAGCCGATCGCGTCCGCATGCACGATCGCTCCCTTGCGCGCGACCAGCACCACCGCGCCGGGCATCCGGTTCGCATCGACTTCGGTGCGCAGCGCGTAGGAAATGCGCGACAGCCGTTCGGCTGACAGGCCCCGCTGCTCTGGCGGCGCGACCGGCAGTTCGGCTGCCATCGAAGGCAGCGCTTGCGATAGTGCCAGCGCGAGCAGGCAAGTCCGGAAAATTTTCATTCTTGTCTCCTGTGATTGTCGTTCTTTTGTTCGCCGGATGAAGCGGAAGCGGCGCGATCCGGCCCGCGCCTGTCGCCCGCTCAGCCGCGCGCGCGCAGCCAGGCCTGGCGCAGCTTCACGCCGGCCGCAGGCTTGTCCTTCGTCTGCAGGCGAAGCTGCGGCGCCGACTCCGGCTGCAGCACCGCGCGAAAGCTCATCAGCTCGTCGCGGCGGAAGGCATGCACCGTCACCGCATCACCGCGCCGGTAGCGCTGCAGCAGCGCGTCAAGATTCGACGCAGTCACGCGCAAGCCATCGATCGCCACCAGCGCATCACCGGCCGACAGTCCGGCGCGATGCGCAGCCCCGCCTTCATGCACCGATGCCAGCCGGCAGTCGCCGCCGTCCTTCTTCGTGCGCACGTCCAGCGAGAGCTTCGCGCCCGCCTGCTCATTGTCAACGCCAATGCCGAACGCGGCGAACGCCTCGGCCAGCGGCAGGTCGCGTGTACCTCGCACCGCGAGGTCGAACACGGACTTGAGCTTCAGCCCGGTCACCTCGTCGAACAGCGCCTCGATGCCGGCCTCGCTCACGCCGACGCCTTCGCCGGACGCATAGAAGTCGCGACCGTGGCGGCGCCAGAGCGCGCGCATCACGTCGTCGAGCGAGCGTGCGCCCTTTGTCTGGCTGCGGATCGTCAGGTCCAGCAGCAACGCCACCAGTGAGCCTTTCGTGTAATAGCTGACGATCGCATTCGGCGCGTTCTCGTCCTGCCGGTAATACTTGGTCCACGCATCGAAACTCGACTCGGCAACGCTCTGCTTCAGCCGGCCGCTGCCGCGCAGCACGCCGTTCATTGTCTTCGCCAGCAGGCCAAGGTAGGCATCCTGGCCGATCAGGCCGGCACGCAGCAGAATGAGGTCATCGTAGTAACTGGTAAAACCCTCGAACAGCCACAGCAGCGGCGTGTAATTTTCCTGCGCGAGGTCATACGGCGCGAACACGTCCGGCTTGATGCGCTTCACGTTCCAGGTGTGGAAATACTCATGGCTGCACAGGCCGAGGAAGCCACGATAGCCTTCGCTCATCACCGCTTGCCCCTTCACCGGCAGGTCAGCACGCGAGCAGATCAGCGCGGTCGATGCACGGTGCTCGAGCCCGCCGTAACCGTCGCCGACGACCATCGTCAGGAACACATAGCGATCCATCGGCGCGCGTTTCGTCGCCGGCTCGAACAGCGCGATCTGTGCCTCGCAAATCTTTTTCAGGTCGGCCGCGAGGCGCGCGCTGTCGAGGTTGGGCACGCGGCCCGTGATGGCCATCTCATGCGGTACGCCGTGCGCGTCGAAACGGATCAGCTCGAATTCGCCCATCTCGACCGGATGGTCGATCAGCTCATCGTAATCCTGCGCGACATACGTGCCGAAACGATGCCGGCGCGCCTTCAGCTCGGGCAGCGAGGTTGCCACGCGCCAGCCCTTGTACGCTTCATCCTCGGGCGGCCTTATGTCGACGACATGCGGCATGGCCTCCTGTCCGTGAACGCGCAGGAATACGCTGGTGCCGTTGAAGAATCCATGCGTCTGGTCGAGATGCGCGGCGCGCACCGACAGGTCCCACGCATAAACCTGGCAGACGATGATGAGCGGACCTTCGCAGCGTGCCGCACGCCAGGTGTGCTTGTCGCGCTTGGTGATGCGCAGCTTGCGGCCGCCGGATTCGGCGCGTATCTGCACGATGTTGCGCGCGAATTCGCGGATCATGTAGCTGCCCGGAATCCAGGCAGGCAAGGAGACGACCTGTCCGTCGGGATCCGGATGCGCAATCGTCAGCGTCACCTCGAACAGGTGCAGGCCGGGATCATGCGGTTGAATGGTGTAGACGAGGGGTACGGGAGCGGCGCGTCGGGAGGTCATGGGAATGGCGAACTGTATCGTTGGCTTCACGAACAGCAGTGTACGGCAGATGCGGCGGCCGGGGCGGCCACCGCGATCGGATCCGCTGGCCTGCGGTCAGGCCAACGGAATCAGGCGTTGACGTTGACGACCAGCCGCCCGCGCACTCCGCCGGCAAGGATCTTCGGCGCCCACGCCAGGGCATCGGCCAGCGCAATCTCCTGCGTGATGTGCTCCAGCGTGTCGGACTTCATCTCCGTGGCGAGGTTGGACCACGCATCGATCCGCCGCGCACGCGGCGCCATCACGCTGTCGACGCCGATCAGCTTCACGCCGCGCAGGATGAACGGCGCGACCGTCGCCGGAAAGTCCATGCCCTGTGCAAGGCCGCAGGCCGCCACCGTACCGCCGTAGCGTACCTGCGCGACCGCATTGGCCAGCGTATGCGAGCCGACCGAATCCACCACGCCGGCCCAGCGCTCCTTCTGCATCGGCTTGCCCGGCGCCGACAGTTCGGCACGGTCGATGATCTCGGCCGCGCCGAGCGACTTGAGGTAATCGGACTCGGCCAGCTTGCCGGTTGACGCGACCACCCGATAGCCACGCGCGGCAAGGATCGCGACGGCGACGCTGCCGACGCCGCCGGACGCGCCGGTGACGAGCACTTCACCATGTTCAGGCTTCACGCCCTGCTCGGCCAGCGCCATCGCGCACAGCATCGCGGTATAGCCTGCGGTGCCGATCGCCATCGCGGTACGCGACGACATGTCATGCGGCATTGGCACCAGCCAGTCACCTTTGAGTCGCGCACGCTCGGCAAGGCAGCCCATGTGGGACTCGCCCACGCCCCAGCCATTCAGCAGGAAACGATCGCCCGCCTTCCAGTCAGGGTGCGATGACGCCAGCACTGTGCCGGCGCCGTCGATGCCAGGCACCATCGGCCACTTGCGCACCACCGGCGATTTGCCGGTGATGGCCAGGCCATCCTTGTAATTGAGCGTCGAATAATTGACCGCGACGGTCACATCGCCATCGGCAGGCAACTGTGCGTCGTCGATTCGGGTGAGTTCTGCACGTGTGGAACCGTCCTCGTTCCGGTTGAGCAGAATGGCTCGGAACATCGCTGATCTCCTGTTGTTATTGGAATGCAGTTCCCGACCGCAGCCAGCGACTTTCGGTCGGGAAGATCAGGAGATGGTAGCGGATTTGCAGGCCAGGATTTCCTGGCCGAACGGGTATTTCAGATGAACTTATTTCACCGATGCGAGCTTGGATTCAAGCGTCTTCACATCAATGGCACCAGGAATGCGCGAGCCATCGGTGAACATGATCGTCGGCGTGCCGGTCACGCGATATTTCTTGCCCAGTTCGACCACCTTGTCGATCGCCGCCGACGAGCAGGATTCCGGTGCCTGCGGCGGCGCCTTGCCGTCTAGCATCCAGTCATCCCATGCCTTCGCGCGATCGGCCGCACACCAGAGGTTGCGCGATTTTTTCTGCGAGTCTTCGCCCAGCACCGGATAGATGAACGTGTAGACCGTGATGTCCTTGACGTCCACCAGCGACTTGCGGAAACGCTTGCAATAGCCGCAGTTCGGATCTTCGAACACGGCGATCACGCGCTTGCCATTGCCCTTGACGCTCTTCACCGCGAGGTCGAGCGGCAGGTCCGCGAATTTCACGCGGTTCAGTTCATCGATGCGCGCCTGCGTCAGGTCCTTCGAAGTTTCGGTATCGAGCACGCGGCCGACAAACACATAGCGCCCGTCCGCATCGGAATAAATGATCTCGCTACCGACCTTTACCTCATATAGGCCGCTGTAAGGCGTCTTGGTGACGCTCTCGATCGGCGCATCGGTGCCGAGCTTGTTCTGCAGCGCCTTCTTGATCTTCGCTTCCTGAGCGACGGCTGCAGCGGACACGGACAACAGACCGGCGACCACGAAGGCCAGCCAGCGCGAATTCTTCATCATGATTTATCACCAGTGGGGGAGTAAAGGGGACGGCCAAACGCGTGCGCCATCAGGCGACGCTTCAGGAAAGGCAGCTTGTCTACCGCGGCCATGCCGAGGTTGCGGATCGACCGGACCGGCCCGAGCTCGGAGGTAAAGAGCCGGTGCAGGCCATCGGTGGCGAGCTGCATCAGCAGCACTTCCTCCTTGCGCGAGCGCGCATAGCGCGCCAGCGTGCGGGCGTCGCCGCAGTCGGCCGGATGGTCGCGGCGGCCGAGCGCGGCGAGCAGCGCGTCGATATCAGCAAAGCCGAGGTTCATGCCCTGCCCCGCCAACGGATGCACGACATGGGCCGCATCGCCAATCAGAGCGACACGATCGGCGACCAGTGAATGCGAACGGATCAGGCGCAACGGGAAAGCCTTCGGCGCTGCGGGCGGCAGCATCGCCAGCGTGCCGAGCGTCTGCCCCGGCAGCTGCTGCAGGCGTTCACAAAGGCGGTCAGGCGACTCGCGCAGCAACGTACCCGCCAGCGGCTCGGGTGCCGACCAGACCAGCGACACGCGCCTTCCCGGAAGCGGCAGCAGCGCGACGATGCCGTCTGCACCGAGGAACCACTGGCTGGCCACACCATGGTGCGGCTGCTCGCAATCGAAGTTCGCGACCACCGCACGCTGACCATAGGCGCGATAGTCCATGCCGATGTCAGCCTGTGTGCGCACCCAAGAGTGTGCGCCGTCCGCACCGACCAGCAGCGAGCAATCGATCTGCTGCCCCGAATCCAGCGTGACCGACGCGCGGCCGGCTTCGCAGCGCATCTGCACCGCCGAGCCCTGCACCAGCGTGACGCCGGTGGCAAAGCGCAGCGCCGCGTCGAGCGCGCGGTTGAGATTCGCGTCCTCGACGATCCACGCCAGCGCATCGACGCGCGCGCCGTAGGCATCAAAGCCGAGATGCCCGGCGGTCGCAGCATCATCGCCGTGGACCGCCATCGCATCGACGGCGGCAATCCGGGACGCATCCATCGCGTCCCAAACCTTCAGGGACGACAGCAGCGCGCGGGCCACGTGGTTGAGCGCATAGACGCGCAAGTCCCAATCGACCAGAGGTGCGGCAGACGAAGTCGGCAACGCAGGAGAGACCAGCACGACCTGCAGTCCGGCCCGAGCCAGCGCGAGGGCGCCCGCCTTGCCGACTGCACCGCTGCCGATCACGCAGATGTCACAGTAAGTGGTCATGCGAACATTATAGCTGCGCGTCACCACGAGTTTTCACGATAGGGCTTTGCATGTGCGGAATGTTTTGCTATACTTCTCCGTCTTGGCCTGGTAGCTCAGTTGGTAGAGCAGAGGATTGAAAATCCTTGTGTCGGTGGTTCGATTCCGCCCCGGGCCACCAAGAACACTTCACAATACGCCAAGCCCTCAATGCTTGGCGTTTTTGTTTCTGGAGCGTGCATACGCCCACTCCGTCGCCCGGCAAGCCAAGCATTCGCTGGAGCGTTGCATATGGAAGAAGCCCCTCGCGTCATCATCATCGCGGGCCCCAATGGGGCGGGTAAAACCACGTTTGCACGCGAATTTCTCCCGAGCGAAGCCGCATGCCCCGTGTTCGTCAACGCCGACCTTATCGCAGCTGGGATTGCGCCATTTGACCCCGAAAGTGCTGCTCTGCGGGCTGGTCGCCTGATGCTAAAGGAGATCTCCCATCACTTCGCCGCACGGACAAGCTTTGCCTTTGAGACGACCCTGTCCGGTCGCGGCTATTTGCGTTTGATTAAGGAATGGCAAGCTACCGCAAGCTACCGGTTATCGCGTAAAAATCATCTTTCTTAAATTGGCGAACGCCGACGAAGCTGTTGCACGCGTAGCGCAAAGAGTGAAGCAAGGCGGGCATAATATTCCCGAGACCGTGATTCGCCGTCGCTTTGCTGCTGGTCTGGAAAATTTCGCAAAGCTTTACGCACCCCGAGTAGACTCTTGGGCCTTGTACGACAATGCTGGTCCAGCGCCAGTGCTAATCGATTGGAGCGATCGACCATGAACAATCGACCTATTGAAGAAGCGAAAGATCGGGACCTGCGATTGTCTCATGTAGCTTTGCAAAGAGCTGCACAACGCGCACGGGAAGTAGCCATCGCAACAGGAACGGCGTTAGTCATCAGTCGTAACGGTGTGATTGAGTACGTAATGCCGAAAGCGTCCGCTGACCAGAAATCCGTCGATTGAAGCGATGAGCGATGTGTTTGACCAGCCGTGTCGGGGTGTCCATGAACCCGAAACCTGGCAAATCAAAGAGACCAAAGAAGCCATCAAAGAATCCGACGCCGGCGAATTTGCTTCCGATGAAGATCGGGGAAATGCGATAAGAAAGTATGCAAGTTAAGAACCCAGCCATACGCGATTAGTACGACTTTTCCAAGGCACGCAAAAATCCCTATGCGTCGCAATTGAAAAAATCCATTACGATCCGACTCGACGAAGATTCAGTGGCCTATTTCAAAGGCATTTCGGAAGAAGTGGGAATTCCTTATCAGACGCTGATCAACTTGTATCTGCACGATTGCGCGACATCACACCGGAAGCTCAATCTTCATTGGAAGTGAGATTTGCGGATCAGGTGTCCTCGGACTGGTTCGATTCCGCCCCGCTCTACTAAAACTTAAGCAAAGCCCTCGTCAGCGGTAACGCGGCATTTTGAATTACGGGCTTTGATACGCTGCCGTTGCTTGCCGTTTGAACCGACTTTGGTGCATCAAGCGTCTAGTTACGGGACGGCCCACTGACCGAATAACAGAAGCCCTTGCTCGGCGAAAGCTTTCCCCTCGGGTTCTAAAGCGCAATTTCTGCCCGTGTTAGTATGCCAACCGTTCAATTCGACAATTATCGAACCAGAGAATGATGAAAAATCTCTTGATTGCCGGTCTCGTTGCAGCAAGCGCGAGCGCTCACGCGGGGTGGGGTAATCCCCCCGGCCGATAGAGGTGATCAGAAGTAGAATTTTCTCGTTCAGGGAGAGTTCTGCATGAAGAAGTCGAAGTTTTCGGACAGCCAGATTATCGAGGCGCTCAAACGCGTGGAAGGCGG
>JACCEE012679751.1_pt1 | contig 10726 bp, 9 predicted proteins | sample 7449931 | NCBI WGS metagenome assembly JACCEE01 (sample SAMN15323457, study PRJNA562643) | freshwater metagenome | isolation source: river surface water | place: USA:Blue River Watershed | collected 2017-08-19 | reverse complement strand
TCGGCAAGGCCTTCATCGCCAACCCGGATCTGACCGAGCGCCTGCGCCGCGGCGGCCCGTTCAACGAGCCGGATCGCGCCACCTTCTACGGCGGCGGCGCGGCCGGGAAGGGCTATACCGACTACCCGATGCTGGCTTGAGACTGGGAACGGCAGGGATGAGGCTGTCTCAGCTCAACGCAAACCATGTCCGCAGCGAGGATCGTCTGCTGTTGCGCATCAGCACATCACAGGACGAGGAATACCGGCTCTGGCTGACCCGGCTCGTCACAGGTGAACTCATCGCTGACTGCAGCGAGCAACTGCGAGATACGCTAGCGCCGGGATTGCCGGCGGCGGTCGCGATGGCAGTGTCCGAATTCCGCCAGGAGTCGATGCAAGGCACGCTGAAACCGGGCGGATTCCAGCCCGCGCGCCGGCTACCGCTCGGCACCGAGCCACAGCTCGTCACGGGCAGTGCAATCGAGCACAACAGCGGACGGTACACGCTGAAGCTGCTGCTGCCGCCAGGGCGCGAGCTCGGCTTGCCGCTGGACGAGGTGCAATTGCGCAAGCTCGTGCTGCTGCTCGACAGAGTCCAGCAACAGGCCGGCTGGGGGCTGACAGCTGCAGCGCCAGAGGCAGGCCCTCGGACACCACACTGAGCCGCAATCCAATGAACAGCCCACTGCTTGCGCCTGATGCGATGCTGCTGCAAGCGCACCGGCTCCGCCTCGCAGCCAAATGGTCAGAAGCCGCCGCCGCCTACCGCGTCTGCCTCGCACGACAGCCGGACTCGCCCGAACTCCTGCACAACCTGGCGCTTTGCCTGCATGCCAGCGGCCGGCACGCCGACGCGCTGCCGCTGTGCCGGCGCGCACTCGCCGCGCGACCACCGCTGTGGCAGAGCGCGGTGCTGCTAGGGCAGGCGCTACAGGCGATCGGTGACCCGTCGGGCGCAGACCAGGCCTACCTCGCCGCACTGCGCGCTCATCCCGGACAGGCCGATGCGCTGCTCGGCCGCGCGGACCTGGCGATGAACAGCTTCGGCGACCCGCTGCAGGCCAGCGCACTGGTCGCGCCGTTGCTGGCCGACCCCGAACACCGGCGCGACGCACTGCTGACGACGCTGATGGCCAGCCTGTACGACCGCGACGAGGACGCGCTGACGCTGAACCGGCGTGTCATCGAATTCTCGCGCACCTATCTGCACCTCGAAGACTGGGACCGCGCGCCGCTGGCGCCACGCGCGCCGGGCACGCGGCGCCAGCGCATCGGCATCCTGTCACCGCTGCTGTGCGCCGGTCCGGTCTATTTTCTGACGATAACAGCATGGCGGCGCGCCGCACGGCAAGGCGAGCTGGTCGTCTTCCAGCGCGGCACGCGGCAGGACTGGGCCAGCGCCGAGCTGCGCCAGCTCGCTCATGAGTGGCACGAGGCGCACGGACTCGACGCGCTGCAGCTCGCACGCGAGCTGCACGACGCCGACCTCGACGTGCTCTACGACCTCGGCGGCTGGATGGACCCGGTCGGACTGCAGGCGCTCAGCGTCAAGCCCGCAAGGCGCCAGTACAAATGGGTCGGCGGCCAGAGCGTGACGACCGGGCTGTCGAGCTTCGACGGCTGGGTCGGCGACGAGGCACAGTCGCCGTTGCGGCTGCAGCCGCTGTACACCGAGCCGCTGCTCAACCTCGCAGGCGGCTACGCGAGCTACACCCCGCCGCCCTATCTGCCGGCGGCTGCAACACACAAGCGCAAAGAGCCGGTCATCTTCGCCAATCCGGCCAAGCTCTCGCGTGCCTTCCTGCAGCATCTCGCCGGGCGGCGCGGGAGCAAGGTGTTCGTGCACCGGCAGTACCAGTACCCGCAGGTGCGCGAGCGAATCGAGCGCGTGCTCGATCCGGCCAGCGTCGAATATGTCTGTCCGGCCAGCCACCAGGAAGCACTGCAGGCCGTCAACCAGCATGCCGAGATGCTCGACACCTTCCCCTACAGCAGCGGACTGACCGCACGCGAGGCCATCGCGATGGGAACGCGGGTCATCGGCCACAGCGGCACACTGTTCTGCGAGCGGCACACCGCCGCGCTCACGCCATCAGGTTCAGCAATTCAGGCTTGAGGACACGACCGTCAAAACCCGAGGCACGGCGCCGCGCAAACAGCGCGCGGTCCTGCGCATCGACCGCGGCGCCATCCTTGCCCCAATCGACCTCGATCAGCACGCTGTCGGGCTGGTAGGCATAGCAGCCCTGCTCGCGCGCGATCAAGGTCAGCTCGGCATCGGCATAGTGACGGCGATAGCCGCGGTGAAAGAAGTCACCGCCATAGAGCAATTCGATCCAGCTGCGGCGCGCCAGGCCGAACGACGCCAGCTGCCCTTGCCACTTGCCGTCGTTGAAGCCGAGCAATCCGGCTTGGCTGGACTCCAGCGCACGCAGCGCCAGCGCCAGCCACTGGCGGCCGGCGAACGCATCCTGCGCCATGTAGCCGACCCATGGGCTGGCCGAAGCGCGGAACACCGCGTTGAGCACCGAGACAAAACCCAGCCGGGCCTGATCGTGCAGCACCAGCAAGAGTCCCGGCACGCCAGCGCGCGCCGCAGCGTGGACGGCTGCGCGCTGACCCAGTGCAACATCGATGCAAGGCATCACCATCAGCGGCGCGGGCGCGCGCAGGCGCGCTGCCAGCGCGGGCGACTCCAGCTCGGGCAGCGTTGCGTGCAGGACTTCCATCGCGCGTGTCAGCCGAAACGCAACTCGGCGGGCGTGATGGCGCGCAGATGCTGCTGAATCCAGTCCTTGCTCTCGGTCTGGCTCAGATAGAGATTGCGGTAGTTGACCCAGCAGGCCGCCAGCCAGGCAGACTTCGTCTGGCAGGCCATGTCGCGCATCTCGCGCAGCAGACGCTGGTGCACGTTGAGCTCACTCTCGCGCTGGGGCAACGCAATCCGGTGCGTTCTGAAAACACGGCCCTCGGTCTGCAGGAACAGCGGCAGCAGCCGCTCCAGGATCAGCGACAGATAGGTCGAAGCGCCATAAAGCGCGTCCACCGGCTCCAGCTTCTGATGCAGCAGCTCGCGCAGGGCGGGCGGCATCTGGCGTCGTGCCTGGGCGAGCGCGCGATCAACGAAGGGCAGATACGAATCCCAGAATCGCGGCGAAGCAACCAGACAGTCGGAGGCAGCGAAGCGACCCGAGGGATGGATGACCGCCAAGTCGGAAACCGGCAAGCCAGCTGCCTCCAGAAAGGCACCCCCCAGTTCAATGACGCGCGGATACGCCGCCTCACCCTGGCACCACAGGTTGTGGAAGACCGCCTCGTGCATCGGCCAGGGGTTGCAAAAGTAGAGATCGGCATCCGGGTTCGCCTCGATCTCGCGGACCCAGTCGCTACCCAGCATCCCGGTCAGCTCGGTGAAGCGCCACGGCAGCACCCCCCACAATGTGGCGCCAGCGGTGGCCTCGTGGCGACGCAACCTGGCCAGCACGGCGAACTCGGTCGCGTCATGAGCCGATGGCCCGACCTCCAGTGGACGAAAGGCCGGATCGATCAGCTCGCGCTGCCAAGGCTCGAAATAGAGCTGGAACAATCGCGGCGCCGATGGCGATGGTGCGACTGGCAGATCGGGGACAGCAGGCTGCAATTCATGCGGCAGCAATGACTCGGGAGCCACTGCAACGACGGGCTGAACGCGGCTGGCTGTGGCCTTCTTGCGGACAGGTTTCTTGCGTGGAGGCATCAGGCGGACAGACTTTCCTTGGGAGCAGCCCCGGCAGCCGAATCGGTCTGGGGCTTGAGCTGGCCGGCGATCTCGCGCGCGAGGCCGGTCACGAGCCGGGCGTTGAACGGATTGCGCTGGAACGCGTCCGAGCGCATCAGGCAGGCCAGCGCCCAGTCAACCGGCTGCCCCTCAAGCGACGGCTCGATCTCCTGCGCGGGCGCGGTCGGCTGCAGGATGCGGCGGACCGCCTCGAGATCCTGGGCGCTCAGCGTCGGAACGCCTGCGCGCGGTGGCGGCGCCAACTGGCGGCGCTCGATCACCTGCGCAACCTCGACGATCAGCCGCAGGTGCTCGGGCCACTGCAGGAACTCCGCGGATGTCAGGAAGGCGCCGAGCAGGCGCTCGCGCCCGCGCCCCAGATAGGGTTCGATCACCGCTTCGGACTCGGGGTCACGACGCAGGAAGAGGCGGAAAGCGGCGACCACGTCGTCGCGGGTCATGCCGACCGGCGCTGCAACCGGCGGAGGCGCGACAGCGGGCTCTTCGAACGCGGACACGACAAGCTCAGGTACTGGAGTCTCGGGAACCGCAACCACGGCAACAGGCGGCTCGATCAGCGGAGCCGGTGGCTGCACGGCAGGTGACGGCACAGCCATTTCGACCGACTCGGCAGGCTGAACAGGCACGGGCGCCGGCGCGACCACCTCCTCTTTCCTTCCATTCATGCTGGCCAGCTGCTCGGCAGCCAGCTCCCAGCGCGATCGAGTCTCTTCAGCAGGCGCAGCAGTCACCGGCGCTGCGTCAAGCGGTGCAACCGGCGACTGGGGCGGCAACACGGCCTGCGCGCTGCGGGGTGCATCGGGCTGCTTGCGGCGGAAAAATGGGAGTGAAAATTTCATATCAGCCTCTAATTTATCAGAATAATAAAATATGCGAATGAAAGGTTTCAACCTCATCGGCTACGCCACTTCGCCACTCGGACTCGGCGAAGACCTCAGGTCCTTTGCCGCGATGCTGGATCATCTGGGCATCCCATTCTCGGTCATCGACCTGCCGACCGAGTCGCAAGGCCAGGTCGAAGTCAGATGGCGGCAACTGTCGATGCGGGACTTCGAAACCAGTATCTTCTTCATGTCGGCGGGCACCTGCGTACGCCTGCTGGAGCTGCAGCCGCAGCTGTTCGAGGCGGCAAGGCGCCGCATCGGCTACTTCCTCTGGGAGCTGCCCGACGTTCCGCCGGAGCACCTGCCCGCGCTGCGCGCAATGGACCAGATCTGGTGCCCAACCCGATTCGTCCAATCCGCCTTCTTCAATGCAGCGCGCAAGCTCACGCTCGCGCTGCCGCTGCCGGTGCTGCGGCGCGAAGGCCAGGGACGCGACTTCCGCGCCGAGCTCGGCATTGCGCGCAACGCCTTCGTCAGCTTGTACCTGTTCGACCTGCATTCGACGCTGACCCGCAAGAACCCGCAAGGCGCGGTGCAGGCCTTCCTGCGCTTTGCCCGCCAGCGGCCCGATGCGCACCTGGTGCTCAAGGCCAACCGCTGGCAGGACCTGCCACCCGAGGCGCTGGCCTGGCTGCCGGAACATCCGCACATCCACCTGATCAAGGAAGCGCTGGATCCCGACGGCCTGGCCGATCTCTACCGCAGCGCCGACTGCTACCTGTCACTGCATCGCAGCGAAGGCTTCGGGCGCACGTTGGTCGAAGCGATGCAGCATGGTCTGCAAATCGTCAGTACCGATTTCTCGGGGCCGGCCGATTTCCTGACATCTGAAAACGCGCTGCTGGTACGCTGGCAGCGCCGGGACGTGGCACCCGGCGACTACCCCAGCGCCTGCGCCAGCTGGTGGGCTGACCCCGACATCGGCCATGCCGCGATACAGCTCGGGCTCGCGCTGCAACGCAGTCGCCTCGGACGCAACCAAGCCGGCATCGCGACCGGCGCATCGTTCGAACCGCAGGCGCTGGCCGAGCGCTACCGCAAGGTGCTGCGGGCCAGCCTCTGAGCCGAGGGTCATGCATGAGGCATGCTCAAGGACCATGCCCTTGATTGACATGGGCCGATTAAAAAGTTGCAAGAGGGCTCGTTTTTACGAAGACTCCACCTCGAAGCCCACCACGCTGCGCTGCTCGCGGCTGAACTCGACGCCGATCAGGTGGATGGGTTCGTTGCGCGCACGGTACTTGTCGGCATAGCCCCGGTCCCTGATCTGCTGCAGCGCACGCCCTTCCGGGACATCCTCGACCACCTTGAATTCGAACAGATAGATGTTGCCGTTGAACAGCACCGTCATGTCGATGCGGCCCTTGTTCGTGATGTCCTCGCAGCGGATGTCCAGACCGAGTGCGGCAAAGTGGCTGTAGAACACGCTGGCGTAGTAGCCCTCGTAGCTGGCAATCCTGTTGCTGCGGTACCAGTCGTTCGGGATGCTGGCAAAGAAGGCGGTGAACAGCGCCTGCAGGCCGGCGAAGTCGTTGCGCCTCAGGCACTGCAGCAACTGCAGCCGCTGCGCCAGGCCTTGCGAGCCGGGCAGGCCGAGTCGGGGCAGCAGTGCCTTGTTCAGGCTGCTGCGCACCTCCTGGTTCGGGTAGCCCAGGGTGTGGATCCACTCGCCGGGCAGGATCTGCTCGGCGCCGTGCAAGGTCAGATAGCCGGCCTGGAACAGCAGGGCGTCGGTTTCGATGTGATCGACGTCGAAGCTCGACAGCAGCTCCATGTCGCTGACGCGCCGCTCCAGCTCGGGCGTGAAGGTGGCGCGCTGTGTCAGCAGCTCGACCAGGAAGGTCGGCGTGCCGGTCTCGAACCAGTAGGGCCTGAACTCGCGCTTGGCAAACAGCAACAGCAGGTCAAACGGGTTGTAAACGCTGGTGCCGGTCCAGTTGTAGCCGTTGTACCAGTTGCGGATCTCGTCGCGGTCCAGCCCGGGCAGCTCGGGCGCGAAGACCTGGTCCACATCCTCGTCGGTGTAGCCGCAGATGGCCGAGTAGCGCGCATCGACCGTGATGTCGTTAAGGTTGTTGAGCCCCGAGAACAGCGACACCTTGCTGAACTTGGACACGCCGGTGAGCAGGGCGAACTTGATGTGCGCGTCCTCGTCCTTGATCACCGAATACAGGTTGCGCAGACCGTCGCGCATCTGGCGCGCCACGTCCGGCTCGGTGATGTTGTCCAGGATGGGCTTGTCGTACTCATCGACCAGCACCACCACACGCTGGCCGCTCCTCTCATGCAGGCCACGGATCAGCTCGGTGAACAATCCCGAAATGCTGGCACTGCCGCCACTGAGGCCATGGCGCCTGGACTCGGCAGCCAGAAGTTCACGGATTTTTTCATCCAGTTCGGTGCGGCTGTGCAGCACCCCCTGGCCAAAGCTGATGCGGATCACCGCAAACCGGCGGGACCAGTCCCAGTGTCGCTCCGCGTGCAGCCCCATGAACAGGGCACGGTTACCTTCGAACAGCTCGGCAATCGTGTCGATCAGCAGGCTCTTGCCAAAGCGGCGTGGTCGACTCAGAAAGTAGTGCGTACCCTCCTCGATCAGGCGCAGGATCTGCGGCGTCTTGTCGACGTAGTAGCAGTCATCCTCGCGGATCTTGGCAAAGGTCTGGATGCCGATTGGCAACTTCTTGCGTGGCAGCGGGGTGGCAAGGCTCATCGGTGCATTGTAGGCAGGCCTGGACTCATCCAAAAACATGCAAGTACCACTGAGCCGCCAGCAGCTGCCTTTCTTTCAAGCCTTGGGCAAACCGATCCCACAGGCCACCTCGCGCAGTCGGTCGGCCAGTATGGCCGCGGTGCGCTCGACAGAGAACTGCTGCTGGGCGTAACTCATCACACGCGTGGCAAACCCCTTGTCGGCAGTGCTGCGTCTGGCGCGCCGCAGCATCTCGGCGGCGCTTTCCAGCGAAGGTTCAGCCCATGTCGCACCATCCTGCGGCTCGACAAAAGCGTAATCCCCCGGCTGCAAGGCGATGGGCTCGAAAGCGACAGGAAAACTCAGGCCTTCGGGCATGAAATCGACATTGCCCGAATAGGCGGTCGCGACAACTGGCTTGCCGTAAAGCATCGCCTCGGCCAGCGTGCGGCCAAAACCCTCGGCGCGGTGCAGCGAGACATAGGCATTGCAGGCTCTGATCAAGGCGAGCACGTCGGGCCGATCCAGTGTCTCCGTCATCAGACGAATGCGGGGGTTGCGGTCACACAGCGCGCGAAACTCCTGCCAGCGCGGATCATCCTCCCTGGCATTCATGACCTTCAGCACCAGTTGCGCGTAGTGATCATGTGGCGAGAAGGCCGCAGCGAAGGCATGAACCACCGCATGTGGATTCTTGCGCGCCAGCCAGGAGTTGAAATCGAAGACGAACAGGAACAGGAACTTGCGCTCTGGCAAGCCAAAGTAACTGCGATCACGGATCACGCCACGGCGCACATCGACCGGCAGCGGCATCAGCCTGACGGGCTTGGTCGTCGAGCGCAGATACATCTGACGGGCAAAATCGCTGCCGGCCCAGACTTCGTCGACCAGATCAAAGGCCTCGGCCCAGGCGCGAGGCCAGACTGGCAACTCCCAGGGCCACCAGCCGATGTTGTAATGCCCCTCGAAGACCTTGGCCCCGAGCTTCAACCACACGCGCGCGACGGTATCGAAGCCCGGCATGCAGAAGATGTTGATCGCGTAAGGCGCCTGCTGATCGGCCAGCCCGACCTGCTCGGCCAACCTGTCATCGGCCTGGCGCAGGTTCTGGCCCGCATCGATGTTGACCACCCGATACGGAATGCCGGCGGCATCGCAAACATCGACCGCCATGCGCAGGTCCTCGCCGATGCCCAGCTCGCCGAACGCGAAGCCGTAGAGGTTGACGCCGAAAGGCCGCTCGTTCGCTGCCGGTGACGGCGCTGGAGCTGGCTGCACCAGCGCACGCGGCTGACGCAGCCAGGCGTAGCGTCCGCCCGGCTCAACCATGCGGTGCGCCCATGCGGCCAACCGGCCCGGCCCGGCCGGCTCGGCCAGCGCTATCTGCTGGCGCAGCGGCCCGGACAGCTCATGCTCGAGCCAGGCGAAGCGCGGCACCAGATCGTCGCCACCCGGCAGCACGCAGACGTCCTGCAGCAGCCAGTGTCGCCAGCGCGAAGCGAGCAGACAGGCAATGTCGAAATGCTGGACCGCAAAACCGAAGAACCAGGCGAGGAAATCCCGCCGGCCCTCTGCAGTCTGGAGCGGGAGACGGGTGCGCATCTCGTCGTCCAGCAACTGCCAGACCAGCCGCATCAGCACCGTCGGCGATGGCATGTCGGCAAGCTGGGGCACCAAGTCGTAAGGCAGAGGCTGATCCAGCGTCTGCAACAGACCAGAGTCGATGATTCCGGTCATCTGGTGCTCGCGCAGGCCACGCATGAAAAACCAGGCTGCAGCACCGAGCGCGTCGATCTGCCCTTCAACGCTGTGATGCTGCCGCACATCGGCGCGCGACTGCAGCACAAGGCCGAGCGCGCGCGGCATCGCCAGCTTCAGCGACCCCAGCGTCAGCGTTCCGGTGCGCTCAGCCAGCCAGGCGCACTGCTGATCGGACAGCACGGACCAGGCCGGATAGTCGGCGCGGCCCCGCACCAGCCACCAGTTATCGAAAGCTGCGTCCGGCGGCGCGGAGGCCGGACGGCCCTGACGCAGGTCGTCGCGCAAACGCCAGACGAAACGCTTGGCAGACTCAGGATCGAACGATTTGGTCAAACGCACGAGTTCAGCTGCCGGAGCGACCCGGCTTGCGGATCAGGAAAGTATTCGACAGCATGCGATCCTCGTCGCCGACCATGGTGTCCTCGCGCACCTCCAGGCAGATACACCCGGAGGCCTGCACGATAGCGAAGACCTCGTGCTGCGGCAGGAAATGCATCTCCATCGACGCCTGCGGGGACATGTTCAGATAGCGCTTGACCTCGAACAGATAGCCGCTGCTGTAGGTCGGCAGCTGCAAGTAGGCCACGCCGCCGTGGTTGAGCGCGGCCAGCAAGGCGCGCAACATCCAGGCCATCACCGGCGGCGGATTGTGCTGCAGCGTGATCAGGGAAAACACCACATCGACCGCTGGCAACTGCTGCAGCGCAGCCGGATCGGTCCAGTGCCGCCACTCCACATTCGACAGTCCCTCCTGCTGCAGCCACTCCCGCGCGTAGCCCAGATGCGCGCCCGAGACATCGGCCGCGATCAAGCGGGGAAAGGCCTCGGCCAGATAACGGGTCACGCGACCGACGCCGCAGCCCACCTCCAGACAGCTGCCAAGCTCGGCCGGATTGATGCCGCAGCGACGCAGCGCTGCCAGGAACAGATCGCAGGAATACTTGCCCGAGTGATAGAAGCTTTTGCGGTGCGCTTCGATCTGCTCCATGCGGTACATCGGCTGCGTGACGACCGACCAGTAAGGCTCGGTGTCGCCGAAGCGCTCCCAGGCCGCCTTGACCCGGTCCAGCATCTGCACCAGCTCGGCTGGCGTCGCATCCAGCTCCACGGGCATCTGCGGCAGATGGAAGGGATGGCGCTGACGCACTTGGGGTTGCGACTTGTCCAGGGTTGCGGCCATGCGCTGGCGGAACTCGGGCGAATCGAGAAAAACCTGGCGCAGCTGAGCCAGATCACGCACCGAGCCGCAAAACTGGTCCAGCACAGCCTGATTCTCGGGCTCGCGGCCCAGCAGCAGGCGGTATGCCAGGGCCACGGTATCAGGGGTCAAGGGACTGTTCTGCGACATCTCAAAATGGTTTGCGGAAAAGCGTGGATTGTCGCAGATACACCAATCTGAGCGGGACGATGAAGCTGATGGCAGGACAGTGGTTCATGGCGAGCGGACCATAGAGGCAATCTGGCCGGAACGAGGCTTGCCGATCTCTCCGGAGACTGTAATACTACACTGCTGTATTACAGACGGAATAACCCATGACCATCACCGCCAGAGTTTTCATGAGTGGCCGCAGCCAGGCCTTGCGGCTGCCTGCCAAGCTGCGTCTGCAGGCCAAGGAAGTACGAGTCGAGC
>JACCEE010555433.1_pt1 | contig 10728 bp, 9 predicted proteins | sample 7449931 | NCBI WGS metagenome assembly JACCEE01 (sample SAMN15323457, study PRJNA562643) | freshwater metagenome | isolation source: river surface water | place: USA:Blue River Watershed | collected 2017-08-19 | reverse complement strand
TTATCGGTTTGTCGGCTCCTGATGACTGTGCGGTGGTGCAGGTCCGTGGGGATAAATTGATGCTGCATACGGTGGATTATTTCCCGGCGTTGATTGATGATGCGTTTGTGTTTGGACAAATTGCGGCGAATCATAGTTTGGGGGATATTTTTGCGATGGGGGGGACGCCGGAAACGGCATTGGCGATCGCGACTATCCCCTACGCCACAGAAACAGAACAAGAGGAAACCCTCTATCAACTCCTCGCCGGGGCGCTAAAAATCCTCAACCAAACCCAAACTTCTTTGGTGGGTGGTCACACCACGGCTGGCCCGCAACTCGCCTTTGGTCTTGCTTGTAATGGCTGGGTCGATGCTGATAAATTACTCCGCAAAGGTGGGATGCAGCCAGACCAACTATTAATTATCACCAAACCTCTGGGTACTGGGACTTTGTTTGCAGCAGATATGCGCCGCCAAGCCAAAGGACGCTGGATTGAAAATGCGATTGCTTCAATGCTAATTCCCAATCATCACGCCGCCGCTTGTTTCCTAGGGGAGTTACCTTTTAGCCAGCAGGGAGCCACTGCTTGCACCGATGTAACTGGGTTTGGATTGTTAGGACATTTGCTGGAAATGGTGACAGCTTCCGGTGTGGCGGTAGAGTTAAATTTAAGAGCGATTCCGGTATTAGATGGAGCTTTAGCAACTGTAGAAAAAGGGATTCTTTCCACCCTGCACCCAGAGAATTTCCGGGCTGCTGCCCAAATCCATAATTTAGCAGAAGTGGAAACACACCCTTTATTTCCCTTGTTATTCGACCCCCAAACTGCTGGGGGTTTGCTGGCATCGGTTCCCCCAGAATCGGCTAATGCGTTGGTGGCTAAATTACAATCTTTGGGGTATTGCCATAGTCAAATAATTGGGCGGGTGGTGTCGAGCCAGGAGGGAATATTGCCGGTTATGGTGGTAATTTAGGGCATTTGTCATTGGACAAATGACAAAGGACAAAGGACAAATGACAAATGACAAATGACAAAGGACAAATGACAAAGGACAAATGACAAAGGACAAATGACAAATGACAAAGGACAAATGACAAATGACCAGGTTAAGAGCGGTGATTTAAAATATATCGAGCTAATTCACAAAAGCCGTCGGCTTCTGGGGCAGTGGTGATGTATGCTGGCGGATAGGCTATCTTACTCTGGTAATCCAGGATATTGGCGACACCAACAGAAAGGGGGAATTTGTCCCGATCGAATAAAGTGTCATCGTTGGGACTGTCCCCGATCGTGAGAACCTGATCTGGTGTAAAATCATTCCAGTTCGCGGCCAGCATTTGCAGCAGTCCCGTGGCTTTATCTTGGTTGATGGGTTTAATGTGGCACTGGACGCTGGAAAATGTGAAACCCCAGCCAACGGAGGCGCATAGGCGGCTAAGTCGGTCTAAATCGGCGCTGGTCAACCCTGCCACATCAAATGTCCAATCTGTGATTCGGAAGGGGTTATCGGATGACTCCTGAATTTGGGGAAATTCGGCTTGGAGGCGGGCGAAAGTTGCTGCCAATTGGCGGCGGTGAGTAGCGATGTGGGGAATGGGGGTGATTGTGAGGGGGTGAGAGCCGTTGCTAGGGTAAAATAAGCCCCCATTTTCACAAATGGCGCCTCCAATTGGGAGTAAGCTGCTCAAACCACTGACCCAACCGGCGGAACGACCGGTGATAATTAGGACGATGACCCCATTCGCTTCTAAATCTTCTAAGGTACGCACCAAATCTGAGGATAATTTACCTTGTTTGGTTATAGTGCCATCCATATCGGTGGCGATGAGGCGGACGTTAGTAAGTAGTTGACGCTCAAAAGCCTGAAGTAGGGGTAAATAGCTCATAATTTGTGGTTGGTGGTGGGGTGGGGGGGGCGCTACTCGAGTCAAGAGATGGTTTTTTACGATCGAAGGCTATGGCAAAACTGTCACCAGACCAGAGAAATTATAAATACCTTGGGGATGCAGAAAGGGTGGGCATCCACAAGCCGATTTTAGCGGCGTTGTATGTGGCGCATGGTTCTCCGCAACTGGAGGATGGGGAAACGGGATTAGGGATATCACCGGCGAATCGGATTAGGTTGTCGGATGTGAATACATTTGCCAAGCAGGTGTATTATGCGGCGAATACGATTCGGAGTTTGACGGAGAGCTTGCGCGCTAAAGGTTGGGAGGGTTCGCAGTTGTGGGATGCTTCCCAGGGGCGCTATACGGACCGATTTCTGCTGGCGGTGGCGGCGGGTTATGCGCCGACGGTGAGGGATGATTTGGCGGCGCGGTTGGAGGCTTGTAAAGGGGATGTGCTGACAAAGGCTTATCAAGAGGATTTGGGGATTGATTTTGGTAGGGAGAAGTTGCCTTCCAATCAAGCATATCTGGATTCGTCGCTGGTGAAGTTGACGATCGATATTCCTCGATTTTATCAGGGGTTGCCCCACGAGCGATCGGCGTTGCTGGAGGCTTATCGGATTTGGCGAGGTTTGGACAGTCGCGATGCGGCGATGACTGCCTTGGGGTTTCCTGGAATGGGGATGGCCGATAGCACCCCGAATTACGCTACGGTGGATGGAGAGTTGCTGAAGTTTATCCAAGAGGTGGCGGGCTCCTACCGAGGGTTTCCCCAGGAGCGGGAGGCGCTGGTGCGGTTGAGTCAGCTTTGGCGGCAACAGGATTCTCGGGAGGAGGCGATCGCGATGTTGGCGCACAACACATCCCCCCAAACCAATTTGGCAATTATCGATCCGGCAATCATGGCCTTCGTGCAGCGGGTGCCGCAATATTATCGCGGTGAGGCCAGCCAGCGCAATGCTTTGACGGAAGTGGTGCAGTTGTGGCGGCAGCTCAAATCTCGGGCGGAAACGCTCCAAAGTTTGGGATTAAATCCCCAAACCCTACAAAGCGCGAGAAATGACCCCAAAGCTCTGGAAAATGCGGCGGCGATACTGGACAGGGAACTGCTGGGATTTTTGAATCGCATCCCCAGTTTTTACGCCCAAAAAGACCACCAGCGGGAAGCGTTGATTAGAATGGTGCAACTGTGGCGGGGTTTGGCGACCAGGGAACGGGCGATCCAATCCCTGCTTGACGACCTCAAGCGGATGAACCAAGCCAGACGCGGGAGCCCGGACGCACCACCAGAACCAGTGGTGGTGGTGCCCGCCAGACCCCAACGGTGGACGCCCAGCAATATCCAAATTTATGCCTCGATTATGCCTAATGGCAGTTTTACTTGGGCAGAAGCCACTCATGGTGGCATACGTTTGCCGCCGGATCAGGACACGGTAGATGCGATCGTGCGCATCGCCCGGTTGGCGCAACAGGCACGCGATCGGATTGGGCGACCCTTTCACGTCACCAGTTGGTATCGCCCCCCAGAGGTAAATCGCAGTGTGGGGGGAGCATCTCAAAGCCGTCATATCGTGGGTGATGCGATCGACTTCTACTGCGATGGACTGACCGGAGACCAGTTGTACTGGTTGTTAGACCCCTGGTGGCCAGGAGGTTTGGGGCGTTACAGCCATTTACCCTATATCAGTCATATTGACGCCCGGGACTACCGCGTTCGCTGGGTTCACTAATTTTTTATTGGTCATTTGTCATTTGTCATTTGTTCTGTTACCAGGGATAATGGACCAGTGAGATTGGACCAGTGACAAAGGACAAAGGACTCTTGCACAAGTGACAAGTGACAAGTGACAATGCCAAAATATAGTAGGAGAGTGCCGGAGAGTGCCCTTAAAATCGAGAAATGCTTTGTCCCCAGTCCTCTGCACACCCCTTCGGCGTCGCTGAACAGATAGATCTGCGTAGCGTCCGGACCTTGCCCATAAAGGATCCTGCTCTCATCCCCATATAGCAATCCTAAAGTGATGCCAATATTTTTGTAGGGGCAGTCCCCCCGTGGCTGCCCTGACGGTGTAGGGGTAAGCACGGGGGCGTTCCCCCTACAATTAACACAATTCATCCACGGATTGCTATAGAGGAGAAGAAGGTTTCGGCTCCAGAGCAACTGGTTTACACCATCCAGGTTGTTGGTTCAGCAACTCAGTTTCTGGCAGCCCCGCCCAAAACTTTGAGGGTCATTTTAGATAAAAGTTCATTCTAAAACCTACCGCCTATGTCACGCCCTATCATCCTAGTTCAACCTTTGCTGGCGCAAACCGCAGCGCCGAAGGACTCCCCTGTAAATAAACTGCTGGCAGACCCGATCGGGATGGGATTGTCTGGCGTCTTGTTTTTTCTGCTGATTGCCTCATTAGTGTTCTCAAAAATTCAAATCGGCAATTACGATAAAAAGCTGAAATTTGAGCAATTCAAAAATCAGGAAATGCAGAAAAAAATGAAGATGGCCATCGAAACCATCAGTAAAATGGAGAAAAACCCCGACCTCATCCACTCCCGGGAGTTTAACCTAGACTACCTGAGAATGCGGATGGCAGAGGAAAACTTCCACTTTGCCATAGTCAACCAAATCAAGGTCAAGGTCAAAGATAGAATTACGATCGCCCTGCGTCCCAATGCGGAAAACCAAGGCAAAGGCCGTCAGGTAGATGAAGTATTCGATGTCACCTATGAAACCGGAGAAATTGCCAAACTAGAAAAGCGCGTCCTCTTCCGAATTCAAATTAAGCTGACGAAATTGCCCACCCAGGCAACTTCTAAAACGATTAGTCAAATCATCGATTGTCTAGAAAACTATTTGACCGAAAAGGAAGACCACGATACTTGGCAACCGACAATTCAAGGGCGAGTCGCTTATATCCACTGGGATCAAACTGCAAAACCGACGCCAATGTTGGTGTTGGAGCAATCTAATGAAGGGGTCAACGTCACCTTTAGGACAACCACCCGGCGGAATGTGGCCGCCACGCCTGACCTCCTCGATAGTCAAACCTCCATCCCTGGTGTCACCAGGAAAAGTACCTCGGGGGGACGCTCCTCAACGGGCGGCTCTAAAACCAGCGGGGGCAAGCGTTCTCGGTAAAGAAGTTTCCCGCCTGCGGGGAGGGGACGGTGCCATCACAGTGCCCACCTTTCCCATAAAAAACCCTCAGACTCCAGGTCTAAGGGTACGACGGCCAAACTGGGGAAGTTACGGTATCAGTTCACATCAGCCATATCGGGCTCAGATTCCCGTTCTTCCTTGGCAATATAGGGAGCATTATGACTACCGGTATAAATCTGAGTGGGACGGTAGATCCGGTTTTCTCCGAGCTGTTCTTTCCAGTGAGCCAGCCAACCGGCAACGCGGGAGATAGCGAAGATGGGGGTAAACAAATCGCTGGGAATGGCTAATTTGCGATAAACCAACCCAGAGTAGAAATCTACGTTGGCATAAATTCCTTTGTGGCTGAGTTTTTCCTCTACCACTTTTTCCAATTCGACAGCGATATCGTAAAACTCGTCGCGGCCAAACTTGGCAAATAGTTGTTCCGCTAATTCTTGCAGGATGATGGCGCGGGGGTCTTTCACCTTGTACTCCCGGTGGCCGAACCCCATAATCTTGGCTTTGCGGGCGATGCGATTATCTATATAACTGCGGACATTTTCCACCGAGCCAATTTCTTCAATCATTTCCAGGACTTCTTCATTCGCCCCCCCGTGCAAGGGACCGGCGAGGGTGCCCACCGCTGACGCCACCACCGCATAGGGGTCTGTCAGGGTAGAAGCCGTTACCCGAGCAGAGAAGGTACTGGCATTGAGGGTGTGTTCGGCATGGAGGATGAGGCAGACATCAAAAACCCTTGCGGCTAGGGCGTCGGGTTCTTGCTCCGTCAGCATATACAGAAAATTGGCCGAGTAGTCCAGGTCATCCCGAGGCTGCACAGGGTCGTTACCCTTGCGCATAAGCTGAAAAGCCGCCACCATCGTGGGAATTTTCGCTAATAGTCGCACGGCAGCACCACGGATGTAAGCTGGATCGTCTAAAGCTCGACGGGAGTAGAACAACCCCAGGGCCGCCGCCGAGGCTTGCAGGGCGTCCATTGGGTGACCGCTTTCCGGGAAGCATTTCATCATATCCCGAATACGGTATTTGATCCGCCGGTGGTAGCGGATTTCATGTTCAAAGGCTGTAAGTTCTTCCGTGGTGGGAAGTTGACCCCAGATTAGTAGATATGCGGTTTCCAAAAAGGTGCTTTTTGCTGCCAGCTCTTCTATGGGAATGCCGCGATATTCCAAGATTCCTTTTTTACCATCTACATGGCTGATGCTCGAAAGGGTAGCGGGGACGCCTTCCAAACCGGGCTTGAACTCCAAACCTGCTTTCACTTCGGCGACAGTCATACCTTTATTCTTGGTTTCACTTAATCGTTCTGAGGGTAAATTACCAGAACTAAATCACTTGCCCCATTTTTAAAAGGATTATTTAATACCTGACTCCCCGAGGAGCAATTTGGGGGAGGTGAGCCAAAATAGCTCACTGTTCCCTACCGGATCCCCGCTATGGGGGAGATTTAGTCCCACGATGCCAGCTTTTTTGAGGACGAGCCGCTCTCGCATTTCGCCCCAGATGAGGATTTCTGCCCAGTGACCTAAATCTGGCTGATGCCCAACTAAGCCTAAGTGGGTGCCTCCTTGGGAACGCCATTGGGTGAGCCAGCTTAGCCAGTTGTTGATGTCACCACCGGGAGCCAGGGAGGTGGATAGTTTCACCTCTGGGGTGAGGCCCATTTCTTGGAGGATGAGGGCGGTTTGGTGGGCACGCAACAGGGGACTGGTCAAAATTAGGTCAACAGTGAGGTCGAGTTCCCGCAGTCGCTGGGCGACTTGTCGGGTTTTTTTCTGGCCTTTGTCTGTGAGGGGGCGGTCTTCGTCTTGGGGGTAGTTTTCCGGCTCGGCGGCGATGCCGTGGCGGATGAAATAAAGTTTTATCTTAGATGCTGCCACTGATTTTGTCATTTGTTATTTGTCCGGAATGTCATTTGTCCGGAATGTCATTTGTCGATCGCTTCCTTGCCCAGATGACCAAATTTTGACATAAAAATACTGTCAGCGCTGACCGATCGGCCAACCCCAACTATATAGGGATAAACGCTTATGACTTTTTCCCTAGCTGCTTAAAGATGCAAAAAACCCCCAGCATTTTGCTCAACTGCTGGGGGCTGTAACGCCGATGACGTATTTTTGCCACTCTTGATGAGTGCCGCTCCTCAATTGCTTTTTGACTTCAAAGTAGAGGCTGCTGTATGGTTTGCGTGGCGGATAACGCAGGGGCATATTCGCTTCCTTGGGGGTGCGATTACCCTTTTGGACGTTGCAGCGGACACAGGCGGCTACCATATTTTCCCAGGTATCTCCCCCACCGCGAGAGCGAGGTAATACGTGGTCTAGGGTCAAATCACCCCCGGTGTAGCCGCAATATTGACAGGTGTGGGTGTCCCGCTCCAGTATGTTCCTTCGGGTGAGAGGAATTTCTTTGTAAGGAACGCGGACGTAGTGGCGCAGTCGAATTACTGTGGGCAGGGGCACTTCGGCATAAATGTATTTGCCGTTATGCTCCAGTTGCTCGGCTTTGCCTTTTAGTAACAACACCACTGCTCTTTGCCAGTTGGTGATGTTGAGGGGCTCGTATGATGCGTTGAGGACAAGAACCTTACCCATTGATGTTTTTTGAGAGAAGGTTTTTTCCTGATGTTAACACAGGTTTTGCCTAATTTTGGGGGGTGGGGTGCGCTCAAAAAATGGTTGTGGTATTTGGCAACTAGGGTTTTCTGCCTGTGAGCAGGTAGGTGCGCATCATTCCTTTGCCTTTGACTTCGATGCTAACGCGACGGCTGACGCCGTTCGTGCCACGTGGTTCAAAGTGGTAGCGATCGCGCAAAAGGGTGTAAGTTGATTCAGCTACCTGAATGCAGCCATGCCGTGAGATTCCATCCGGCTGGCGGTGTTCACCGGATCTCCCCACAGGTCGTAGATGAATTTTTTGATGCCGATCACCCCAGCTACTACTGGTCCGGAGTTGGATGCGGATATTTAGGGGTTGGCCGGTTTCTAGGATGGTGTTTTGTATGGCTTGCTGCATATCCAGAGCCATTGCGGCGTTCGCCTCAGCATGATCCGGTCGCGGTAAGGGCACTCCACCCACTACCATATAAGCATCGCCGATAGTTTTAATCTTTTCCAAGCTATGCGCTTCGGCCAATTGGTCAAAAGCGGTAAATAGCTGGTTGAGGAGGCTGACAATTTCTGTAGGCGGAATTGTGGCGGCGAGCTGGGTAAAGCCGACGTATTCGGCAAATAACACGGTCGCCTCGGCAAAACTTTCGGCGAGAGGTTGCGCCGTCCTCCGGTTCGGGTAATCTTCCCTTTTCAATTGCTCGGCGAAGCGCTAGCGCGCAACGCTGTCGCGTTCGGCTTTGGCAGGATGTTCAGCAACAGCTTTTCGGCTCGATCGCGTGCGGCATTAGTGACGATCGATACCGGCTTTGTTCCTGGCATTGGTGGCCTTGGCAAACAGCCAAAGCGAAGGCGATGTAGTCCACGAGAGTGGTAGCTAAACGCTTTTTCTCCTCAGTTAATTGCCCTTTGGCTTTGCCGCGCAAATAAAATAACGCACATATGGAGTTCCAGGCACGATTTGGTAAGCATAAATATTCAGGGGGATGGCGGCGGTGGTGGAGGTGGTCGCAGAGCAATTCTACCAGCTTTTCTGGCGGTGAATTTTCGGGATATCCGTCTAATGCCGTACAGCTATCAATTAATAATTGTTTTTGGTGCTGGGTCTGGGATTGACCCCAAGTTAAAACGGCATTAACTCGCTGTTTGCTGTTGTCAATGGCAATAATGCTCCCGATGAATTCTGGGAAAAAGGGTGGCAGATGAAGGGATATCGTTTGATAAACTGCTTCCCTGGTTACGCACGATGAGAGGAGATAGCTTAATTTTCCCAGCATATCAATTTGACGCCGCTGCTCTTCTAAGATTCTCCTAGATGCGGCCAGTTTTTCTTTGGCTTGGTCTAATTCCGCCTCCATCCGCTTGCGACGGGTGATGTCTCTCCCAATGTAAATACAATTATAAACATCTTCTTCTGATTCAAACAAGGCAAATGAGAAAGATACGGTAATTTTTTCCCGGTCTTTTTTTTGGCAGATTACTTCTAAGTTTTCTAGGGTTTTGGCCTGGGAAGTGCTGATTTTTTTAAAAAAATTACTGTCTGGCACGATCAATGATATAGATTGACCAATCAGTTCTTCTGCCTGGTAGCCAAATAAAAGTTGAGTCGCCTTGTTCACGGTTTTAATATCACCTAATATATTCGTGACAAATAAGGCGTCAGCAATTGAGGCGATTAATTTGTCGATATAATCCAGAGATGATTTTAATTGATTAACCAAAAGATTAGTTCGATTAGACCGCTGAACTAATTTTTGGGTTATGGCCATACTTTCGGTGACATCTTCTACCAACAGGATTAAACTAAAATTTAAATTTTCTTGAAGATTTTCAATTCCATACAAGTCGAAATAAATAGTTTTATTTTGGTGGAATCGGCCCACTCCTTTTAACTCAAAGCAAGATTCTTTCCCATACATGACGTTGAGCAGCAGCTCTTCCGCTCCGAACAGTTCGGGAAAAAATTCCCGCACATCGTGACCACGATTTAAAATGTCAGACCGATCGGCAAAACGCTGCACCCCCACAGATGTTTCAATAACGGTAAAGTGTTCATCGATCGTGACATATTCCAATCGGCGACGGGCTAATAATTTTTTCAGAAGCGGATTCATACCAATTCCTTGAAGGAGCAATCTAATTTTCTCAATCCGGCTGGGAGCAATCTCCCCTCTCCCCCCCCAGCGGTGTAGAGGTGAGAAAGCCGATGACTCCGATAGAAATGCAGCCCACACCTTCCAGGCTGGTCAATACCAAAGTGGCTGTAAGTGGCGGCGGCTTGCCTTGTGACGCCAAGAGGGCAAAATAGATGCGGCAGAATACACCCTGAGAGTAGATGACCAGAAGTCTGGCAGTCTAACCACGGGGATGGTTTATATTTCCCTGATTACAGTATGAGACAAAAAGGGAATCAGTCCACCTCGGTTTTGTCTCAAATGCGGCCTTTGCATGAGTCGGAAGTAAAATATTCCATCGGACTGGTGGTGTCGCTGTCTCGGTATGACTTTTCCCCAGGTTCCGAGGCGATCGCTTCCTTGACCGGACGGATGGGGTTAGCTTCTATCTCCGACGCCACTTGAGAGCGATCGCGCCCCAGTGCCTTGGCGCGGTATAATGCGGCATCAGCGGCGGCGATCAATTCTGCCAGGGTGCTACCGTGTTGTGGGAAACAAGCCACCCCAAGAGAGATGGTAATGCCGCCGAGGTTCTGACCCCCATGCTCTACCGGGAGTGATTTCACCCCCAATCTCAGCAGCTCAGCGCGTTTTTTCGCCACATCCAGGTTGGTTTCTCGCATCATAATAATAAATTCCTCCCCTCCATACCGACAGGCCAAATCCTTGCGCTGAATGTTCTGATGCAAAAAGTCTCCCACGGTTTTCAGTACCGTATCCCCCGCCGGGTGGCCGAAAGTATCGTTAAAACGTTTGAAGTAGTCGATATCAATTATAATAATTCCTAAAGCTCGCCGCTCCAGAGCTGCTTGTTGAATTTCTCTGGTAACAGCTTCCTCCATATAACGGCGATTATAAAGTCCGGTCAGCGGGTCTTTGATACTTTGATTCTTCAAGGTTTCGCGCAGTTTCA
>JACCEE012060700.1_pt1 | contig 10731 bp, 8 predicted proteins | sample 7449931 | NCBI WGS metagenome assembly JACCEE01 (sample SAMN15323457, study PRJNA562643) | freshwater metagenome | isolation source: river surface water | place: USA:Blue River Watershed | collected 2017-08-19 | reverse complement strand
TATGTTATTTTACCCATTTTTACCATCATCAATAAAACAGGTTGGAGTTTTGGAATTATCATTCTTATTCTTTCGATTATCATCAAAGCTATTCTTTTCCCTCTTACCTACAAAAGCACCTTGAGTACGGTAAAGATGCGCATCTTAAAACCAGAAATAGATGCAATAAAGGAAAAGATCGGGGAGGACCAAATGAAACTTCAGGCCGAAACCATGAAGTTATACAGCAAAGCAGGTGTGAATCCACTTGGTGGGTGTTTGCCCTTGATTCTTCAAATGCCTTTGTTGTTTGCCATGTTCTATTTTTTCCCTGCGGTTTTTGAACTGAGAGGTGAATCATTTTTATGGGCTGAAGATTTATCGACCTACGATTCATTGATTCATTGGGAAACAAGCATTCCGGTTTTGGGGACTCATTTGAGCCTATTTACCATTTTGATGACGATTTCTACGTTGATTTACACGAAAATTCAAAATGAAGTTAGTGGAGCAACGGGACAAATGAAATACATAGGTTACATCATGCCCGTAATTTTCTTGGGCGTATTGAACAGTTATGCTTCAGGATTAACGTATTACTACTTGCTTTTAAACTTGATTACGTTTGCACAGCAAGCCATTTTAAAAAGAAGCATTGATGAAAACAAACTTCATGCTCAAATTGCTGAAAACAAGCAAAAAGGTGGAAAAACCAAAAGCAAATTCCAACAACGTTTAGAGGAAATGCAGGCAGCTCAAAACAAAAGAAAGAAATAACTTTTGCACAGGTTATTCAACTAATCATTCAAGCATATCTTAACTCATTGATAATTAAGGCGAAAAATTAACTTTTTCGCCTTAATTATTGTACAACTGCAAAAAAACTTTTTTTGCAAGGGTGCAAATTCAAAGATTGCCTTTATTTTTGGGCTGTTTGAAATAAACCAAAACAAACTACTTATGAAAAAAACTTTACTGTTAGGTTGTGCAGTTGGTCTGGGACTTGCTGCCTCCGCGCAGTCGAACGGCCAAGGTGCGCTTTCCCGCCCATCTTCAGCTGCTTCTGCTGCTAACGATCAGAGTATGGTAACGAACGTTCCTGCTCGTGGTTTGAAAACCATTACCCCAGTTGCTAAAACCAACGCGGTAACGATCAAAAATCTTGGAACTTCTCGTAACGCTTTTGGTAACGCCTTTGGTGTTCGCCAAATGGTTGTTGCTTCCAATGCCTCTAACTCAGTTGCAATCGTTCGTCGTCACACTCTTCCTGGTTCTTCAGGCACCATCAAGTCTGACGTATCCATCGATGGTGGTAACACTTGGGTAGTTAACAAAATGGAACCTTGGACTGCTGCAACGGCAACTACAGCTGCTCGTTATCCTCGTGCTGCCATGATCAATCCTCCCGGAAATACCAACGGTGCTAATACCGTATTGATTTCCTCTCAACCTGTCTTGGATGGAACCAACGGTAGCTGGGGTGGTTTAGGCGTTTCTGCTTACACTTTCGGTGGAACTTCTTTGGGTAATCGTGCTTTTGCTTCTTCTGCTGCTCGCGACACCATGCACGGAATTCCTTCTTCAGTTGTTGCTGCAGGTTCTAAAATCTTCATCTTGGATCAAAATGGTGATATCAATGCCACTGATTATTCTGACACTTTGTTGTTGACTACCGGAACTTTCGCTGGTACTTCTGTGAGCTGGTCTCGTAGTTTCATCAACTTCGCTACAGGAACAGGATCTTCAGGTAAAGCTGGTATTGCTGATATGACCATGGCATTTGATAACTCTGGCCAAATCGGTTACATCGTAGCTTTGACTCACACAAATTTCACGACCGATACATCAGAATCTTACCTTCCAGTGGTGATGAAAACTACCAATGGGGGTTCAACTTGGAGTGCTCCAGTACAATTGAGCATTTCTAGTGCTGTAAACACTGCATTGGGTTTAACAACTCCAATCATTGCTTCAACAGCTTTCGAAGTTTCTGCAACTGTAGATAATGCTGGTAACTGTCACATCGTTACCCACGTTGGTGAATTGGGAGGATCTTTCTCCGTTCGTACAGCTCCTGGTCAATCTGGTACTTTCCACTTCAAGACCGATGGTGCTACCTTGTTAGCTACAAAAGCAGTAGGTGCTCCAGGATCTCTTCGTGGAACATTCGGAATCGGAACTTCTACCTTGTCTCAAGACACTCGTCCTTGCGCTTCTCGTAACGAAGCTGGTAACAAGTTGTTCTTCTCTTGGTACGAAACAGATACCACGAACTCTGCAGCAAACGATCAAGCTGATTTAATGACTGTAGGTTATGATGTTGCTGCAAACCGTTATACTCAGGTTTTTAATTTGACTAAAAACACACTTGCTGAAGGTGCAATGGTATTCGGTTCTGTAGCTCCTATCGTTTTTGAACGTCCAGGAACTGGCGGTTCTACCGATTATGAATTGGCTGCTTCTTATGTAGAGTTGAACACAACTGGTGACGTAAATGATTCTTGTTACCACCGTTACATCAAAGGTGCTGTTGTTAATTCTGCTTCTTTCGTAGGTGCATCTGATTTGAATGCTTCTAACTTGAACGTATCTAAAGTTTATCCTAACCCATCCAACGGTGTTGCTAATTTCGAAATTTCCTTGGATCGCGCCAGCGACGTAAAAGTTTCTGTTACCAACATGGTAGGTCAGGTATTGAACTCTAAAAACTTCAACAAAATGACTGGCCGTAACATCATCAATCTTGATGTTAACTTCCCATCTGGAATCTACTTCATCAATGTAGAAACTGCTGGTAAGAAAGTAAGCCAGAAATTGATCGTTGAATAATCAATTTATCTTACTCATAAAAAAGGCTCCGAAATTTTTCGGAGCCTTTTTTATTTTAGATCAATCCCATCTCTTCAAAATGATGGATGACATACGACCTCATGATTTCCTCCTGTTCACTGAGCTTCATTGGAGGTACTCCTTGAATAGCACGATAATGCGGCCATCCCTCTTGGTCCAATCCAACAAACTCATAATAGCCACCATAGGACATCACCTTGCAAATCGCAACATGAATAAGATCTTGTTTTTCTTCCTTGGAAAAATCTCGCTTTAGTTTTCCCAATTCATCTACACCAATTAAGAATAATACCCCCTGTAAATCAGGTTTTTTACCAAATTGGGCCGCTAACTTTTCCCGAAGCGTTTCCCATTTTAACGTTAATACAGACACGGGGCAAAGATGTTAAAAAAATGTCTTTATTTCCACTTATTTTCGCAAAATAGTATTGTGAACTACCCATCTAAACACCTCGAAAACGCTGTTGAACAGCTTTCTAAATTCCCAGGTATCGGGAAAAAGTCGGCCTTGCGCATGGCTCTCTTTTTATTAAAACAAGAAGTAGAGTCGGTTAAACAACTAGGCAATTCCATTTCGTCATTGAAAGAACAGATCAAATATTGTAAAATTTGCCACAATATCAGTGATAACGAGATTTGTGGTATTTGTTCTAACACCCAAAGGAAAGCAGAGACCGTTTGTGTTGTATCGGATTTCAGGGATGTACTTGCCATTGAAAATACCGGTTTGTTCCATGGTCATTATCATATCCTCGGTGGATTAATTTCTCCCATGGAAGGAATTGGACCCGATCAATTGAACATTGGATCATTAATTTCACGCCTTGAATCTAACGCAGTAAAAGAAATAATTTTTGCTCTTTCTCCAACGGTTGAGGGTGACACTACTACGTACTATCTTTTACAAAAGCTTAAAAGCTATCCCATCCAATTAACCACCATTGCTAAAGGCGTTGCTATCGGTGGAGAATTGGAATATGCCGATGAAATAACCCTAGGTCGTTCCATTGTTCAACGAATCAATTTAACCTTTTAATATGGATCAATATCGCCGTTTTTGGATTCCTCTTGGTTACAGTATTTTTTTAGCTTTGGGTGTTTGGATCGGAGCTCATTATTTTGCCCCAACCAATCCAAATTCCAAATCATCAAATGCAGATTTAGATGTTATCAAATCGCTCATTAACGATCAATATTTTGATAGTCTGCCAAAAAACTTTTCTTTTGACGAGGTTGCCATCAATAAGGCGCTTCAAACGTTAGATCCGTTTTCCACCTACATTCCTGCTAAGCAAACCGAGGAAGTCAATGCTCCATTGGAAGGATCCTTTGTTGGAATTGGAGTTTACTTCACCATGATGCATGATACCGTGTATGTTGAAGAAGTGATTTCGGGTGGTCCAGCTGATTTAGTACAAATGAAGGCCGGCGATCGAATTATTCGTGTGAATGGGAAAAATATCGCCGGTATCGGTATGGCTTCCGATGATGTGGTTAAGCTTTTAAAAGGACAAGATAAAACCAAAGTGAATGTAGATATCATTCGACGTGGAACTGCAATTAAAACGTTTACCATTACTCGAGGAAAAGTACCCATATTTAGCATCGATGCTGCATATTTGATGGATAATTCAACCGGATATGTCCGAATCAATAAGTTCTCAGCAACCACAGGTGAAGAATTTACCACCGCTCTAAAAAAACTAGAGAAAGAGGGGATGAAACGATTAATCTTGGATTTACGTGGAAACGGGGGTGGATTTTTATCGGCTGCGATGGAAGTTGCCCAACAATTTTTGCCAGCCGATGAATTGGTTACGTTCACTCAAGGCCTAAATACCAAAAAAGAAGAACTCAAAACTCAAAATGATGGAGATTTTCTTAATCTACCCTTAAAAATTCTGATTGATGAAGGATCAGCTTCTGCTTCTGAAATTGTTGCTGGGGCCCTCCAGGACTTGGACCGTGCACAAATTTTAGGAAGACGATCATTTGGTAAAGGTTTGGTTCAAGGGCAATTTGATCTTCCTTCCGGTGCCCAACTTCGGTTAACGGTTGCCAAATATTACACCCCCTCAGGACGATGCATCCAAAAAGATTTTTCGGACATGGATGCTTTTGAATTGGATGTGAATAAACGATTTGAAAACGGTGAGGCCTTTGGAAAATCGCAATCGCCCAAAGGAAAGGCCTTTAAAACCAAAAATGGACGAACAGTTTACGACGGTGGTGGAATTTCTCCCGACATCTTTATTCCTTTAGACACGTCAAATTATTCAAATTTGTGGAGCACACTTTTGGAAAAAGGAACCATCGTGGACTTCTCCGATGAATATGTCAATGGAAACAAAAGTGAACTGTTGAAAAAGTATTCCAATGAAAATACATTCGTTTCAAACTTTCAAATAAACGACCTTCTTCCCAATTTCATGGCCTATTGCAAAAAAAATAAAGTTGCTTGGAATGAAAATGAGTATCGAAAATCCGAAAAATTAATCACTCGATATTTATTCTCGCAAGTCGGAAAAAAATTATTTGGACAAGAGGTGTATATTCGAGTTTCCAATCAATTCGATCCTGTTATCGTTAAAGCTTTGAACCAATAATCATGAATAAACCAACTCGACTATTTGACTTATCTGAATACCAGAACGTTGAACGACCATTGCAGGTAGCATTAGCGTCCAAAGTCAATGGAGAATGGGTGACTTTCTCTTCCGAAGAGTTTTTTGAAACATCGCAAAACCTTGCATTAGGTTTGTTGGCTGAAGGATTTAAGCCCGGTGATCGCATAGCAAACATTTCAAATAATCGCCCCGAATGGAACTTTGCCGACCAAGGGATGTTGCAAATGGGGGCGATTCACGTTCCGATTTACCCAACCATTTCCGATGATGATTACAAGTTCATCTTGAAAGATGCTGGTGTTTCTGGAGTCTTTGTTTCCAGTCAAGAGTTGTTTAATCGATTGCTTCCCATTAAGAACGAAATCAATCCTGACATAAAAATTTACACCTTTGATCGGATAGATGGAGCACAACATTGGTCTCAATTGATTGAACGAAGTAAAGAAACTGATGTAAATCAATTGGTTTCACTCAAAAATAGAATTTCTCCAAATGATTTGGCCACCTTGATTTACACATCGGGAACAACAGGTAATCCCAAAGGTGTGATGCTGTCTCACGACAACATCATGCACGATATGCTTTCCAGCATTGAAAGAGTACCCGTTGGCTATCAATCCAAGGCACTGAGTTTCCTTCCTCTTTGCCATAGCTTCGAACGAATGATCACCTACATTTACATGTACCAAGGGATTTCAATTTATTATGCCGAATCCATGGATACCATAGGTGATAACCTTAAAGAAATTAAGCCCCAGGTATTTAGTTGTGTTCCACGATTATTGGAAAAGGTTTACGGAAAAATTATGGACAAAGCCCTAGCGTTGAAAGGAATAAAAAAGGGTTTGTTCTTTTGGGCTTTGAATCTTGGATTAAAATTCGATTACAACGTTGCTGGAAGTTCTTGGTATAATTTTCAACTTAAACTTGCGAACAAATTAATTTTCAGCAAATGGCGGGAAGCCCTAGGAGGAGAGGTAAAGTGCATTGTTTCCGGTGCCGCCGCCCTTCAACCCCGATTAGCTAAAGTCTTTTGGGCGGCACAAATTCCTGTTCTTGAAGGCTATGGCCTATCGGAAACTTCTCCCGTTATTGCTGTGAACGATTTACCTGGAAAGAGGGTAGAGGTGGGTGCTGTTGGTCCACCTATTTCGAATATTGAAGTAAAAATCGCTGCCGATGGGGAAATTCTTACCCGAGGCCGTCATGTGATGCTCGGGTATTATAATCGTCCGGATTTGACGACCGAAGTTATCGATGCCGAAGGGTGGTTGCACACTGGTGATATCGGTGAATTTACTGCATTAGGAAATATCAAAATTACCGATCGTAAGAAAGAAATGTTCAAGACCAGCGGTGGTAAATACATTGCGCCTCAGGTTCTTGAAAATAAGTTCAAAGAATCTCCATTTATCGAGCAAATCATGGTTATTGGTGAGAATGAAAAGTTCCCAGCCGCTCTCATTTCGCCCAATTTTGAGGCCCTAAAAGTTTATGCTCAAAATCATAATCTACCAAGTCAACCTTCAGAATTAATTCAAAACAAAGTCATTCAAGACCTTTTTAAATCTCAAATAGAGAAATTCAATCAGGGATTTGGAGATTGGGAAAGGATCAAAAGATGGGAACTTTGCGACAAATCTTGGTCTTTGGAAACAGGCGAATTAACACCCACGCTCAAATTGAAAAGAAAGTTTATTGCCCAAAAATACCAAGCATTGATTGAATCCATTTACCGATGATAATCACTTGGCAAAGTTTAAAGCTTCCAAAATTACTTGTTCTTCATTTTGCGGGTAATCTTTTCTAATTCGATCTTCAGAAAGTAACCAGTAGCGGAATTTTTTTTCCATGGATGTACCAATTCCTGAGCTATTGGGCACCTTCATTTTGGAAAGTGCTGCAGCGTTACAGTGTTGTTCGTATTGCCCTTTCATGGGAATGACAAACAACTTTTTGCCTAAAAAAAGTGCCTCTGCTGGGGTTTCAAATCCAGCACCACACAAAACTCCATCACAAGAGATCAATGATTTCATAAAGCCGTCAGAAGAAATTGGAAAAATACAGGAGTTGCTTTTTTCCATCTTCTCTTTCGTTCTTTTTGAAAATATGTGAAATTGGTGTTGTGGAAATCGAGAAAAAAAGGAAATTAAAAGATCATCGGAATAGGCTGGGAGATAAACTGAAATATGCCCTTCATGAGAAGGTGACAAATTCCTAATCTCAGGGCGAATAATGGGGGTCGTGATTCGGGAGGAATATTTTTCGAAATGCACTCCAATATAATGGCTTGCCGGGGCATAATTTTTCAGAACCCACTCACCAAAAATACTATTTCTCTTAGGTCGAGGAGCTGCATCTTCCCAAAATGCTGCTTGATGACTAATCGAAAAAACAGGAATGTTTCGCTTCTTTCCAATTCTTGCAGAAATGGGTTCGAAATCATTAATAATAAGGTCAAATTCCGAAAATGGAAAATCGGTTATTTGTTTTTTTAATCCAAAAATCTTTGATTTCCGAATAGATTCAATCCAATCTATTCCTCCATTTTTGCCAAAAACGAAAACAGGTGCATTAAAATAATAATCGATTGGGTAGGGGAAATTAATTTCATTCTCTGTTCCGCAAATAGCAATTTTTACCTTAGCGTATTTCATTAAAATAGGTAACAAAACCAGAGCACGACTTGCGTGTCCGTTGCCTGTACCTTGAAATGCGTAAAGTACGTTTTTCATTTGATCAATTCAATAAAGTCGGCAATTTCTGTGACTTTCGGAGCTTTTCGTTTGATTTCTATTTCTTCTTCTGTATCAGTTAGATCAATTTCCAAGTCTTGATATTTAATTAACTTCCATTCGCCATGATTGAATTCAAGCGCTGTTAAGTTTTCAATCCAATCGCCTGAATTCAAGTACATGACGCGTCCATCGTTATTGGTGTATTCTTTCATTTGGGGTTGGTGAATATGCCCACAAATTACGACTTCATATCCTTTTTCAATCGCGATATCACAAGCTGTTTTCTCGAAATTATCGATAAATTTGATGGCCGTTTTTACCGAATCTTTAATTTTCTTCGACATAGAAAACGGCTTTCTTCCCAATAACTTCAAACACCCATTGATGAAACGATTTAAAAGAATAAGAAAATCGTATCCAAATCCTCCCAATTTCGCCAACGGTTTCGAAAACTGCATACTAACATCAAAAACATCTCCGTGGAAAATCCATACTTCATTTCCATGAATATCCAGCAAAAGCTTATTTTTTAATTCAAATCCTCCCATTTCAAATCCAACAAACCTTCGAAATGCCTCGTCGTGGTTCCCGGTAATGTACGTAACCCGAGTGCCCTTTTGAATCAATTTCATGAGATAACGAATGACCTTCATGTGGGCCGTTGGAAAATATTTTTTTGAAAACTGCCAAACATCGATGATGTCGCCATTTAATACCAAATGTTGGGGATCAATGGATTTTAGGTAATGTAAAAGTTCTTTGGCATGACATCCAAATGTTCCTAAATGAACATCTGAGATAACCACCAATTCAACTTTTCTTTTTTCCTTCATGCAAACAAAGGAAAAGAATGAAAAAGAAGTCAGTGTGTTGCTAAGTTAAAAAAAAAGTAAATCAATACTCTCCGTAACCTCCTGGTTTATAAACCAAATCGGTCCGATCTTTTATCAGGTAATACCTCAAATCCAAGGTTAAATAATTTCCACGCAGATCGAATTGTTTTTGTGCTTTGGGAGCAAAGGGGGGAAGATCGTCTTGATGGGTAATGTACGCTTTGTACAACCAAGAAAATGGAAGCGAAAGACTCGCACCGATGTAGGTTGAGTGGCCATTTTTCAACTCTTTTTGCCAGCCTAAGTTGCCCATGATTCCGGGCATGATTCCAAAATGCCGGCTAAGGTAATTTTTATAATACGCTTCAGATAAGCCGGCAGTGAGCGCAGGGTAATTGTAATCTCGATTGGTAAGATTGAAATTTAAACCTATGGCACCTTGCAAATCATTGGTTTTGTTTAAACTCACCCGAGTTTGGAGTAAAACAGGAATTTCAAAACTATTGAAACGGAAATCACTGGTTTTATTTATCGTTGAATCCGAAATGGCAAGGCGAAAATTCCTTTGCGACATAAGCAAACCAAATTCCAATGATAAACGCTCTTTGAATTGGTTTTTCAAGGTAAAACCTAAGGAGAATCCTGGAGTTTGAGTTACCGTAAAACGTGAAAAATTAACCGAATCGGTTTGAGGGCCCGTTCGTAAAAAAGATGAAGCAAGAATGGGTTTAACTTGAAATCCACCCGTTAAAGTGTAAGGCTGAGCATAGCTACCCAAGCCCAATAACAGCAAAAATGTCCAAGTTAAACCAATTCTCATATCAATTATTAATGGGTAAGGTTCCGTATTGTTTGCCCATTCTCAACATTTGTTGAAGAAAGGTTTCATCGTGCTTGTAAGTCACATCCACCAACTTCCCATTTTTCATCACGGGAATCAATCGAGGTTGAATAAATCCGCTGTAAGGCTTAGAAGGAATTTTCTCAAAACGTTTTTTCACTTCAGCTAACATATTCTGGTCGATTTTCACTCCGTAAGTTTCTACCAACGCCTTCGCTGCGGGATAATCACCTTCGCTTTTGATGCGTTGAATTTCTGCCAGTAACTGACCAAATAACCCTCTTAGGGCTTCGTAATCACGAACAACAAAAAAGGTTTTTCCTTCTTTCATTAATTTTTCGATGGTATTTTTCGATTTTCCTTTTTCATACACCCACGCAGCTACCAATTGGCGATTGCGCATGTGATCTTCTTCCAAACTCTGACCCGCTTCCATTCGGCGCAATTGCGTCATTAATCCATTTCGGATGTAACGATCATACTCTGATTTCCCACAATCTAAGTTGGGCATCACTCCCATTTCAACCAATTTGGGATCAAGTAAATAATATAGAGCAACTAAATCGGCTCGAGCTTCTTCCAAAGTTGAGGCATAGCTGCGAAGTGTGGTGCTTGGATTATCAACTCCATCCTTTAATTTTCCGGAAGCGTGACCAATCACTTCGTGAAGGGCCGTATGCAATTTATCGCTTAGCTCTCCATACTTCTCGGCCCTTTCCATTTCCGCTGCATCGAAAGCGAATTCTTTCAACGCTCCCGGACCAGCGGCACGATCATATGCCAAGATAATGTTGTTCAGAGAAACCGATTTTGAACCGTGTTTCTCTCGAATCCAATCGGCATTGGGCAAATTAATACCAATG
>JACCEE010697898.1_pt1 | contig 10731 bp, 3 predicted proteins | sample 7449931 | NCBI WGS metagenome assembly JACCEE01 (sample SAMN15323457, study PRJNA562643) | freshwater metagenome | isolation source: river surface water | place: USA:Blue River Watershed | collected 2017-08-19 | reverse complement strand
TGACCCTCGGTGATTCTCCAGCTCGGTGTGCCTATGTTCCTGCCGCGCCGACGGTGGTGGGCGTGTTCATACACATGATGCCGACTTGGGACACCCTCGGGTCACGTCGCCTCCCGGCATCGAGCCAAGTTCACCGCGGAGTCACCCGCACCACCGCAAAAACGGGAATTCGACATATAGTCAAAAAACGCTCATGAATCACGTTAATACATATTCCGATTCCCATGAAATACTAAAAATGAGAAATTTTGACCGTTACATTTTATCAACGATAATCATAGTAACAAATTTGCTCAAAGGAGCTTCAAATGTTTGATCGAAGACAATCCTCGTTCCAAGCGCTATCTGAAATAATTTCAACTAGAACACAGAAGGTTGTTTTCTGGGTGGGAGCAGGGTTGAGCGCACAAGCTGGCGTGCCAACATGGGTGCAGTTACGTGATATACTGATTGCGGCGAATACAGCGAATTCGGAAACGATGCATGACGATGAAACGCGGAAAACGAAGGACAAATTACGCGCGGCTTTCGAAGCTCCATCTTTATGGGTTGCCTTTAAAATTTTAAAGTCAATTAATGCTGCAACATACAGATCTATTATCACCTCTCGACTCAACCGACCTCAAGATACAACCCCACTGCCATATGAATTAATCTGGAAAATCCCTTCCGTCGCCGGGATAATCACTCTTAATATTGATCAATTCGCCACGAACTCATGTAGAGAAGTGCGCAACACCTATTTTAGAAATTTTCACGGCCACTCATTGGGCGATAATGGAAAATTTCTCAAGGATAATTCACCCTTCATTTGCTCTATGCACGGAATCGCTGAAGAATATTCTACCTGGATATTTACAAGCGACGAGCTATCAGAGCTACAATCCAAACAAGCATATAACGCATTCTGTACAAGCCTATTTATGAACAGCACAATAGTTTTCTCTGGAGTGTCAGCCGATGACATTGCTATAAAAAGCCATCTCGACTTCTTCCGCACGAATAGAATTGATTGCGGAGACCATTTCTGGATCACAGATCGCCGAGATGGATTAACTAATAAAAAAGCCGAAGAAGCCGGGCTTCAAATTATTCGATACACCTCGACTGGAGGTGATCATACCGAGCTGAATGAAATATTTACTTCATTGATAGAAGCCGAGCCGCCTTCTGAATGCGCTGATGTGGCTCCAGCTTTGAATTTGCTTGAATTGAAGCCAGGAGATCTTAGCGTTGGTATAGATAATCTCGTGGGCGACAGCCTTCGCAACAGGCTCAATTACATCGCGAATGGCATATTTTCCTCCGAGTCCGAAGACACTTTTTCTGAATATCATCAGTTCATGCTTGACAATGATGAAAAAATCCATGCTGCATGGCACATTCCGAAGGATGGAAGTTCATTCTTTGGATACAAAATCTTGAACCGAATAGCCATAGGAAGCTTCGGAGTTGTTTATAAGGCCGAAAAGAACGATCGATACTTCGCCATTAAATTACTCAAGAGTGAGCTTCGAGATGAGCCCGAAATGATGAAAAGCTTTCGACGAGGCGTGCGATGTATGAAGATTTTAAATCAGCACAAAATCGAAGGCACCGTTGAATTCATTGAATCAACAGAGATCCCATCAATTGTTGTCATGGAATTCATTGATGGTGAAGTACTCTCAGAATTTGTCGATCGCGGCGAGCTTGCAAATTGGTCAAGCTATATTAAATGTGCGATTTCAATAGCTCGAGTACTCAAAGTAGCACATAATCTACCAGAAAAGGTTCTTCATCGCGATATTCGACCCGCAAATATAATGAGGTACTACAATTGGGTAGATGAGGTTTGGGTCACAAAAATTCTGGATTTTGATATGGCTTGGCATAAAGGTGCGTACGAACAAAGTATTGTAAATAATGCCGCATCCTACCTTTCACCCGAACAGATAACTCGTTCGGATGTGCCAACAAGAACGACGCTTGTTGATTCCTATGGATTTGGAATGCTGTTATACTTCATGGCCTCAAGGAAAGACCCTGCACCGAATCAGCAAAAGTGGACGAGCTGGAAAACTGATGTTGCCAATGCGATTAATCGAGTTCACTCAGGCACGTGGAAATCAATGCCAGCCAGGATGCAAAGACTAATCGTTTACGCCACAAAGGATATCCAATCAGAAAGAATAGCATTTTCAGATATATTGAGCGAACTCGAAATGCTTGAAATTGCATCAAATGGCGAATATGAAGGAGTATCACTATTCGCTCTCGCAGAAGAATTCATTGCTCGATCAGACTTTGGAGGCTCATACGAATATCTTCCGAATTCAATAAGAGCAAGAACCCCTCGCGGTACTATATTCAACTTTGAGCCCGATCCAAGTCAAGCTTTCCTTATAATGCACGTCAATCAAGCAAATTCTGGATTTGTTGATTGGACTAAGGAAAGATCGCGAAGCGATGCATCTGATCGACTTCAAAAAACCCTTTCCAAAATCGGCGGCTTAATAGAGTCCGTTACGGTCAGAGACGGATCTTTAGTATTTGAAGGAAAAATCCCAAGAAGCGCAGCTTGTGATCCAGACAAAATGGCAAATACATTAAACGAGCTAAAAGGGTATGTATCAAATCAAGGGATGTAGACTTTTGGGCTTAAAACGCCATTCATCGTACCCCATTTCGTTCCACTGCGACATGGGGATTCATTTTTTATCCGGGTTTATCTCCATGCATCGCGAACAGAATCGGTTAGGAAAACGCAGTGCAGCTAAAAAGGTGACGAAATTTCGCTTGAAACCGATTACACTTGATAAACGAATCACGTTTCCATCGGCAAGTCGCCCACCTAACAAAATTTGACTTTGTGATCACAACATAAAAATCACGCAGCAGATTCACATCAAATCCGAATCCAATGAAAAATCCAAATCGGCTATTCACTGAAGGATTGAACTAATGACCTCTCAATCATTGAAAATTGAGGTTTCCTTGGCTGCGAAGGTCAATTTGGCGAACTTTCAGAACTCAATTCCTTGTTTAAGGGAGTTGCGACTGATCAATGAGACGGAGCTTGAATGGGGTGGGCTGGAGCTCTCCATCGAGACATTTCCTCCGTTTTTGAAGAGTCGGAGTTGGCGGGTTGATGGACTTCGGGCGAACAGCACATGCTCGATCCAGGATTTGGATTTGATGCTGGATGGGCCGCTGTTCTCCAGTTTGGCCGAGGCGGAGAAGGCTACGACCGTTTTCGTGGTTCGTGAGGCAGGAGCGGGCGGGAAGGAATTGGCTCGGCTCGAGAAGGTGGTCGAGCTGTTGCCAAGGAACCAGTGGGGAGGACTTTCTCAACTTCCCGACTTGTTGGCCGCTTTCGTGCAGCCCAACGATGTGGCGATCGATCGGCTGTTGAAGAAAGCAGCCGAGACGCTTCGAGGGAACGGCAAGAGTGGAGCGATCAACGGCTATGAAGGTGGCTCCAAACGCGCTTGGGAACTCGCTTCGGCAATCTGGACTTCGGTGGCAGGGTTGGAACTCGACTATGCCTTGCCTCCTGCGAGTTTTGAGACACAAGGCCAGAAGGTTCGCACTCCTGGACAGATTTTTGAATCGCGGCTTGGTACATGTCTGGATCTGTCGTTGTTGTTCGCTGCGGCGTTGGAGCAAGCGGGCCTGAATCCCTTGCTGATCTGCACCAAGGGACACGCGTTCGTCGGAGTTTGGCTCAAGGCAGAGGATTTCTCAACACCCACGGTAGACGATGTCACGGCACTGCGGAAGCGCTTGAAGCTCAGGGAACTGATTGCTTTCGAGACCACTCTGGTCGCCATGCGTCCCGTTCCCAATTTTTCCTACGCTGTCGAACGAGGTGAGCGCCAACTCGCGGAAGAAAAGGACGACGAGTTCGAATTGGCGGTGGATGTACGGCGAGCTCGCCGTCATCGGATCAAGCCACTTTCCCATCACGATGCAACGATTGTCGCCTTGCAAATCGAATCCCTGATCGCCGCAGAACCGCAGTTCGAAGAGGCTCCCGATCTTCCCGACGATGACGCCCAAAGCGCGAGCGACGCCGAAAACCTGGCGCCTCAAGACAGGCTGAGTCGATGGCAAAGAAAACTTCTCGATCTGTCCTTGCGCAACAATCTTCTGAATTTCCGACCCAGCAAAAAATCGCTGAAACTCGATACGCCAAATCCTGGCGCACTGGAAGACATTCTTGCCGACGGCCAATTCATCAAGCTTCTTCCCCGTCCATCTTTGCTCGAAGGCAATGATGCGCGCGACAAGGCCATCTTCGAAGCTCGCGAACGGATCGAACTCCTCAAAGAACACGCGCTCAATGCTCTGACACGAAACGAAATCTTCATCGATGTGGGCAAGGAAGAACTGGAATCTCGGTTGCTCGAGCTTTACAGGAACGCAAGGACCAATCTCCAGGAAGGCGGCGCAAACACACTGTATCTGGCTTTGGGATTCCTGGTTTGGACAAAATCCGGCAGCGACACCGTCAAGCATCGCGCGCCACTGATCCTGATCCCGGTGACACTCGAACGCAAGAGCATTCGTTCGGGCTTCACCTTGTCCATCCACGAAGACGAACCCCGGTTCAACCCGACTCTTCTTGAAATGCTTCGCCAAGACTTCAAGATCACCATCCCGGTGGCGGAAGGCGAATTGCCCAAGGACGAATCGGGTCTGGACATAGCCGGAATCTGGAGATCGGTCGCATCGGGAATCAAGGACATCAAGGGCTGGGAGGTTTCCGAAGATGTGGTCCTCTCGACGTTCTCCTTCTCCAAATACCTGATGTGGAAGGATCTGACCGAGCGGACCGAACAGCTTTGTCAGAATCCCGTTGTGAAGCATCTGCTCGAAACTCCCCGAGAACACTTCCCCGCGGGGGCTCCATTCCCGGATGCACGTAGCTTGGACAAGGAATATCTTCCTAAAGACGTTTTCTGTCCATTACCTGCAGACTCCTCCCAATTGACCGCGGTGATGGCGGCGGCCAAAGGCAAGGATTTCGTTCTGATCGGCCCACCTGGAACGGGGAAAAGCCAGACAATCACGAACATCATCGCCCAATGCTTGGCAGAAGGCAAACGCGTGCTTTTCGTTGCCGAGAAAATCGCAGCTCTGGAAGTCGTGCATCGACGCCTGAAGGCGGTTCAACTCGGCGAATTCTGTCTTGAAATCCATTCCAACAAAGCGAAGAAAATCGAGATCATCTCTCAGCTGAACAAGTCTTGGGAATCAAAAGGAACACTTGATAAACAAGCCTGGATGGCTGAAGCCGATCGCCTCTTCAGACTTCGGGGGGAACTGAACCTTTACGTCGAGCGCATCCATGCACGACGGACAAATGGCATGTCGATCCACGAAGCCATCGGCAATTGCGTTTCCGGAGTCGATCTACCGCGAATCGAGGTTTCATGGCCTTCCGCGGAGCACCACTCCCCCGCCGATCTCGACTCCATTCACGAGCTGATCCGCAGAATGGAAGTCAACGCTTTGGCGATCGGACTTGGTCAGGTATCGGCGCACCCCCTTCAAGCCGTGGGCCAAAGCGACTGGTCACTCCGTTTCCAGAGCGAACTGAGCGAGTCCTTGCAAGCCTCGCGCGATGCCGTACTGAGAGCCCAAGCCGGGTTCAAGCGGTTTCTTGAGATCCTGGAATTGAATCAACTCCCCTCAAGCAGGGATATTCGCGAAGCATTGCTTGGGTTCGCAAAAATAACCGTCAAAGGCGGACATCAAAACTGGCAATATGTGCTCAGGGATGACCGAGCGACCATATTGGCCCAACTCCACAAAGGAGAAGGCCTCCTCAAGCAGCACCAAGCCATCAACGAAGAACTCCCAACCGGTTGGTCACCGGAAACCCTTCGCTTGGCCAGCGAAGGATTGCGTTTGCTGGAGCGTCGTAAAGCATTGATCCAATCTTTGCGTCCATGGCATCCAGACTCCCAAGCGATCGTCGAGAAAGGAGTCAAGCTTCTCGAAGAAACCTCAACCACCACAAAGGCTCTTTCTGTTCCCTACAGCCCCGCTGCGGAGCAACTGAATCCCCACCAACTTCTTGCGAACTGGAAAAAAGCGACAGCTCTCGTATGGCCACTCTCCTGGCTCGGGAAACGGAAAATCCGCAAGGTGTTGGAATCCGCGATGGACGGCGCCGGACTTCCAGACCCCTCTCGCGATCTTCCCAGCCTGGTCACAATCCGAGAATTGTCCAAGGAAATCGCCACCCTTGATCCAGGACCTGCCACCTCCGACGTATGGCATGGCGTCAAGAGTCGTGAAGAAGCTGTTCAAAGCGCAATCGCGTTTCAAATCGCCTTGAGAGCCGCTCACTCCGAATGCGATTGGCAGGATGTCGGTTTCGGCCCTATTGAACGTGGACTTTGCGGCGACAACTTGTCAAAACAACTCGAGATGCTCCGTGAGTGGCGACAAATCGACGAACGCTTGTCCGCCTTGAACGTCCTGCAAGATGCGACCAAAGGATTGTGGGTAGGGAAACACACAGCCATCGATCCGTTCCGTGCGTTGCTTGACTATTACCGCGATCGCGGACAAATTCCGACTCGAGGAACCTTGCAAGGGGAACATTCGCAAGTATCTCAGGGCGAATTCGGAATGGAACTCGCGAACGAGTTCCAGGTCTTGGAGCAGCGATCGAAAATCGAAGCCTGCATCTCCTCGCTCGCCCATCTGGAACATGACACCTTTGGTCTTTGGAAAGGTTTGGACACTCTTCCGAAGGAATTGGAACTCGCATGCTTGATCGGCTCCGCCGTCGAAAAGCTAGGAGCAGCGCTGCAAGCCGTACCCGAACACGTCGCTGCCTTCGACAGATGCCTGAAGCGCTTGTTCTCGGAAGGCTCGCAGGCCTGCACTCCAACGAATCCATTCATGACGGAACTTGATTCGTTCATATCTTCGATGGACGGCTTGAGCATCCTCGATCAATTGGCATCAGTCGCCATATTCAACCCCTCGCACACAGCCCAACTTCAAGGGGCAAGTCTAGCAGGAATGGAAAAATTCCTGACAGGAATGATCAACAACTTGGGCGGATTGAAATCCTGGTGTGCTTGGAAGAGCTGCTGGAACGACGCAAGGGACATCGGACTAGGTTCGCTTGCGGCGGAGATCATGAACGGTCGCGTTCATGCGACGAACGCACGGAAGGTTTTTGATGCGAACTACTCCCGGTGGTGGCTGCATGCCGTTGTCGACCAGGATGATGTCATCAGGAAATTTGTTTCTGCGGAACATGAGCGCCGCATCGAGGATTTTCGGGAGCTGGACGAACGCTTCACCCAGTTGACCAGCAGTCTGGTTCGTGCACGCCTGTGCTCAAGGATCCCCACACCAGAGGAAGCTGGACGCCATGCGGAATGGGGAATTCTGCGCCGCGAGATCAACAAGAAAAAGGGCCACATGCCCCTGCGGGAGATGATGACGTCGATTCCAAACGCAATGGCCAAACTCAGTCCATGCTTGTTGATGAGCCCGCTCTCCATTGCACAGTATTTATCCGCCGACGTTTCGAACTTCGATGTTGTCGTATTTGACGAGGCCTCGCAGATTCCTGTGTGGGATGCGGTTGGTGCCATTGCACGCGGCCGTCAAATCGTCATGGTAGGCGATCCTAAGCAATTGCCGCCCACCAACTTCTTCGATCGAGCCGAATCAGATCTGGACGACGAAGATGTGGAAGGCGACCTGGAGAGCATTCTCGATGAATGCATGGGAGCCAATCTCCCGACCCTGAACATCAATTGGCATTATCGAAGCCGCAGCGAAAGCCTCATCGCATTTTCGAACCATCGCTACTACGGCGGCGACTTGGTGACTTTCCCGTCTCCTGTGAACCCCGATAAAGCGGTAACCTTTCATCTAGTCCCTGGAGTCTACGAGAAGGGCGGAGCCCGCACCAACAAGCCGGAAGCGAAGGCCCTTGTGACAGATCTTGTTGCGAGGTTGAAATCGAAGGATTTCCGCAACAGCCGCCAGACCGTTGGTGTGGTCACCTTCAATTCCGAACAGCAACGACTCATCGAGAACCTGCTCGACGAGGAACGGCGTCGCGACCCTTCCATCGAGCCCTATTTCGACGATGTCGAATTCGAACCGATTTTTGTCAAAAACATCGAAAGCGTCCAAGGCGACGAGCGCGACATCATGTACTTCTCGATCACCTACGGTCCGGACCTGACGGGCGCGGTCTCGATGAACTTCGGCCCAATGAATCGAGACGGAGGCGAGCGCCGACTCAACGTGGCGATCACTCGTGCTAGGTGCGAATTGCGGATTTTCTCCACCCTCAAGCCCGAACAAATCGACCTTTCGCGCACCCAAGCTAACGGCGTTCGCGACCTGAAGCATTTCCTCGAGTTCGCCCAACGCGGCAGCCAAGCACTTGCAGAAGCGTCCGCACCTACAGGACGTGACTTCGATAGCCCCTTCGAGGCATCCGTCGCCCAGGCCCTGAGCTTCAAGGGCTGGAAGGTTCACACCCAGATCGGCATTTCAAGTTTCCGCATCGATCTCGCCGTGGTTCATCCCGACGCGCCGGGCCTATACTTGGCCGGAATTGAATGCGATGGTGCCACTTACCACAGCTCATCCACCGCCCGGGATCGCGACAAGTTGCGGGAACAAATCCTTCGTGGGCTAGGCTGGGATATCCTGCGAGTCTGGTCCACCGATTGGTGGATCAATCGTGTCGGCACATTGGAATCCATCCACACCCGATTGACCGAACTCCTTGAGAAAGACCGGAATCGTCGCGCAGCAGAGCCCACGATACAGATAGAGGAAACTTTCGCTCCACAGACTCCGGAATCCGATGCGCACAAACAGGACGATAGATTCTTTCGCGAAGCCGACTTGTCTCCCTTGATGGGTTCAATCGAACCGGAGTCGTTCTATTCCCCTTCATACGAGCCTTTCCTCGCCAAAATGATCGCAAGCATCCTCCACGCCGAGGCGCCGATTCGCGACGAGATTCTGGTCCGAAAAATCGCCCGCGCACACGGATTCCAACGTGCAGGAGCTCGGATCGTCGAGACGATCACATCAATCGCTCAGCACAATCATGGTACAACCACAGAAGAAATAGGAACGTTCTTTTGGGTAAACAAGAGCGACGCAGATTTTCCCATCACTTTCCGGAAACCGTCAGAAACAAACTTCCGATTAATTCCAGAAATAGCAATACAGGAATTATCATCCCTAGCTCGCACAACCTTGGATCAAGGGAAGCGTGGCGAGGCAGCCATTGTCTCCATGTCACGTGAAATTGGCGTACAAAAGCTCCATAATTCGCATCGAGAACGCCTTGAGCAGGCCTTGCGGTCAGCTTCCACTCAATCAAGCGATTCGCCGATGCATAATTAACAAAACCCCCAAAGACAATCAGACAGGGAAGCTTCACTCCACTGTGAACATGGCGAACATCAAGCTCATCACCGATCACAAAAAACAGTTCCTGGACTTGTTGTTGTTGGCCGATGAGCAGGAAGATATGATTGACAAGTATTTGCCGCATGGCGACTTGTTTGCTTTGTATGATGGCGATTTGAAGAGTGTTTGTGTTGTCGTGGGGGTCAACGGCGATACTTGTGAATTGAAAAATATTGCGACATACGCAAAAGATCAATGCAAAGGCTACGGCAGAGCGCTGATCGAGTTTGTCTGCGAGTTCTACAAAAGCGACTACCAGACGATGCTTGTCGGGACTGGCGAATCGCCGGCGATCATGTCGTTTTACGAACGCTCCGGATTCGAATCATCGCATCGCATCAAGAATTTCTTTACAGACAATTACGACCACCCCATGTTCGATGGCGGCATCCAGCTCGTCGACATGATCTACCTGAAAAAGGATTTGCGGAAATAACGAAGACCGCAAGAATCACCCCCGCCGAAACGGCGCTTCCAGGCAAGCCATCACCAAGGCGCGGATGGCCACCGGCCACGGGATGAACCCGTTGGGGACCTTCGACAACCGCTCGAACGACAGCCGCAGCACCTTGGCGGGAATCCGATGCACCAGCGGCTTGAGCCACGCCGCGAAGCGGTTCTTGCCTCCCATCTCGCGCATCCATTGCTTCGCGTAGGCCCGCTCCAGGCGCTCCGATCCGTCGGGTGCGCCAAGGCTCGCCGCCGCATGCCGCCCGGCCAAGCTTCCGGCGCAAAGCGCCTCCACGATCCCGCCTCGGGAGATCGCGTTCACCATCGCGGCGGCATCGCCCGCCTTGAACAGGCCGCGGTGCGCGATGCGTCCATTCCCCCATCCGTTGGGGATGGCACCGCCGCGCACCTGGATCCCTTTGGACGAGCCGGGCGACAACTGTTCCAGGAAGACTTCCAGTCCCTTGCGCGAAGGGATGTTCGATCCCCTGCCCACCACCACGCCCACGTTCGCGACGCGTTCGTCGCGAGGGAAGATCCAGGCGTAGCCGCCCGGCGAATAGGAATCGTGGAACCACAGCTGGATCGCGTCGGTGGGTTGGCCCAGGCCTTCGACCAGGGCGAACGCCGCGAGTTCCAGATCGTCCTTGCCGGTGGCGAACCCCTCGTCGCGTCCGATCCCCGATCCGGGTCCGGTCGCGTCGACCACCCGGCGCGCCTTGATGGCGCCTGATCCATCGGGGCCGGTCCGCACCAGACGGAATCCGTTCGCATCGGGAGAATCCACCGAGGCGACCCGCGTGCGGAAATGGCAGGCCACGC
>JACCEE010430560.1_pt1 | contig 10735 bp, 4 predicted proteins | sample 7449931 | NCBI WGS metagenome assembly JACCEE01 (sample SAMN15323457, study PRJNA562643) | freshwater metagenome | isolation source: river surface water | place: USA:Blue River Watershed | collected 2017-08-19 | reverse complement strand
GCCGCACCTGTACTGTCTTTTAAGTTAACACCAGCTTGTGCACCGTATGTAGCATTAAGATCGCCAGTGTAACCAAGACCGCCAATAGTAACCTTACCACCACCTGCGTTATTTAGTGTACCATCACTGGCAATACTAATATTACCGTTTACCCAACTCGTAGCTGGTGTAATATTGCTAGCATCTAGTGGAACACCTGCACTTAGGATTATGTTGCCACTGGCATCCTTAATGCTAAGACCTCTGCTATCAATTTTTGTGGCGGTAACTGTGTTGGCTACTAGCTTATCACCAGTAATAGTATTTTCTACTATTAAGCTACCAGAGATGTAGGTATTAAACAGTACCCAGCTGGTTATATACTTATAGTTTTTAGCACCAGTATTATTACTGTAACTTACAATAGCCATATCGCCAGCAACTGGTGCACGGCCTATGGTGTCTAGGACCTCTTGAGCAGTAGGGGCGGAGTCGGTAGCACTTGCTCCACGATCAATTACAAAACTTGCACTGCCTGGACTACCAGTATCGCCTTTGGCTCCTGGGCCACCGGTGTCGCCAGTAGCACCCTTATCTCCTTTAGCTCCATTAGCTCCATTATAACCAATAGCTCTAATAGGATAGCTTTCACTGTTCCATAACAAATCACTTTCAGTAACACTACCAGCTGCAGAAAGTGGAATTGTTATTTGCCATAAGTAACTGCCTGGGGTATCATTTGTTGGTGCAGTTGATGACCAGCCAGTAGGTGTACCTACATCAGCAGTGGCCCAAGTGTACTTTAGTGCAGGTGTTGCGGCTGAGGGTCTTGTTGGAGGTGTAGCATCTGTAGTCCACTTATAGATGCTTGGGTACGCTACCTTACTTCCTGGAGATCCGGTTTGTCCAGTTTGTCCATCATATACGACTGATAGATTAATTGTTTTCTGTATTGCAGTTACAACATTGCTACCATTTACACTAAGTGTAAGGGCAATATTAGTGGCATTTGATGCAGGAGTTACAACAACAGACTGACCAGTGTTAACACTAAGTGTACCACCAGTTATTGACCAAGTAAACTGAGGGTCAGTAATATTAGTTGTAATACCTTCTATAGTCGCACTTGCTGGTGTAAACGATTGATCTACATGACGTACAAAATTAGTATAGCCAGATATATCAATTACCTGAGCTTCTCCACGTGGCACTCCGCTATATGCACTAGAAATGGTGTATACTGTTGGGTCAATATCGCTAATAATTGCATACTTAACATAATAAGTAGTACCAGGAGTTAATCCTGGTATACTTACTAATAAGCTATTACCGTTATAAACTAGTGTGCCTTCGCTATTTGCGGGATTGAAACTAGCTGATGTAGAAATCCAAACTTTTGTACCAATTACGTCATCTCTTAAGGTAACCCCATCAGACTCTAATGGGGCACTAATATTTAATAGTAAGGAGCCTTGTCCTACAGATAGAGAAGCACTCATTGAGATTCCTTATGGTGAAATATCATATAATATGATAGAAGTTAATGCACTTTGTGTGCTATAGTTACCTGCATTATCTAACATACGACATGCTATTCTATACTTAGTACCGTTATGGGATATTCTAGGTGAAGTAAAATCGGTTAAGCTAACCGTTACCTCGCCGGTACTTGTATAGGTTTTTATTGCTGAATTAGTATTAGTCCAGAAATCTCCTGTACCACTGTCCTTAAACACTTTCGTTTCAAAATATTTGAAATCATTTGGCATAGTAGATGTAAACGGAGTAATTATTAAAGTTTTTCTAGATCGCTTAACTGATACGCTAGTAACTGTATTATAATTTACTAACTTACCCGCTACTGTATGATTAATCCAATCAGACCATAGACCAACTCTACCATCTGTAGATAAATAACGTAGTCTAACTTTGTATTCTTCGCCAGCTATTACATTGGGTATTTCTATTGTATTAGATAAATAGTCTACTATTATACTTTTATATCCTGAAGAATTAGTAGTAGAGCTATATGCATACTGACATTCTACACTACGAACAGTATTTGGTAATGTATTGATATTAGCGTAGCTAATCTTTATTTTATAGGCGTAAGTTCCTGGACTTATTAAGTCTGCTACTAGATCATTACTTTGTATATAGGTAATATCTGGTTTATCATCAGTTTTAAAACTATTTAGTAAGCCTTTAGGGGCTTGGGTTATTTGTGTTTCAAATACCGTAGCCTCTGTTAGTGTTAAATAATCCTCAAATATATTGTAGGTATCAGTTACACCATAATCAACCATGGTTATTCTAGCAGATTTGTTGTTAGTAGGTTCTATATTAGTAATAATTAGATCTTGTGCTTCTTGCTGGTATTCTCCAAACAAAAATAGGTCTCCATTATTTACTTCATCAGCTATTGAAGTTGTAGTTAATCCAATAGTATTATAGTACCCATTATTTAATTTAGCGGTGCCAGTTATTGTAGTAGAGCTTAAATTACTACCTGCCAACACATACTTAAAGAAGCCTGCACCAATTTCGGTTACAATAGCGTCCGTTGTATTTAGGCTAGTATTACTAGAAGATACTGTTAGTGCGTCGCCTACTTGTATAGCGTGACTTAGAGAAGATATGTTTAAAGTAACAATATTATTTGCTCTGGAACCACTTGTAACAGTAAAACTCTTTAAGACTGTAAAATCAGTACTTGCTCCCGTAGAGCTTCTAAATCTAATAGTATAGTTCTTTGATAGCTCCATAGGTAGCGACTCATCAAGTTCTAGAACTGTGCTACTTATGCGATTTTTAATTCGTCCACTACCTAATCCCCACATAGGTACATCATGAGTTACTTTTACACGATCACCTCTATTACATACAATGTATTCGATATCAGTATTTATTGTATATACTTCTTTACGGAGTATAGCTTGAGCCATATGCCATTTTGCATGGTCTACAACCGAATCAGCATTTGTAACGCCTGGCAGTGTAATAGATTCAAATAGTTCAGCATTGTCTATGTTTTTACCTATATTATAAACAATAGACTCTACTTCTTGGTAGTCCTGATCTTCGTCAAAGAAGCTAACTTTTAGCGCGTCCGGAAGTCTTGGAAGTGCTTTGGTGCTTTCAAAGTCCCAGCTATTATGTGGAGTAAAGTGTTGTATTACTGTGGTCTTTGGTTCGTCAATAACAACTGACCATTTGCCATCAAGCATAGCAGGGCTTGCACGACCAGCAGCGCAAATATCACGTAGCGTATCTAACACACTACGTTGTGATGCTAGTATGCTATTATAAGTGAATCCTTTGGTAGTACAATATGCGTGCCAACGTTGTATTTCAGCTAAATTTAACTTTGTGCTTACCTCACTATCTAACACACGTTGAGGGTTTGCTGGATGCTGTAAAACGTAACGAAAAAGATCTGCTGGATTATTGGTTGCTGCTTCTGCCCATGTAGTGCCGTTCCAACTTAGGCACCAGGTTTGTACAATGGCGTTAATACCCTCAATCTGATTATTAAGCTGTTCATTAGCTTTAATCTGTAGGGCTGTTTTAGCTATCTTGCAGTTCTTTGGGTCTCTGGTAGGCTTTGTGTTTACCCTAAAATAAGTTGCGGATAAGAAACTTACTTCGTGACTATATCTATCAACTGGACTATCTTCTACGTTATCTCCAGTTTCACGACGAACTCTAATACTTACTGGTTGGTTATTTACATCATAAGTTTCGGTTACTGTGAAGGCGTCCTTTTTAACAGCATCTAGCCCATATACAACTGTTTTCCACAGAGTCCAGTCTCCGCTACCAATTTTTACTTCAAAACGTACTTGTACTGGTGTGGTAGTACTGTCCCCCGCACCATCGCCACTAACTCTAATTTTACGCAAACCTTGTGGAAAATGTAAGGCAACAGTCACACTAGTAACTGGTTGAGCGTAGGCGCTAGTTTTCCAGGGTCCAGGGGTAAGATTTGGTGTATCAGGATTACCTTCACAGACTAGTACCAAACTATCTGTGTCTTGATGAACGTCGCTTCCGTAAATAGCATCAAACCTATCTTGTATTTCTGTAGTTGGTTCTGTTTTGCGATCTAGTGTAATAAACTTCTGAGAGCCATCACTAAATGTGTCCAGTATGAAATTACTTAGGGCAACATCTCCTATCTTATAGGTACTAGCATCTATCTGTAGTGGCCCATACCCCCAGGCTAACAACATAGTAAGATACGTATCACGCTCATTTTGATAGCTTATAAAACTATTTGCGCCTAGTGGTGGAGTTATTTTTACTCTACCTAGTACAACAGGTATGGCTCCATATGGATTAGCTCTATTAGCACTACCTGTAGCCATTAATTGCGCTTCACTAGAGCCTGGGTCTTTTGGATCTGCTGGCGGACGTATTGGTGCTATTGCATTTACAAGCATCATACCAACCATACTTGTACCAACTACTGCCGCAGTATAGGTTGTGGCACCCATACCAGCTACAGCTGCTTCGGCACTAGCATAGCCACCATAAGCCTGTACTAGTTGCGGAGCTATAATAGCAACCGCTAACACGGCAAACATTCTAAAGTTATTGCCGCCCTTTGCTAGTGCTCTATACTCAACAGAATTACCGGCTGCAATAGCGGTAGTTGTCCATTCATGTTCAGGTATAGGCTTACCGTCAACCATTACTAATATTTTTCCACCTAGTTCTGGTTGTACACTATACTTTTGATTTATATTATCTACTAATTCCAGTACTGTTGTGCCTGGAGATATAGGTAAAGTAAATCTTTCTGTGCGTAGCGGATGTGGTACAGCTGTCATTAGTTGGGTATTTTCAACGTATTTAAAATACCCAATAATACGCTTATTCCAGTGCGGCGAGCTAAATGACTCCACTGCACTGTCTTGCCCTTCACGAGCATGTAAAAAGTGAGTGCTGTTTACTGCAACACCGATATGTGACTCGGTTCCAAGCACTCTGAATAAAACTACACAACCCTCTTCTGGGCTATCTAATGGCTCCCAGCCTTCTTTATATTGGGATATTAAATCTTGTATTCTATCTACATCTTGTTGTATATATTCATCGCTAAAGCTGGGTAGCGAAATATTATACTCTTGTTTATAAACAAGACGCACTAATCCCCAGCAATCAATGCCGTCAAGATCTCGCCCTTTGTCTTTGTAGGGTATACCAATATATTTATTTGACCACATTAGAATAATCCTGGAAAGTATACTGCGGTAAATGAATGCATAGGGAACGGTTCTCGTTCATAGTCTATCATTGACAAGTTAGCCGTAACAGTACTAGAGTTGTATGTAATATCATTTATGTAAAACCCGCTAAAGCTAGCCTCTACCGTATTTGGCGACTTTGATAGCACTAACTCCATCATTATTTTTGGAGGTTTACCAAGATTTCTAATAATTGGTATTAGGTGCTGGGTTACATCATGCAGTGTTAAACTACAACGAGGCGCTTGTGCCTCTTCTTCACTTGGTAAGCTGATTTCCATTGGCAAGAATAAGAACTCATTGCCTCTACTAGTAACACCATAGAATACTTCATCTGGCGTTTCAGGATAATCTACCGAAAGTCTACCAGTATAGTTATCTGCTAGCCTTACTAGTACTTCGGAAGAATGTTCTGGGTCTAGCGGGTCATAGTCAGGGTCGTATACTGTTAGTAAAAATATTAAGTCGCTATCTGCATCGGGCGAAAAGACTGCGCGAATAGCGTCTAAAGACATGGTAGTTAGTCTACTCATGGTAGTATCTCCATTTGTAAACTAACTGTCCAATAGCCAGGTGCTAGATAGGTTAAGCTATAAAATCCACCATCACTTTGAGGGATTATTCTAACTTCTACTACTTCTTGTTTTCTTGGGTGAGTAAATCCAAATCTAGATACCCCACGTATATAGTTTGGTCCAAGTACAAACGTTTCTAGCGTTTGTACTTGTGAGTCAGTCATAATAAAACTAAGTTGCATAGTTTGTGGTTTCTTACCACGATATCTACGCTTTGCAATGCCTTGATCCATGGCGGTGCTAACTACACTAGCACCGCCTGTTTCGGTAAAGCCTTTTTGAGGAACTTGCGGTAGTGTACCAGGCCATACATAGTTATACGCCATTGTTATCTCCTAATAAGTTTAGGCTGAATACCAAAAGTATTTCTAATAGCCCTCTGTGGTCCACTGCCGCTGCGAGATATTTCACCTGCTGTCATATCGCCCACAGTTACTTCTATGCGTCTATTACCGCGACTATCTACAGTTTCAGTTGCTGTTGCTTTATCGTTTCCGTAATTATTTACAACTACTTCTGTTTTCTGAGCATTAGCACGAACACCAAGATTACCGTTGCCATCACGCTTTAGGGGCATAATAGCTTCAGGACCAGCTTCACCCATAAGACCTGTACCTTTTGCAAACTTAAATAGTGTAGGGCTATCTACTATACCATTAGTAAATGTTCCGCCTTTGGCAAACATTTTTACGCCGGCATCATAGACACCACCTTTAGCATTTACAGCCCCTTCTACGGAAATAACATCTGAAGATACTGCACCTGCAGCTCCTTGGCTGGCGAATGGGCTTAGGAAGTTCATTAAACCAGGTCTCATGGCTTGATATAGCGCAGTAGTTTGTAGTCTTAGCTCATACCTTGCTAAGTCACTAAGCATACTGTTTATTAAATCTTTGTAATTAAGTTTACCTGTAGTTACAAAATTTAATAAAGCGTCAGCCATTCCGTCAAAAGTTTTCTGGAATATATCTCCATAGGCTCTTTGACGATCTGTTAAACTCTCGGTTAAAGCTTTAGTTCGTAGTTTTAAATCGTATAAAGACTTTTCGTTAGATATACTAGTATTATAGTAAGTGTCCGTTGCATTTTTAAGGTTAGTTAGTCTCTCTAACTCCTTAGGATCACCATCCGGACCTAGGTCAACCATTTTCTTTTGTAAAGCGTCTAATTCTTGATTTCTAGATTTATTTAGTTCGAATATTCTTCTATCTAAATCTGCTTGTAGCTGTTTAGTAGTTAATACTTTTGATTCATTTAAGTATTGCTGCTCAGATAGCATACCTTGCTCACGCTTTGCTTGTAGGTAGGATAACTCTTCAGCTAAAATATTCTGTGATTGATTCATAGAGAGCTCGGCATTTTTTAACCTAAAAGCTTCTAAATCAGCTGCGTGCTCCATATCTAGTACTATTGCTTTAATACTTTGTGCTCGTGCTAGCTCTAACTCTAATGTTTTCGCAGTAGTATCTCTATTACCTTGATTAACTGTTAGCTCTCTAGAGGATAGATTTACGGCATCATTACCTAACTTAATTAATTGTTTTCTATTTTCTACTGATAAGGTCTTACTTTGAGCGGCTTGTTCAGCTATTGATTGACCTACTGCCATTCCCTGCATTGGGCCTAAATCAGATATTACGCCTGCACGTTGAGTTTCTTGAGCTTGTCTACGAGCTCTCTCAGCTTCTTGGGCTAGAGGTGATAGTCCTTGGAACTCCACTGAAGCATAGAAGGCCTTGTTTTGAGCAGCTAGACTATCTAGCTGCTGCTGTAAAACTACCTTGGCTTGAGCATAGCCGGCCTCTATTTCCTTAACTATACCGCCCATTACAATGCTTTGTTGCTGGGCATTCAGTCCTGCTATTTGTGATCGGTAACCAACTTGGTTAGCTATTATACGCGCTGCCTCCGGCGATACTACTTCTCCGTCCTTACCAAGAGTCATGTCACCACGTAAGGCACGTCTTTGTTGCTCTAAAGGCTTCTTTTCTTCAAGTAGTTTTTCTCTTGCTGTATCGCTGGTAGCTGTTTTTAGTTTTTCATCTAGCGCAATTTCTTCACGACTTATTCTGTCCAAGGTAATTGCGTTAACAAGATTTCTCATTTCAGTTATTTCTTGTTTTCGCAGATCTATCACTTGTACGTCTAGTTTAGTTTGAAATGCTACACTTTCTGGCGTTTTCGGTAATGCAGAAACTAAAGTCTTTGCTACGTCTATGTTAGCTTGCTGGTATGCTCTGGTTAGTGGAGCTTCTATTAGTTTAAAGCCTTGTACCATTGAAGCATTTAAACCAGTAGTTAAATTCTCATTAATAGATTTTAATTTTTCAGTAGCTATAGCAAAACGCTCAGATCCTTCAACCTTAAGTTTAAGAATCTGCTCTTTGGCAAATCCCTGAGCGCCGCCAACGTCAATATTCATTAACTTTCTTGCTTGCTCTAGTTCCTCGTTAAGACCTTGAGTATCCTTTGCAGCCTGCAATAATCCAGCCCTAGATTCTGGTGGGAATGCATTTAGCTTACTTGTATCTTTTAGCAAGTCGTTTAGGACTGCTAGTTGATTTGTTGGATCTGCAAATGCTTTCTTTAAATTATTGGTTTGTTGGAGTAGCTCTAAACCAAACTTTGTAAAAGGATCTTTATTAATTAAAGAGTTGGAAAATTCATCGTATGATTTCTGTAATTGATCAAAACCGTCTTTAACTGCTCTTATCGGTAAAGCTAATTCTTGACTTTTAGATTTTGCAGTATCTAATATCTTCTTAAGTGCGGCATTAGTTTTATCAAACTCTGGCGAATCTTCTATCTTCTTTAGTGCGCTCTTAGCTTCACTAATATCTTTAATATTTAGCAGCTGCTTAATCTGGTCTTCAGTAGCTTGTTTAAGCTCTGGGCTACTAATAGTATTTAGAGCTGTATTAATGCTACTAGATAGTTGGGCGGCAATCTTATCACTTAATGACTTTCCAAATAATCCAGCAATATTATCTGTAAACCTATCCCACCATGTAGAAGCATCCTGAGCATCTTTATAGGCTTGAGTAACAGAATTTATACTATCTACTAAGTTACCGAAAGCATCTGCTTGAGCTATAATTTTTTGCCCGGATAGACTATCAGCATATTTACGATTTGTATCAGCCGCGGTCTTGGTAGTAGCTTCTAGATCTTCTAGCTTATCCTTAAAAACATCTACTTGCTTACTATTTCCACCAAATATACCTTCAAATATCTCGTAGGCAGTTGTTAGTATCGCTACTACCATAAATGCAGTATTTAAGGCAGAAGCTAATCTAGTTACAGCAACTGCAGCTATATTTGCTACTACACCTATACCGGTAATAATAGATCTTACTAACCCAAGCTTTTCAGTCTTTATCTGACCCATTGCCTTAGAAAATGCTGGGCCGAGACCTTCAATAGCTGCGGACTCGCCTGCTCCGCTAATAATACCGCTGGATGCTGCCTTTCTTCTTGCCATTTCGGCGTCTCTTATGGCTTTTCCAGCTGCGGAAAAGCGTCCAGGCTGTTCTACCTCTTTTGTTAGTTTTTTATCAAGATCAATATATTGCTGGTTGGCAGTTTTTGCCTCTCTAATAGTCTTAGCTAGATTATTGTATACGTTATCTACATTTTTTAGCTTTGATCCTAGCTTATCTAGTTTATCGAGTTCTTTGTCTGTAACGTCTAGAGGTGTCTTGTCTAGGATTGCTCGTACATCTTTTCTGATTCTGCCGGACATTGCAGTTTTAAGTGCAGTTTCGGCAGTGCTAATAGCTTCAGTAGCCGCTTCAGCTTTGGCATCGGAACGAGCCATTATCTCCTTTTTTCGAGCATCCATTGCAGCTTTTGCAAGGGTAGCTCTTGTATCAGCAAACTTTTTAGCCTCTTCTGCTGTATTCTTTAGCTCTTCACGGTAGTTTCTAATAGCCGGTAATGCGCTACTTACAACCATTTTAGCTAGAAAACCTATACCTACGGCTAATCCTGTTGGGCTATTAGCTAACAATTCTACTAGCGGTGTTAAATACTTATTAACTACTTCTAAGATCTGCTGACCTACGTTCTTTAAACTAGCAGCTAATTTATCGTATGGATTGGTAGGAATGTTAATTTCTGAAAACTTATCATTACCTTCTTTTAAGACGGCGTTAGCAAATGCTTGGCGACGTTCAAAATCTGTTAAACTATCCACACTCTTACCTACACGGCGTGCATAATCTTCCGTTGCTTTACCTACCTTGGTAAATAAACCCAATTCGTCTAATAATTCTGGCTCTAACTTAGAGATACCGCGAGTTAAACGACTAACGGCATCAGGCATATTAATACCTAGGGCTTGGGAAGCTTTCTTGGCAACATCACCAAGTTGCATCATTTGTTTACTAGTTAAGCCAGCAGCAGTACCTTTTGCAGTAGCTTCCATAGCTTCACGGAAACTAATTGCACCGCCACTTGCATCAGAGAACTGCTTTGAAAGAGACCCAAGTGATTGGCCACTAGCTGCGGATAGCTGATTAAGGCCTTGTACCATATTGGTAGTATCCATCGCGTCGCTTAAAGCTTTAAACGCGGCGGTAACAGCAAATAAGTTAGCGGCGTATGTAGCGTACAGGCGAACCAGTCCACCAAGGCCTTGTGCCTCGTTTGCAAAGTTTCTGGCACCAGCTCCTGTGGCACCCATAGCACCGCGGCCACGACCGTACTCAACATTCTCACTTCCAGCACCACGCGTAGCGGCTGGTGCTAGCTTCTTAGTTTGAGCTAATTCTTGATTAAGTTTTTTAACTCTACCTGTGGCGGCATCAATACTGCCGTCATCATTAAGAGTAAACTTTAAACTTACTGTATTTCCCATGTATCCCCCAATTCTTGTGGATGGGTAATGTTCACACGAACATAAATTTATTTTGTAACCATTATATCATAAGG